>OGCX01000459.1_pt1 | contig 19069 bp, 13 predicted proteins | sample 1570261 | NCBI WGS metagenome assembly OGCX01 (sample SAMEA2582161, study PRJEB24529) | metagenome | biome: Human gut stool | place: China | collected 2011 | reverse complement strand
TCAGAATACCCAGCAGGCTTATCCATCACCTTCGGATTCAACAAACGAGCAAAACCCACAGCCGTACCATTGTACATAGCGTCTGTTTGCGAATCGACTAATGAAGGATTATCGCCTAAAGCCGTAATAAGCGAAGGTGACCAACTACCTTTCGTTGACATAAACATCACAAAAGAGATGAGGAGAACTAACGATAATACTAAACTGACTAGCCGTTTAACACTGCGAATGAGAAGCTTCTGATTGCGCACGACTCCCCTACGCGAATCTAAATAACCGAAAAATACTATAGGAAATAGTAATAATAAGCAGAAATAAGCAAGCATGGAAATTATACTTACCGCATTATATGGCATCCAAGCAGCTAAATTCTGAACATTGCCGCCAGTAACAAAGCCCAAATCAGAAGGCACAATTGTTTCCGTACGAGAAACAATCTTAAATTTTTCAATAACTGCAAGAACAGCACTAAGAGTTACAAAAATTTGACTTGCTATCCAGAAACGATTAATCAAAATCAAAACAATAAAATAAACAAGTCCTAGGAGGAGGAATCCATTAATTATCCTAAAATTGCCGCGAAATATATCTGTGAGAAATCGTAAGGCATTCTCTGTTGCTCTGTTCGAGCTCACAGCCCACTGAAGAATAAAAATTGCAAAAAGATTAAATAAGCAGAAGAAAAATACATAACTCCAGGAGCTAAACTCCTGACGCGCAAAAAGAGTACTTAAAGTTTTCCTCAACCGATTATTTTTATGACTGTCTACTGCACGTGAATTAGAGTTCATATCAGGCTCGACATGCTCTTGTGATTTGGCTTTTGTGGAATCCATTCCAAACATAAAAATCGAGATCCTCTTCTCTCGGCAAGTTAGACAGCGTAGTCATGTCTAGATGATTATACATATATAATAAAACTCTTTAATTACAGTTTGTGCGACCTTCTCAACCGAGTCTTTATTTTGTCTACTGCCTCAGACTGTTTCATATGAACACCGCCATTATCATGACTGCTGTAGCGCACGGAGATTGGATTTATTTATAACGGTATGATGCCACTGGTGGTGCACAATAATGAACATATGACTGTTAGACCAATGAATCAGCCTTAGAGTCCCTTGTCGAGAGAGAGAGAGAGAGAAAGAAAGAATAAAGCTCAATTATCCTTCGTCATACTTCAGGAGAACACAAGATGGCTGATCATGATTGGGGGAAGCAATTAGACAAAGTTGCCAAATCGCTTCCAAAGATTGTAGAAGACGTTTTTAATAACGCGCTTCTGTCTCAGCAACCTGTTGCTATTGAAACAGTTGCTCGTCTGCGCCGTTTAAATCCTGAGTATACTCCTGAACAACTCATCAAAAAGATCAACAAAATTTATATCAGCTCAGCAACTGCCTCTGGCGCAGCAGCAGGCATAGTAGCTGTGGTACCGAATGGCGTTGTTCAAGTTCCTGCAGCACTTGCAGACTTAGCAGTCTTTTTAGAATCATCCGTTTTATACGTTTTAACACTTGCAGAAATCTACAATGTTGATGCAGAAGATTTCGAAAGACGCAAGTTCCTTGTTATGACAGCTCTTCTTGGGGACGCAGGAGCTAAACAGGTTGTGAATGCTCTCAGAAAGAAAACTATTCCATATTGGGCAAAGACTATAATTAACAAAATTCCTATGCATGCTATCCAAGCAGCAAATAAAGTATTAGGATCTCGCTTTATTACTAAGTACGGCACTAAGCAAGGCGTACTTGTATTAGGCAAGCAAATACCTTTTGGATTAGGAGCCGCTGTTGGAGCTGGCAGTAATGCTTTCTTTGGCTATGCCGTTATGAAAACAACTAAAAAAATACTCTCAACACCACCTGCAGATTGGGAAAAGAATGAACATGAGAAAGAATAAAGAACGTCTTTCTACCACGCCCAATTCATCGCATACCACAGAATCACCAGCTGCATAATAAGCATGAGCGGCACGCCTATGTAAAAGTAATTCTTCTGTGTTTTATGCCGAAACATATACATGCCCAACAAAGCACCAAGTGCGCCACCAAAGTAAGCCAGTCCAAGCAAAGTTACGATTTTCACACGTGAAGTGCCTCGGATAGCTGCGCGCTTATCCACAGCAAAGGCAAGAAAGCTCGCTATATTCACAATCGCCAAGAGCCAACACAGCCACCATCGCTGGGCGAAAAACGCCCACACATTCCAATCCCACGCCATGCGCACATGCCCACTTAGAACAAGCGCAACCACCGCATCAATCATGAGCATACACGCCACAATCACGCGCGTAAGCATGGTTGCTTTATTCGCAGCACGGTAGAATCCAATAAAAGCAAGCGCAATACCTAGGCCACCACCACACACTGCAAGCAAGCCGAGCACAGCGTCAACAATCGCACTACCCTCACCAGAACGAGCAGAACCACCACTCGCCGTTTCTAAGCGCGCTAAGTAAGCGCAACAAATCAAAGCAGCAATAAAACCAACCGCATTAACGCCAATCAGATAATAAGCAAGCAGAACACTCATGTTCGATTCTTCTACCAAGTGCGAGCGTAATAAACGCAAGCGCTCATACGCGCTTCTTCTCCAACCCACGCTTCTTCCACCATGCTCGAACGTAGTACCACACGTAGCACAGAGCCATAAACGGAATCATATAAAACACAGTCGTACGCTGAGAAGAGTCAAACAAAATCAAAATAAGCGCCACAACAGTCATAATCAAAGCAAGCGCAGGAATAAGCGGATACGCACGCACTTTGTAAGCTAAATCATCCACGCTCTTGCCTTCGCGAGCACATTGGCGTCTAAACAGCACTTGACACACGACAATAGCAGCCCACACAACCAAAGTCGCCAATCCGGACACCGCTACAAGCACTAAATACACAGAATCTGCCGCATAAACCGAGCTGAGCAGACACACCATGCTACCCACCATCGAAATAATCACAGCAAAAACAGGAACACCTCGCGTATTGGTTTGCGCCAAACGAGGAGAAATCATATCTTCTTTAGCCAGCGACCACACCATGCGAGCGCACACATAAAGTCCTGAGTTCGCAGCCGAAAGAACGGCTGTAAGCACCACAAAGTTCATTAAATCAGCCGCAAAAGGCACACCAATAGACTGGAAAACAAGCACAAACGGCGAGGTGCTCACACCGGACTTATGCCATGGAATCAGAGCAGCCATAACGCCAATCGAACCGATAAAGAACAGAACAAGACGGAAAACTGTGGTATGAATAGCTTTCGGGATTGCCTTGTGCGGGTCTTTAGTTTCGCCCGCAGCAACGCCCACAACTTCCGTGCCGGAGAAAGCAAAAATAACGGTGAGCAGGGTGGAGAAAATAGGAACGATGCCGGTGGGGAACCAACCGTCCGCGCAGAAATTGCTCAGGCACGTCGCCCCCGAACCGGCAGAACTTGCAGAAACAGCACCAGACATCGGCACAATCCCTATAATCACCGACGGACCCAGCACAATAAAAGCAACAATCGCCACCACTTTAATGCTCGAGAACCAGAACTCCGCTTCCCCGTACATGCGCACGCTCATAAGGTTTAAAGCAAGAACAGCAATCATAAACACCGCTGACCACACCCACGTCGGCGAGTGCGGAAACCAAAACTTCATAAGCATGCCCGCGGCCGTAAACTCGGAAGCCAGCGCCACCGCCCAGTTGAGCCAATAAAGCACAGCAACGGTAAAGGCGGTGCCCGGTCCAATAAATTTTTTCGCATACAGATGGAAGCTGCCCGCGTACGGCATCGCCACAGACAGCTCACCCAAACACAGCATCACGCAGTAGACGAGCAGCGAGCCGGCCGCGTACGCAAGGATAGCGCCGAGCGGTCCGGCCGCGTGAATCGTTTCGCCGGAGCTGACGAACAGACCTGTACCGATAACACCACCGAGTGAGATCATGGTCAGATGACGCGAGGACATGCGGCGCTTGAGTCCGTCATGATTATTCGCCACGGTTTCTTTCTGTGTCATGCGCTCTCTCGCTTTCCTTTGGCTGCGCGCAGTGCGCGGATATTCCTCGGCTAAGTTTAGCGGCACCTCGTTATAGCGAGCGCGGCAAAGGAAAACGCCTTACCGCGCGAAGGCATCAGTAAGGCGTTTTGGGAGAGGAAAATTTAGTTAACCGCGAGCATGTAGCGCCGCGTATTCCTCGAGGAGGAACTGAGTAAGTCGCTTACCATCTTTTCCGAAAAGCACTGCCATGGAATTAATCGGCATAGTTTCAAGGAACATCTGCACACCTAAGTTATCTTCAGGAATAGCGGGTAGTTCACCGGATGCGCCGAGCTCGAACATGCGCTGTACGACTACGGAACCATATGGATCCTTCTTGAATTCACCGAAGTTTGACCATTCGTTGAGTTCTTCGTAGAAGTCGTCACCAGCCAGCTCAATCGTTTCACGTGAAACGATGTCGCGTGAGGATGTGCCAACCTCAACGCTGTAGGTGCCAGCTACGACGCGCCAACCCCCGTCATGCTCAGACCAGTAAGCGAAAGCACGATTGTCGAGCTCGAGCTCAACGCGAGCGGATTCACCTGCTGCAAGGAAGACCTTCTTAAAGCCCTTGAGCTCGTGAACTGGACGCTGTACTGGAGAGGAGTCGGCAGGGTTTACGTAGACCTGTACAACTTCGGCACCGTCAACTGCGGAGGTGTTTCGCACGGTTGCACTCACACGAGCAGATGTATTGCCTGTTACGTCAACCTGGACATCGCTGATTTCGAAGGTCGAGTAGCTTAAGCCGAAGCCAAATGGATAGGCCACGTTCACATTGTACGTGTCGTAGTAGCGATAGCCCACGAAAACACCCTCGCCGTAGTCGACGATGCGGTCACCGCCAGGCCAGTTGAGCATGGATGGGTCGTCAGTCAGATTCAATGGAACGGACTGCGCGAGCTTACCGGATGGGTTCACGTCGCCGAAGAGAATATCTGCTACAGCGCTACCACCTGCCTGGCCAAGCAACCATGTTTCCAACACAGCAGCCGCATCCTCTTGCCATGGGTTCATCTGAACCGCAGAACCATTAGACAGCGCTACAACCACGCGAGGATTCACATCGGCTACGCGAGACAGGAGCTCAATCTGCTTAGCTGGCAAGTTGAGGTGCGTGCGGTCAAATCCTTCAGATTCTTCAGGCTCTGGCAGACCCATATATACCACAGCTACGTCTGCAGCAGCAGCCGCATCAACAGCCTGGGCAGTCAGTGCAGGGTCTTGCTCAGCAGAATCCAAAGTAAAGCCCGGAACAAAGCTATACGAGGCACCGCGCTCTTCCAAAGCATCAAGGAAAGAGGTCATCTTTGTTGGGTTAATATACGAAGAGCCGCCGCCCTGATAACGTGGTGTACGCGCAAACTCGCCAATCACCGCAATATTCGTACCTTTGTGAAGAGGTAATAATCCGCCTTCGTTCTTAAGCAGCACGATCGATTCTTGAGCCGCACGACGAGCCAAAGCGTGGTGCGCGTCCTTGTCGAACACGAAACCTTCGCGTTCCATCGCAGCTCGTGCCTTCTCCACCAGGTCGAGCATGTCTTGAGCCATGGCATCTAACTGTTTTTCGTCTAAGCGGCCATCGCGCACAGCAATAACGACCTCGTCATCGCTAAAGCTTGGAGGCATCTCCAAGTTCAAGCCGCCCTTGAGAGAGTCAACACGGTCGTGCACAGCACCCCAGTCACTCATCACAATGCCTTCAAAGCCCCACTCTTCGCGCAGAACCTTGGTGAGCAGCCAATGGTTTTCCGAACCGAAAACACCATTGAGCTGATTGTACGCGCACATAATCGTCCACGGCTGAGCAGTCTTTACGATGTGCTCGAATGCTGGCAAATAAATCTCGCGCAAAGCACGCTCGGAAATACGAGCATCGATGCGCAAGCGATCGGTCTCCTGATTATTGGCCGCAAAATGCTTCAACGATGTGCCCACGCCCTGAGACTGCACACCTTCCACAATGCCAACAGCCTCATGGCCTGCCAAATATGGGTCTTCCGACCAATATTCGAAGGAACGACCACCCAAAGGGTTGCGCTTAATGTTTACGCCCGAACCCAAAATAACAGCTACGTCTTCCTGCACACACTCCTCGCCCATGGCCACGCCCACTTCGCGCACCAAATCTGGATTCCACGAGCTCGACATACCTGCTGCTGGAGGGAAGCAGGTTGCTGGAACAGTATTCTTCATATCCAGCGCCGCAACCTCAGAGTTTTCCTTACGCAAACCGTGAGGACCGTCAGTGAGCATATAGCCAGGAACACCAGCGCGCTCAATAGCTTGGAAATGCCATGCGTCACCGCCCGAGGTGAGCGAAGCCTTCTCTTCAAGAGTTAAATCGTGTACATTCACCATTGATTGTCTCCTTACCTTACTCACTCAGACATTTAGCTCAGTACTACAGCCACATTCCAGCGGCCGATAGTCAGCTGATCACCCGCGCTCACCGCATCACCTGCAGCAACCGCGCCGCTACCAGCAACCTTACCGTCCTGGCCAATAGTTACCGGCGCAACCAGAACTTCGCCCGAAACAGGAGAAGCAAAAGTTACTTCATCAGCACTGTAGTTTAAGAAGTACGTAGCTGTTTTGCCTTCAGGAGTAATGGTTTGACGAACCGTCACCGTGCCAGCCACAGCAGCACCAACCACCTCGATACCTGCATGTTCTACTGCTTCTCGCAAGATTTCTCGCGTTGCTTCAGACGTTGGCAAAGTAGCGATATACTGGGCATCACCCTGACCGAAAGCATGGCGAGTAATAGCTGGATGCGAATCCCAAGCATAGTGATCATATGAACCGAGAACTTCAACCCCACCCGCAGAAGAACCACCATCAACATTCAACAGCTCAATCAAAGCCTCCGCACCAAAGGTCTCGGCCGCAGAACCGCTCACCGTCACTGCACCATCTGGACGAGTGAACTGGTTGTAGCTCACACCGAACACATCGGCTAAGCCGTGAGGAGCAGCATCTTGCCACACCGTCGTATTCTCATCGCAGACAAACGAGCGCAAGGTAGACACCAAGTGGCCGCCCTGCTCCACGTAGGCACGCAAATTATCAATCGTGCTTTGAGGAGCCACATACAAAGCAGGAGTGAGCACCATATCGTAACGATTAATACGCTCAACTTCAGCATTAACTGGGATAATATCGACTTCCACATTCAACTCGAAAAGAGCATCGTAGAAGCGGCGCACCACATCGTTATACATAACAGTGCCACCCCATGGGAAGCCGGTTTCGAGCTGGAACCAGTTGAGCGCACTCAATGCTTCATTCGATACCATCATCGCCACACGGTTATTTTTGTGTGCATGAACCAAACGACCACCACGAGCAGGATTAGCCATTTCTCGACCAAATACCCCAGCTTCTTCATAGGTCGGATTCTTCGCAAAATCGTGTGAAAGCACACCCTTCCAGTAGGTTTCGAAAGAGTTGTGAATCGAATGCCAATGCCAATACATCACGCCATCAGCACCATTAGCCACATGAGAGTAGGCTTGCAAACGCAACTGACCCGGATACGGCAGCCATCCGTGCTGACCCTGCGCCTCAGTTTCGAGCACAATAAAGTTCTTACCGTCCTTCACCGAACGAGCAGTATCACCACCAAAAGCAATCTCTTTACCAGTCAAGCGCTCTTCTGTTGGATGGTAAATATCGACGCCCGAAATATCGAGCGCACGTCCCGCTTCGAAATGGTTAACCGCCGGCTGCACGCCGAACGAATAACCGCGCCACTCATAATCAAAATTATGCGTAATAAACTGATCTTCGCGAGCATATTCGCGCACAATATCTGCCTGCCAAGCCAAGAAATCAGCCACAACACTGCGACGGAATTCATCGAAAGCGCCACGCAACGACTGATTAATAGATCCATTAACATCAGGGAAGTTTTCCCACGCATCTACTCGATTCGACCAATAATCCAAGCCGAAAGCCTTGTTCAGCTCATCTGTGGAGTTATGGAAGCGCTTACGCAAGGACTGCACGAAAAGCTTTTGCATATCTGGACTGCAGGAATCATAGTATTTCGTTTCGTTATCCACTTGGAAACCGATAACCTGCGGATGAGGTGCTGTGTGTGAGATAAGTTTACGGATAATACGTTCAGCATAGAAACGATACGTACCGTTAACGATATCCATGTTTTGACGAGCACCGTACTTCGCTTGCCCAGTATTATCTTGCACAGCAAGCACATGCGGATCTAATTCCACAAGCCAACTTGGAACAGCAGCAGTTGGAGTGCCAATAATAACCTTAATATCATAGCGAGCAGCAGCTTCTAAAGCGCGGTCTACATGTGCAAGGTTAAAAACGCCCGGTTCTGGCTCTTCTGTGCTCCATGTAAATTCAGCAATACGAATAACATTCATGCCAGCTTCACGCATCATAGCAAAGTCTTCATCGATACGCTCAAGATTGTGCGGCAGAATATATTCATCGTAATAGGCCGCTCCAAAAAGGAAGTCATCTACCTGATTTTTTGCCATTATTTTCCTTAAACCTGTAACTTCTAAGCTTAGGCCGCCGGACTTACCCAGTAGCCTAAGCATGATTCTTCTGTTTTAGTCCAGCATGAAGCTGTTGAAAGAACGAGCTTTGAGAGTAACGCTAAAGCCCTGCTCTGGCTTGTCTGGATGTGCGAAAGTGAAAGGCATATCCTGATTCAAAGCATTCTGAGCAATAACGGCAATTGTTCCGTCTGGATTCTCAAAAGCAATAGCCATGGAATTAAAATGACCTGTGCTTCCTAGCACGCGAGCGCCGGGCTTAACGAACTTAGAGAAGTGCTTCATCACGTAATATTCAGGATTGCGCGTAATCTCACCTGTTTTTGAATCTACCGAATACAAGGAGTTTTGCATCCAACCCCAGGTAGATACCACCTCGGTGAGCACCATATTCCAATACGTGTAGGTGGTGGCACCGTTACGGAAGTAATGGTTCATCAGATGGAAGATATATTCTGCATAATCCCATGCGTTCTCGCCGTTACCGCATTCAGATTCAGTCTGGAAAATTTCCATCTCTGGCCACGAGCTGTGTGTACGCTGAATAGCTGCACGTCCTGCCCACTGGTAGCCCAAGCCCTTAATATATTTGCGAGCTTCGTCATCGAAGAGAATATTATCTACCCAACGGTTGTAGTTATCCATGCGCATACCGTAACCTACGCCTGTAAATGCCATATCTTCTGGACCGTTCAAGGTTCCTAAGCAAATATCAGCATCAATACCTTCGCGTTCGAAGGTTGGCCCCAGATAATCGCGCACAAATACCTTCATATCTTCGCTGTCATAGAGGCAGCTTGGGAACTTTTGGTCAGCAAAAACCTCGTTTTGTGGGAAAATATGGGTTACTTTAATGCCATGAGCTTCGTAAGCGCGCACATATTTAACGAAGTAGTTTGCATATGCTTGCAGATTTTCTGGGGTCATTACTAAACGACCGAAATTATAGACCTTTGGGAACTTCATCCATGTTGGAGGAGACCATGGGCTGGTAAAAAGCTTGAGATCTGGCTGATATTTTTGAGCGCGCTGAATATATGGAATCAAAGTTTTTTCGTCGCGTTCAATACTAAAGTTTTCCAGCTCGTAATCGCCGTCTGTTTCGTCATAGCTGTACCAGTCAAGCGAAAAATCATTCGCGCCTACTGGAGCACGGTTAAAAACGAAGTTCATTTCTGATGGATCAAATAGTTCCTTAAATACCTGCTCAGCATCTTCAGGGCTCGCAATCTCAGTCAGCGCTTGATATCCAAGCTCATTAAAGCAGCCGCCAAAACCGCGGATTGCTTGGAACTTTTCGCCGGTTAACTGGAAATCAGCAGAGCTGGTAACTGTGGTGTTTTCTACGGGCTGTTCTACAAATTTCTCAGCTTCAGTGGTGGAAACCCATGTAGCCATTTTATGCCTTCCATAAAGCACAAGCGCAGAGCTACAACGCACATACGCTTGTGCACATTACTTATTGATTATTACTTGGTGGAGCGAATCATGTAAATAAACACAACTGCCAGAACAGAGAACGCAATAGCGACTGGGAAGACGAGGTTATAGCCAACCGAAATAACAATAACACCCGTTAAGATTGGCCCAACCATCTGGCCGAGGGTTGTAGCAATATTCAAAATACCCAAGTCCTTACCAGCTTCTTCTGGATTTGGCAGAACATCAATATTCAAAGCCTGGTCTACAGCGCCGTATACAGCGTAACCGAAACCTGCCAGAGCAGCGAAACCAAACATAGACCATTCTGTGCGGAATACCCATGGCAGTAGGTAGCCCAAGCCCATGCAGATGGATGCCATAGCTACAGGAAGCTTACGCTTACCAATTTTATCGGAAATATAGCCAGATCCTAAGGAACCAATCAAACCGAAGACCATAATAACAGTGGACATAATTGCAATGGTTTTTGCAGATGCCTCTTTGCTCATGCCAATATGATCTTGAAGAATATAGAGCTGATAGTTCAAAATCATGTAGTAACCGAAAATAATGAAGGTGCGGCCGAGGAATGCGTACCAGAAATCACGAGCCCCCTTGGTTGGAGGAATAAAGGACTTCAGCAAATCACCAAGTCCAGATTCTACTGGTGGCAAATTCGCAGCAGATGGCTCAGTTGGCCAAATGAGCACAGCAGCTAATCCAGATATACCCATAAGAATACCTGCAACGAGGAAGCCAGGAACCGTCATATTAATAAAGAAAGCAGCAATAATCGTACCCATCGAGGTACCAACTGTTGTACCCAAAGACATAAAGGCAGACATAGTTGCTCGCATATCTTCTGGAACGCGGTCAGATAATGCAGCAATAATTGGCGCAATCATAGCGTTTAAGCCAAACATGCAGACGCAGTACCAGAAACCGATAATCCACGGATTATCGAACATACCTGTGAGGAAGAGCGAGAGACCGCCTACAATGCCACCGCCCAGAATCCAAGGAGTACGGCGACCAAAACGAGAGCGCGTACGGTCAGAAAGATTTCCAAACAAAAGGTTAGAAATCAAAGAAGCAAAAGCTGTTACAGAATTTAGTACGGTAAAAATAGCAGTAGCTGTCTTTTCATCACCAGCAACATCCTTCAAATGCTGAGGCAAAAGAACAGAAGCAACCAGTGCCAAACCGCCCATCCACAGCAACGCAAAAGCGAAGAACGTGATGTAATAACGCCAACGATCAACTGAGCTCAGTTTCTCCTGTGGCATTGCGACAGTATTTTCACTCATATTATCTCCTTTGATGAGTGTCTCCATTAACTTCAGTATGAGTGTGCATTCTGAACGACACTAACTTTATGAACGTTCACAACACTTCTTTTGTACTACACAAAACTCAAGAACTTTTCATCTCTCCATACGCTCTTGAGCCTTAAACAAGTTTACAGACTTTGTTAGTTAAATCAATAGACTAACTATTTCGGCGTGTCAAAAACGTTCGAAAGCTTATGCGAGAAGCTTTGCTTTTCAGCGGTTCTTTCCTTTTAAAGCCGGAACTTTTTTACTTAAAAAGCACTGCCGCACATACCCAATTGCTGTTTGCTGAGGAGTAAAAGATAATACGGTGAACGTTCACATAATGAGCACAAAACTGAGTCTTATCTCACGAATATCTCTGACATGCAGCCAATAAAAACGCACTACAAAGTTCCATAAGCAAAAGAGCATACATACTCGTTACCTCTTACTCTAGCGGAGTGTAATCGTGTATACCTTGCGCAGAAAACCGCTCATCGTCAAGCTTTTATAAGAATTTGCACGCAGTCTAAGATAAACTAAACAGAATAGAGAAAAGTAATCTTACAAGGAAAGAGATATGACCGATTCCAACGGCATCCCATCAACAGAAAATTTGAATTCTGATTCACGAAGCAGTGAAGGCAGTGATTTGAACGAATCTCGGTGGGAGATTCCTGCTTTAGACGGCATTGATTTTCATACATCTCCTTCAGCAACTATTGAAAATACGCAGTCATTAGCACAGCTGAGCGAAGCTACCTCCACTACTATGCGTGCAATTTCAGAGCATTCAGAGCGGAGCCGGCCAAATCAACACAATCAGCAAAACGCTCACGATACCTCGACTGCTGCAACAGATACTTCGGAACCTGATCCTGAATCCACTGCAGCGTTCGATCCGTTAGCTGATGATGCCGATTTGCTTCCTGCCGGCGGCATTCAGCCAGCAGACCAGATGCCTACTATTGCTATCACCTCGCCCAGCAGTGAAAGCGAAACAGCAACGGCTCCTCTTGCTGCAGCTCCTGCTAGTTTCCCAGCTTCTGCAGCTCCTGCAGCGTCGGATGCGCCAACAACTGTAGCTTCACCAATCGAGGTAGGCACACAGACAGAGCTAGCCGATAGTTTGTCTGTATTCGCTGAAGATGAATTAGAAAAGACACAGATTATTACCAACCCTATGTCTGGTCGCCACGCACATGTTGCGGAATCTTCTTCGCACAAAGATGCTGACCGCAATACTAAACGTATGCTTATCTGGGGTATCAGCGGCGTTCTAGTCCTCGTTCTTATCGTTGTGCTTGCCGTATTCTTCCGTAATTCTGCTACAGCGCACACTCATGAAGAAGTTCTTAGCTCTTGCCTCGCAAGTCGCAAAGCAGCAGAAGATTCATCAAAGAAGTTACAAGAGGTTATTCAAAAGAATGAATCCGTAGCTAATACGCAGTCATCTGATGTAGACGATACAGCTACTCTTACTCGCGTCAAGAATGCTGTAAGCCAAGCTAAGGCTTCTATTGATAACTTCAATGAGCTCGACAAGTGCGAGGATTCTCTTCCAGACGCTCAACTCACAAAAATCGGCGCACAAGCTGATGATGTGGTAACCAAACAGAATGATTACACGAATAAAATTACCAAGGCTGCAGCAGCGGTAGAAAAATCTAAGTCTACGAAGTCTGTATCTAATGCGAAAAATGATTTAAGCACCAAGCGTCAAGAAGCACAAAGCTTGTATGATTCCTCTGCAGATAAAGTGACAGATGAAAATACGCGCACAAATTTGAAGAAAGCTATTGAAGCAGCTGACGCGCTTATTTCTCAAAACTCCAAAAACGTAACCAAACAGCAGTACTCATCTGCCGTAGAAACCTTGAACAACACAATGACTGCTGTGCAAAATTCCATGAAGGCTTACGAGCAGGCGGAAGAAGCAAAGCGTAAGGAAGCAGAATCGCGAGCTCAAGGCGTATGTGGTAACTTTGCTGGCACGTATTCAGATGGTTCTACACAATTCACGCTCAACGGTGACTGCTCTATAACCTACGCAGACCATTCTCAAGGTTCACCAAGCTCATGTACTTTTGAGGACGGTTCCACCGGCGCTTGCGCACATGTGGACGATCAAGATAATCCTTCACATATCACGTGGTCTATGCAGTGCTCAAGTGCGGGAGCATGTCAGAATGCGAACGTCGTGCTTTCAGGTAACGGGGAAAGCGCTAGCATGAATGTTGGTGGACGAACATATTCGAAGCAATAACAGAAACAACGAGACAAGCAATGAGACAGCTAATAAGAAATTGCTGAATTGTGAATAATTGCGCAATAGGAGCACCGTACTTCACACCATGAGGCGCGGTGCTCGTCTATTCAGCACGGTGCTCGTCTATTCAGCGCTACGTGTACTGGGACTGCGTAAGACAGCGCATGCAAGACAGCGTGCACAAGGCAGCGAACAAGAAAAGCACAACAGAAAACTTGCAAAACTACCACAAGAGAAAACGAGAGGGCTACGTATGGCCAATATATCTGAAAAAGCCTCTGGAGCAAACGCTCAGACTGGGGCAAACGCTCAAAGTACGGCGACTGCTCAAACCAAGCAAGTCACTAACACCGAGCCAGCAAATAATCAGGAGCATCTTAAAAAGGGTCTGCAAAACCGTCACATCCAGCTGATTGCTTTGGGTGGCGCAATTGGAACAGGACTGTTCTACGGTTCCGCTGAATCCATTCAGCTAGCTGGTCCTTCTATTCTGCTCACCTACCTGCTTGGCGGCGCACTTATCTTCTTGATTGTGCGAGCACTGGGTGAAATGAGCACCTACGATCCAAAAGCCGGTGCGTTCAGCTACTACGCAAGCCATTACTGGAGTAAGCGCGCTGGTTTTGTAAGTGGTTGGAATTACTGGGCAAACTACCTGCTCGTTTCGATGGTGGAACTGGCTGTTGTTGGTCAGTTCGTGCAATACTGGTTCCCCGCTATTCCTGCTTGGGTGAGCGCTGCCGTCTTTATGGTGCTGATTACCGCTGCGAATATGCTGGGCGTTAAAGCTTTCGGTGAGTTTGAATTCTGGTTTGCCATTATTAAGATTGTGGCTGTTATTGCCATGATTATTGTGGGCATTGCAGTTATTTTTATGGCTATTCCAGACGCTGATGGTGCTATTCCTGGTCTACATAATCTTGCCAACTTCTTCCCTAACGGTTTCTTTACCGCGCATCACGCGGCAGGTTCGAGTGCAGCGGGCGCTGCGGGCGGCGTTACGTATTCGGGCGTGCTCATGGCGCTGGTTGTGGTTATGTTCAGCTTTGGCGGCACTGAACTTATCGGTATTACCGCTGGCGAAGCCGAAGATCCTAAGAAGTCCATTCCAAAGGCAACGAACGAAGTTGTATGGCGTATTCTACTCTTCTATGTGGTGGCGCTCTTCGTTATTATGTGCGTCGTTCCTTGGGATAAGATTGGCGTTCCAAATAAGAACGGTGTTGTGGTGAGCCCGTTCGTTCAGATTTTTGATTCTGTAGGCATTCAGTTCGCAGCCGGACTGCTCAACTTTGTGTGCTTAACTGCAGTTATTAGTGTATATAATTCGGCTCTGTACTCAAACTCGCGTATGCTCTACTCCTTGGCTTTGCAGGGTAACGCTCCTGCTTATTTGAGCAAAACCAATAAGAGAGGCGTTCCTCACTGGGGCGTTCTTACCTCGGCAGCGATTACGGTTATTGCTGTGGTTGTTGTGTTCCTCTGGCCTGAGTTCGCGTTTAACTACCTTATGTCGATTGCCACCTTCTCCGGTATTTTGAACTGGTCATTGATTGCTATTACTCAGATGAAGTTCCGCAAGTTTATTGGCGCTGAGGGCGAGAAAGATCTTACTTTTAAGCTTCCTCTGGCTAAGATTACGCCGTGGATTATTTTGATTGCGATGCTCGCTATTTATGCGCTGATGTGGCTGTCTCCAAGCTACCGCGTCGCCGCTTGGTTAGGACCAATCTGGTGCGTTGTTCTTGTTGTTGCGTACGAGATTACACAGCGTTTTAAGTAGACGTAACACAGGGTGTGTAGGTTATTGATTAACGTACACACCCTTTCTTTATGTAAGGAGTACAGATGAGTCGGGATGTTATTACAATAATCCTGATTATTGTAGGCATTATTGCCGTTATTGCTCTTGCCTCATACTTCAGCATTCAAAGCCGTCTCGAGCGTAAAGCCGAAGAACGGAGCACAGGGTAACGAAATCGACCGTCAGAACGCGCAAGACTTACGTGAAATCGCAAGCCAAATTGAGCGCGGTCGATCCATGTACCCGTAAAATTTACTGCGCTACAGCTGCTGCAGCGGCATCACCGCGAATATTCACTAAAGCCGTATTAAACGCTTCGGTGGTCCAGCTAGCACCAGCTACAGTATCGAGCTTCAAATCTTTGAGCTCTTTGCCCACAATTACGTCTTCAATCTGCTTCACGAAGGCCTTAGAATAACGTTGTGAAATAGCGCTGGTATTCGTTGGAGTTACGGTTACATCGTTAATTGTGCCGTCTCCCAAAGTAAGCGAGACTTCCATCGTGCTGGCCGCATGCTCACCGTAATTACCCGTTACAGAATATGTACCATCTGCATACACGCCTGTATCTTCAGACGCGGTAGGGAACCTCATCTCATTGCTCACGTTCTCGCCAGAATTGTTCGACGAGCTCGACGAGTTGCTACTCGATTCGCTTTGCGTATCCGCGTTATCTCCTGCGGCAGGAGCCTTCGCTGAGCAGCCTGCTAACAGCACACCAGCAGCTACCACACCAATACTCGCTAAAGCAAGTTCTTTCTTCACCATAACCTTACGTAACTCCCTACTCAAAATGCGTGCGGTCAATCGTATCCTTTGCCGATTTCGTCGGATCGCCAAAATCACCGGCTTCGCTGGCCGCCACAGAAGAATCAGACGCAGCTAAAGCCTCAAAATCAGCCTGAGCAACCGCATCGTTCCACTTCTCTCCCACCAGTTTACCGTGGTTGAGCATAATCTCACGCTGTGCCTGACCGGCCACCGTCGAATCGTGCGTAACAACGATAATCGTGGTGCCCTGTTCGTGCAGGTTCTTAAACAGATCCAAAACAATCTGCTCATTAGCCTCATCGAGGTTACCGGTCGGCTCATCAGCAAGAATAATTTCCGGACAGTTAATCAAAGCGCGAGCAATGCACACACGCTGCTGTTCGCCACCGGAAAGCTCTCGCGGCAAGTGATGTGCGCGGTCTTCCAAACCAACCTGACGCAGCGCATCCATCGCCTGCTTCTCATCGACAACCGAATGATAATACTGAGCAGCCATCACGTTCTCTACAGCCGTTAAATGCTGAACGAGGTAAAACTTTTGGAACACCAAACCGACAACGTTTTTGCGCACCTGAGCCAGCTCGCGCTCACGCAAGTGCTCAACGTTATTGCCTTGCAGACGAACCTCGCCCTTACTTGGCGTATCGAGGCAGCCGATAATATTCATTAACGTGGTCTTACCCGAACCTGACGAGCCCACGATCGAGAGCCACTGACCGCGCGGAACGGTCAAATTAATATCGTCTAAAGCATGCAAATCGCCATAAATTTTCGAGACATGGTCTAAATGCAATAAAACATCCGTCATTTTCTTCACCTTACTCTTCTCTACTCTTCTCGCAAGACCACAGCCGGATTAATGTGCGAGGCTTTGCGCACCGGAAGAATCGAAGCAATAACCGCGATAAGCGCCGCAACCGCAACGCACGCGAGCATAAGCCACACGTTCGGAAGCGCGGAACGGTCGAATACCGCTTGAATAAGCACAACGGCCACGCCCGCACCAATCAGCACGCCCGCAATACCGCCGGCCACGCCATACAACGCGGACTCCACATAGAATTCGCGCGCAATCGAAGTATTCGACGCTCCCAATGCTTTGCGCAAACCAATTTCGTTGCGACGCTGAGACACAATCGAAGTCATGGTGGTCGATACGCCCACGAGGGTGAGCGCCACAATAACAATGGAAATAATCCAAAACAGCGTGGTAAGCATGGTAATAATGCTCGCGTTCGCCGTCGAAATCTTGCTGACCGCTTGAGCAGTGACGTTCATCGAGGTCATGTTATTAATGCTGTTCACGAGCTTGGTTAAGTCCGCACCACTGGCTTGCGATGAGTATTCGATAACGTCCGCACCGCGCTTTTCGCCGGTAAGATGCTCGAGCGTATCGAGCGTGCTGTACACCATCGAATCCTCGCGACCACCTGTGCTCACAATGCCTACAATGCGCATGCGCGTACCGTCTGTATCGAGGATAGTGCCGTTAGCCGTATTCTTCTCGATAGCGCCCACGGTTATGCTCTGCCCCACGTGCACGCTCAGTTTGTCGGCACCATCAGTTCCCAGGAGCACCTCGTTCGTGTGCGCTGGCCAGGCTCCGGTTATATCCCAGAACTTGTTCATCGCTTTCACTTCAGCCGAATCGATGCCAGCCAGCTGATACGAAGCCGAGTTAATGCGCACTGTATCGTAGCGGTAGGTTGCATGGATTTCGTCGAAACCGGTGGCTCGCATCATTCCGGTGGTATGGTCCACCATCATCTGCTGAATACCGTTTTCCGTTTTACCGGTTTGATTGCTCGTCACCACTAAGTTCGCGCCGTACGTGCGCATTTCCTCGGTCATTTGGGCAGGAACAACAATACAGACCATAACAAGCACGAAAAGTGTAGCCGCTCCCACAGCAGAAGCAATGACTGCCATAAGCGCGCGTGAACGACGGCGGAAAACAGCACCGCGAATCATCGTCCAGAACATGGCTCGCCGAGCGCGATCTTGCTTCTTTACATCGTCTAAACTAAATTCTTTTTTATCTTCTTTATCTACCATGGAGAACCTCAGCTGGTTTCATATTCAAAATCGAACGTAATGCAGACACCGACGCCACCAGCACAGTCAATGCCAAGAGCACTGCCACCAACACAAACACCATCGGACGCCTAACAATACCCGCACAAAACACCACGCGCCCAATGCCTTGAGCCACCAGAGTGCCGAGTCCGGCTCCCACCACAGCGCCGAGTAAGCAGATAGACGCGGTTTCTGCGAGAATAAATCGCATAACCTCACTATTGGTTGCACCAATCGCCTTACGCAGAGCGATTTCGCTCGAGCGCTCAGCCGTAGCAGCGGCCATCAAATTGGCCACCGCAATAGCCGCCGCGATTAAGGTTAAAGCAGTCATCACGATCATAATCGCTTGCGTCTTTTGCATAACATTGCCCTGCAAAGCCGCAATCTGACGCACTTGCTTGGCCACAGCTCCTGGCATAACCTCTTCAATCTGGTAGGCAATAGAGCTTACATATGCCGTGCAATACCAGGTATCCCACTCGGTCTGCGACACCGAAGCTGGAGACTTTTCTACCTTGCGCGCCAAGTCGTTTTCCGGGGTGGTCAGGGCCTTCACTTCCACATAGTTCACGCTATCGGGCAGATTCGTTACCTCTTGCAAAACCGATGTGGACGTAAAAATGGCTTTATCGTCGTCATCGCTGGAATGGAAAATGCCGACGACTTGCACGATATGCTCGCGGCCGTCGTTACCTTCGCTGCCCTCCCGACTTAACGTAAGCGCATCACCGATTTTTACCCCATGAGCGGCGGCAAAAGTCGACCCCACCATGGCTTCACTCGACCCATCGTTAGCCCACTTGCCGTCCACACTCCACCAGGAGCGCATGGCCTTAA
>OGCX01000450.1_pt1 | contig 19252 bp, 18 predicted proteins | sample 1570261 | NCBI WGS metagenome assembly OGCX01 (sample SAMEA2582161, study PRJEB24529) | metagenome | biome: Human gut stool | place: China | collected 2011 | reverse complement strand
TTTTACCAACCCCCAGTTTAACTGGGGGTTTAGTCATGCCTATTCGGCGTACAACAAAATGGATGCCCCCTGTAAAATACAGGGAAGCATCCATGTGTTTAGATTACTATTTAACACTCTTTAGTTTTGACTGAATAATCTGCTCTACCATAAGCGCTGTACCCATAGTTAACGCTATAGGGAACAACATTTCTACAGAAAATCTTGAAAGCTCAAGCATAAATACACAAGATGTCATTGGCATCTTTTGAGCAAGGCCAAGGAATGCTACGGCACCGATGAATGCTGCCATACCTAATGATATAGGGGCAACAGCAATAGACCAAATGGTACCAAATACTATAGCTAGCGTACTTCCCAACATCATAGATGGAGTAATACGGCCACCATACGCACCTGCTGCTAATGCGAGTAATACAGCTACCCACTTAGAACCAAATAAACCTAATGCATAAGTCCATGTAATTTCATTGGTAAAGGTTAATTCATTGCCAGCCTTACCATTCCCAAGAATTTCAGGGAAATACATAGCTAATACACCGATAAGTGTAAATGCTACGATAGAAATGGGAATCATAACAGGACTGCTACGATGAATAGCCGGTAACTTACTTTGTGTAATATTAAATAAAACTACACCTAAGGCAACAATAGCACCCAAGGCAATGGAGAATTCAACATAATGACTACCCAAGCTAGGTTGAGCCATTGTATATTGAATAACATCCCCTACACCTGCCTGTCTCGTTACAAAGGTTGCTAATCCACAGCATATAAGAGCAGCACTCATAGCGCGTATATTCCATGTAAGAAGCAATGTTTCCAACGTAAAAATCGCTGCCGATAACGGTGAATTATAAACCGCTGCCAAGCCAGCACCTGCTGCACAAGCAATCAATAGTTGGCGATCTTCTTGTTTAATATCAAAATGTTTAACTAAAAAAGTTGTAATCCCTGCACTGGCTTCACGTGGTGCGACTTCTCGTCCTAATGGTGAACCAATACCTACGGTAATAATTTGTAAAGTTGCATGTAAAACAGTAGTAATAGGATTCATATCCATCTTACCAGATACAGCCGTTTTAATATCTACAACACCTTTACCATATCGATGAATAAGTACCCAACCGACACCGCCTATAAGACCGCAAATAATCAGTGGTATCAATCGCTCTACGGGAGATACACGAGCTACAGCAGTACCAAAACTCATATGATCAGCAGAAGAATAATGATATACAAAGTGCTGAATCCCATGTAATAAATGTGTATAAGAAGCCCCTACTAATCCCGCTATAAATCCAACGATAATTATGAGGCCTATTAAACGTTTATCAAATGCCATACTTACTCCATTGCTAATACGACTTCGCCTGTTTCTAATGTTTTCTTAACATCTATAATACGTTGATTAGATGACCCTCTAAATCGCAATGCTGGATCTTTTAGTTCATCTACAAAGCGACCGTCTACGAGAATATCAATTTCATGTAATAAAGCGCTTCTCAACTTATCTTCTAAGATATCATCTATAGTATAACCTGAATAGGCCCAAATTTTCTTGTCTGGCGCCGCCGCACGGACTGCCCGCACCACCGGCAATAAACCTTGTACATTTTGGAACGGTTCCCCACCTAACAAGGTTAAACCTGAGCATGTTGGAGTTTTCACATAGGATACAACTAAATCAGTTTCAGATTGAGTCCACTCCTTACCGGCATTAAAATCCTGGTATTCTTCATTAAAACAGTTATAACAACAATGTGTACAACCGGTTACGAATATAGATGTACGAATACCTTCCCCATTGGCAATATCATATTGTCTTATTTGCCCATATCTCATAATTACCTCCATAGTAGTGGTAATCAACTTTGACTAACACTATATAGATATATTTCTATTTCTTACAAACGCAGTAAAAGCTGTGCCTTAAGCACAGCTTTTACCATGTATTTATAGCAACTATAATTCTAATAATTTTAAATGTGCATTACACGATCTTTGATTTCTTTCGTACGACCTTCATTCCAGAAGTTTTCACCTAAATAACCACAAGTACGACGAATTACAGTTAATTTATCTCGGTTTGTGTTGTGGCAACGAGGACATTCCCATTCATTATGTTCATTGACCTTAATTTCACCATCAAAACCACATTCGTGACAGTAGTCGGACTTGGTATTAAACTCAGCATAAGAAATATGATCATAAATATATTGAATCATAGTCAAAACAGCTGGGATATTGTTAGTCATATTCGGAATTTCCGCATAGGAAATACAACCGCCGGTCGATTTCTTTTGGAATTCAGATTCAAAATTAAACTTATCAAATACATTGATTTCTTCACGAACATTTACGTGATAACTATTAGTGTAATATCCTTTATCAGTAATATCTTCAATTACACCAAAGCGAGCACGATCTAGAGAAGAGAATCGATTTGTTAAGCTTTCAGCAGGTGTACCATATAAACCAAAGCCAAGATTATGTTTATCATGCCATAGATTGATGGCATCATTTAAACGATCCATAATTTTCATGGCAAATACACGACCTTTTTCACCTGTGTTAGACTCACCGGTAATCAATCGAGTTGCTTCATAAATACCGATGTAGCCAAGAGAAATTGTTGCATAACCACCAGTAAGGAAGCGAGCGATTTTCTCTCCTTTTTTTAGGCGCGCAATAGCACCGTGTTGCCAATGAATTGGCGATACATCACTTACTACATCCTTTAATAAGTTGTAACGTAATAGTAATGCTTTTTCCGCTAATTCAAGACGTTTATCTAAAATTTCAAAGAATCTTTCTTCACTACCGCGAGCTAAGATACCAATTTGAGGTAAGTTCAAACTTACAACGCCCATATTAAAGCGACCATCAAACTTATAGTTCCCCTTTTCATCCTTCCAAGGAGATAAGAAAGAACGACATCCCATTGGGCTAAATACATTACCTTCATAGTTTTCCTTCATCTTCTTAGCAGAAATGTAATCTGGATACATGCGTTTAGCCGTACATTGTGCAGCAAGTTCAGTTAAATAGTAATATGGACTATCAGGCGTTACATTATGTTCATCAAGAACATAAATCAATTTAGGGAATGCTGGCGTAATATATACATCAGCTTCATTTTTTACACCCTTAATACGTTGGCGCAAGATCTCTTCTGTAATAAGAGCAGCCTCTTTAGCGTATTCATAATCAGGTTTAAAATACATGAACAATGTAACAAATGGAGATTGACCATTTGTAGTCATCAATGTATTGATTTGATATTGGATAGTTTGGATGCCATCCTTAACCTCTTTACGCGTACGTTTCCACGCAATTTCACGGGCTTTTTCCATATTTGGTTCCATCCCGTAAATCTCAACTTGTTCTTCAATAACATTGTTAAGGATTTTTTCGTAAGATTTACGTACGAATGGCGCCAAGATGCGATCGATACCATTAATACTTTGACCGCCGTATTGACCAGATGCAACTTGGGCAATAATTTGCGTTGTTACTGTACATGCAACTTGGAAGGATTTAGGTGTATCAATTTTCTTACCATTGATAACCGTACCATTTGTAAGCATATCTTCCAAATTGATCAAGCAACAGTTAAACATAGGCTGGATAATGTAATCCATGTCATGGAAGTGAATAGCACCACTATCATGGGCTTCTAAAATATCTGTAGGAATTAATTTACGACGAGCAATATCCTTAGATACTTCACCAGCAATTAAATCACGTTGTGTAGATACAATGGCCGCATCCTTATTAGAGTTTTCATCGAGAACGCTGACATTACTGCGATCTAATAAACCGATTACATCATCATCAGTGGTATTTTGACGACGTTTAAAAGCTTGAACAGCTTTGTAACCTTCATAGGCACGTGCCGTTGCAGGATTATGATACTCAATCAACTTATAATACACTTGATCTTCAATAGCATAAATTGTCATGTCTTTTTGGAGTTTTGTAGCATATTCTTCAATTTCATCAGCAATACGCTGTGCCAACCCCTCTTCGTACAACCCTGTACTACTATGCTCAGCTTTTTCTATAGCCAAAGCAATCTTATTCTTATCAAATGGTACCTTTGTACCATCCCGTTTAATGACCTGCAACATATTGGCAACCTCCCCATTTTGTTACCGCTGAAATATATGTTAAGACATAGAAAAAAGTATGGAAAACCATACTTTTTATAAATTTATATGTAAAAATGTAAAGAATTATGACTAAACTCTCTATTTTTTACCGCTAACTCAGTATACTATATATGGTGGTTGTTTTCAAGAACAAATACAATATAAAGTAAAAATAGGCTCTTTTAGCCATGCCAATACAGCATGAATAAAAGAACCTATATAAATTATAATGTAAAACCAAATAGACGTGTCAAGAAATTGGACTTTTGACCTACCCAACTAGAAGGCACTGATGGATAGAATGTGCGATCAGCTAAAAGATCGCGCTCATTGAGATGAATATTCGGCAACAAATCTTTTTTGTACGTACTATCTAATTGAGAAATAGCTTCTACGTATCCTTGATGTGCTTGCACATCACTTTCATTACAGTAACCAGTACCAAAGAAGTGAATTAGACCATTGCGATATAATTCAATAGCTCTATGATAATTAGCATTGCTATGATTAAAGGAAGCCATATTACATTGAATTAATATCCCTTTATCTACCCATTCCAACAATTGCTCTGGTTTAGTAAACAATTGACGATGTGTCTCTACTTCACTAATGATAGGAACAATCCCCATATTAAGCAAAGCTAGCAACCATGCATTAATGTGATGAACTTTGCTATTTTCAGGAATGGACACTAACATAAAATGGCTATTTCCCAATAGATACTGCTTCCGATGAGAAGCAATATATTCAATCATTTCATCACAAAGCAAAACGCGAGCACCACCATGAATAGTTACATCCACTTGTTGTTCCCCTACAGCAAGCTTCACATCATTCAATGTTGTTTCCATCTCATCCCATGTATTCATATCCATAGATACGGTTACATCAGGTGTACTAAAAATATCTGTAATACCTTGTTCAGCCAAGGATTTTATCATTTTTACTGATTCTGCCATTGTTTGTGGCCCTTGAGGCCCTAACACAGCTGGCAAAATGCAACCATGTAAGTCAACCACGCGATTCATATTCTTTCCCTTCTACTTACGATAATCCCTTACAGAAATCGTTCTCTTTATAAAGTTCATGTTTATCTCATTTATTTTTCATTTTCTATTCATGATTATATCAAGGTAAAAGTGGCTTGTACAGTGGTTTTTATATAAAAATAGATAAATTATAATATGTTCATTTAATATATTTTTTATACTTTCATGTTATCTTCATTAAAAATACCTCATAATCGCTAAGATTATGAGGTATTTTTATATATTTGTATATTATTAACAATTTAATTTTTAAATGTACTTCGATTATACCTGATGTAAAGGACTAGCTTTACTACTAGAATACCAATAACAACACCAACAGTATCAATCAAAATATCAGAAATCTGAGAGCTACGCCCTGGAGAGAACAATTGTATAAATTCATCAAGACCAGCAATCAACATGCCTAAACCTATGGTCTTTATTACGGTACCGTATGTAATATATCGACGTAGAATCGAATATAAAACACCACCAAGGATTGTAAACTCTGTGAGATGGGCTAACTTTCGAACAATCCTATTCAAGGTCCATATATTTCCATGAAAGCCTAACTTATTTACTATAGGAGCAAAGGTCTCTGCAAAGAGCAAGCTAAATCCATCTGAAGATCCGCCATTTTGCATCGAATTATCCCATATAAAAAATACAATTAGACCTAATAGAATATATAGTATCCAACGTTTCATATTACTCTCCTAAACGCCATAATACATATCTATCTTAATCGCGGTCAAAAATATCTCTTGTATAAACTTTATCCTTCACATCTTCTAAGCTCTTATCCCAACGATTAGCGACTATAACGTCACTAACACGTTTAAAATCTTCAAAGTTGCGAATAACAGGTGAATTAAAGAAATCTTCTGCATCAAGAGTCGGTTCATAAACAACTACGGCAATACCCTTTGCCTTGATACGCTTCATTACACCTTGAATTGCAGATGCTCTAAAATTATCAGAATTCATTTTCATCGTCAAGCGATAAATGCCAACAATTTTAGGATTCTTCCCTATAATAACATCTGCAACGTGGTCTTTACGAGTTCTATTAGCATCCACAATAGCAGAGATTAAATTTTGTGGAACATCATTATAGTTTGCTAATAATTGTTTCGTATCTTTTGGCAAACAATATCCACCATAGCCAAAGGATGGATTATTATAGAAGTCTCCAATGCGAGGATCTAAACAAACGCCATTGATGATTTGGCTTGTATTAAGGCCACGAACCTCAGCATAAGAGTCTAACTCATTAAAGTATGCAACGCGCAATGCCAAATACGTATTAGCAAATAATTTAATTGCTTCTGCTTCTGTTGAGTCCGTATATAATTGAGGTACATGTTCCTTAATAGCACCATCAGCTAATAGTTGTCCAAAACGACGGGCCCGTTCAGAGTCTTCCCCTACCACAATACGGGAAGGATGTAAATTATCATATAAAGCTTTGCCTTCACGTAAGAACTCTGGAGAGAAAATCAAGTTCTCTGTATTAAATTCCTTACGCATTTGAACTGTATACCCAACTGGCACAGTTGACTTAATAATCATAACTGCATCTGGATTAATATCTAATACTGTTTTAATAACTTGTTCTACAGAAGAGGTATCAAAGAAGTTCTTTTGAGGGTCATAGTTAGTAGGCGTTGAAATAATAACATACTCAGCACCTTTAAAAGCCTCTACAGGATCTAATGTAGCTTTAAAGTTTAACTTCTTAGTAGCTAAATACTCCTGTAATTCCGCATCTACAATAGGTGACTCTTTGCGATTTAGCATTTCAACCTTTTCAGGGATAATATCGAGGGCCACCACTTCATTGTGTTGTGCTAATAAAACACCATTTGAAAGGCCTACATAGCCTGTACCAGCAATTGCAATCTTCATTTATTTGCCCTCCGTCATGTAAAACTCTTTATACCATACAGCAAATTTCCGTAACCCTTCACGTAAAGATGTATTTGGCTTGAATCCAAAATCTTCTTCTAGAGCACTTGTGTCTGCATAGGTAACAGGTACATCGCCTGGTTGCATCGCCACTAATTCTTTATGGTCTTCAAAATTATAATCCTCTGGTAATACGCCAGCAGCAACTAATTCCTCTGAAAGAATACGCACAAAATCTAGAAGATTTTCAGGATGACTATTGCCAATATTATAAATAGCATACGGAGGAACTGGTAAACCATCGGCACCGTTGCGACGTTCTGGAGCCGCACACATAACCTTAGATACGCCCTCTACTATATCATCGATATAGGTAAAGTCACGTTTACAGTTACCATAGTTAAAGATTTTTATAGTGCCACCGCTCCGCAACGTGTTAGTAAAGCCAAAGTACGCCATATCCGGACGCCCCGCTGGACCGTACACAGTGAAGAAACGAAGCCCTGTACTAGGAATGTTATATAACTTGGCATACGAATAAGCCAATAACTCATTTGATTTTTTAGTAGCCGCATACAGAGAAACTGGGTTATCTACTTTATGATCTGTAGAGTATGGAATTTGTTTATTCGCACCATACACAGAAGAAGATGATGCATAAACCAAATGCTCTACTCCACTTTCACCATTATCATAAGAATGACGACAAGCCTCTAATATATTGTAGAACCCAATAATATTAGACTCGATATAAGCATCTGGATTTGTAATAGAGTAACGAACACCAGCCTGTGCTGCTAAGTTAACAACAACACGTGGTTTATAAGTAGAAAAGATTTCTTCAATAAAAGCTTTATCTGCAATATTACCTTTTTTAAAGATCCACGTATTTTTATTATCTTTGCTCATCTCATCAATTTGTTGCAAACGATAATCCTTTAAAGCCACGTCATAGTAATCATTAACAGAATCTATGCCGATAATTTGAGTTCCTTCTGCTTCAGATAAAAGGGACATAACAAGATTGGCCCCTACAAATCCAGCGGCTCCCGTTACTAGGATCACCGTATTGTTTAAATCTACATTTTTTGAAAGCATATGTACTCCTTTCATAGTTCTGTTAATTATGAGCGTCTTACTTTACGTAACACTTTATCAACACCAGAAGTGATAATAGTACGCTCAGATGGTATGAGATATAAGATAACTACATACAATACAACGCATAAAATCATACAAGCTATAGTCCACCACACCGCATCATATAAATGTAAAATACTATATGCAAGAGCACCAACAATAGATGCGGTAATTAGATATACACCTATATTAGTAATCACCCGAAGAGCACTCATATGTATAAATAATGCTAAGAAAATCATGGCAACCATTAACATTTCCATGCGTACTATTGAGCGAGCATAGACAAATGTACTAAAGTCATACTGAATACAAATATAAATGACTGGTATTAATACAACTAAATGTAATATTTGAGTCCAGAATGATAAATTAGGAACTCCTTTTGCACGGAATACTTCAGAAATCAAATTCGCTGTTACTGTCATAATAGCGGAACTCAAGGCCCAAGATCCCAATACAATACCTGCTAGTTTCCATTGTGGTCCCAATAAGAGATCAACAATAAAGTCTTGGAATACAAACAATCCTATTCCTATAGGCACTAAGAATAGAGCCATATAGCGTTGGAAGGTAAAGAATGTATTTGAAAATGCTTGTTGATCATTCTGAACTCGACTTAAGGCTGCAAATAATACAGGTGCCAAGGATGAAGTAGCCATGGCCATAACAGTCGTTACAATAGCCATAGGCATTTTGTATATTCCTAAATAATAGGCGTCTAAAAAGCGACTAATAATGAAGGTATCCACCCACGCTGTAAGCCAGATGGAAAATGCTTCAGCTAGTGACCATGCACTATAGCTGAACATCTTCATAAAGACACGCCCACTAAAGAATAAATGGATTTGATTCTTCCTGCTCTTTAATAAGGCTAAAGCCGTGAACAACTGAGCCCCTAACATACCGGCGATTAACGACCAATAGTCATAGCCCATGAGTGCCATAGGTATGGATATCAATATAGGCGTTAGAATTGTAATGAGCCGGATGTTAAGAAGAAACTTGAAATTAAAATCCCGTCGATATAGTGCCATCTGTACACTGCTAAAAGCAGATAGCGGAATCATGGCCCCCATTACAGCTAACGGTATACCTAAACCATCATTACCGACCAATATAGCCAACTCATCACGACCGATTATAATAGCCCCCCATAAGAGTAAAGAAAGCACTAAGTTGGCAATAAAAGCTACATCTGTAGCCTCCTGTTTTTCTTTATCACTTTCAAATTCATGCTGTACAAGAAACTTTTGAAATCCCGCATCAGCAAGCATCTCTGCAAAGGATATAACCATCATAATCGTTGCCAATATACCAAACGCCGTAGGCGCTAACATATGGGCCAATATTATATTTGTTAGTGGTGTAATAAGCTTTGCTAAAACCTCTGTTATGACAGACCATTTAGCAGCAGCTACTATTTTAGTATCCATTATTTTTTATTGATATTCTTAATGCCCCGCAAGAATAATTCATGGTGAGCTTCACATTCCAAGTAATTTTGAATTGCTAAATAACTTGTTTTTCCTAATAGGAGTTGCATTAATTTTCTACCAAATAATGCATTGATTGCACGTATAATAAATGATCTACCAATAAATTCACGTAAATAACGCTTTACATGTGTATCAGCAAAATCTTTATAGGCTTGTACTACAAAATGAGCATCTCTAATGTGTTCACTTCGTTGTTTATAGGCTGTCAAAGTTTCATCTGCTTCTGCCTCAGTAGCTAAACGCGTTCCCAGTTCCGTACTACGAATTGGCACTTCAGAGACAATAAAACTATCCTTCGTTGCCTCTACATCGATTAGTAAAGAATCTTTTACAAACTCCTTATGATGTATATAGGATTCGGAATTAAAGATAAAGTTACCTTGACCATAAATAATGGTACCCTCACCATAATCTTCACGGGATCCTATACAATGACTATGTTGGCAAATTACAAGATTAGCCCCTTTATCAACAAATTTGCGGCAATATCTTTGTAACATTGGCGATGGATAGCGATAAAACTCCTTCCCACCATGATATAGGACGATAACATAATCACATGTTTTCTTTAAAGCTTCTACATCATCAAAGCTTTCTAATACATCAAAGGGATTGGCCCCCATTGTATGACAAGAGGCAACGGTAAACTCATGTTCTGCACAGAGGTAAAAGCCTATGCGTATACCGTCCTTTTCAAAGATAAACGGCTTTTTAGCTTCCTTTACATTGTCACCAGCACCTGCATTTTTAATATCATGCTTATTTAATAACTCCAGTGTAGTAGTTAAACCTTCCACACCATGATCTAAGGAGTGATTATTAGCCAATGTTAAAAATATAGGTTCTAAAGCCTTATAACCGTATATTGTTTTCGTAGGCGACTTTAAATTATTACCAAATTTATCAATCGGTGTAGAAGCATCAGTTAAGGGAACCTCTAGATTAAACACATTTAAATCAGATTGCTTAAAGAGTCCTAATAATTCTTTACCAACTAAAGCTTCTATATTACCAGTTTCAAATAATACTCTATTTATATCCGTAGGAACAAAATCAGCTCCGATGTACAGTCTCAAGGTGTAACCACTCTCCCAATTCATAATCTTTTGATATAGGACGAAACTGTTCTAATCCCGCACCAGGGAAGAACGTTAACTCTCCAATATAAAGTCGTCCCTTTATTTCATAGAAATCAACACGTAAAAACGGGCAGTCTTTACTAAGTTCCGTAGCAAGTCTTAACATCTCATCATATGTTTCAGGTCTTGGGAACTCTGTTGGCAACGGCGGATAATGACCAAAATGAATTCCCATAGGTTTCCAATCGATATCATAGAAGTTCATACGCGTTCCAGTTTTAGAAAAACGGTCAGAACAAACTACAGTCATCTTTGGTTCACCGTGGAAACAATACATCTTATAATCTAAGATTTCATTGCTACCTAGTTCAGATAAATATTCTTCTGCAATAATCCGTCGAGGAACATTTTTATAAGGCCATTCTCTAGCAATACGTGAATAGTCCCGTTTTAAGGATGTTCTTAATTTAGCTTTGGCTGCTTCCCGATCAAGGGATGACTTATCTTTACAAATAACGATGCCCCCACTATCATGGGTACACTTCAACACAAATTGATTAGGCAACACATCAAAGTCAATGTCCTCTACAGAATCCCAAACAGCTAGTGTGGGAATTATATATTGATTACCTACACGGTGAGCAATAAAATCTTTAGCCTCATGCTTATCTACCATTACTGTTTGTATAGGCTCTCTATAATTAACCTTTAGCCATTGTAACTTTTCGCTGAAAGTTTTGGGGTTCTCAAGATCTAGAGGATAGCCCATGTATTTAGGAAATACCTTCTTTAAAAACTCTTCATCAGATAAAGAGTCATAATAACCTAATTTGATCAATACTCTCGTGCGATAGTAAGGTTTTGTTAAAAAGGACATGCCAACTTTACACAACTTGCTGAGCTTCATTTTTACGTCCTTTCCGGAGCAATTGCACCTCTAAATAAAACATCATCATATAAAAATATGTACTCTTACTTTCATAAGAAACCATGCCCATATCCATAACGATTTGAGAAAGGAACAAAATCAGTACCATTACGTATTCATTACTATGAAAGTTTCGATAACGAATTAAGTTATAGGCAATGTATATGTACATTGAGTAATACGCCAATAAGCCGATTACCCCTGTACCTGCTAATAGTTCAATATAGTTGTTATGTAAGTAGTAATTCTCTTTACCGTATACGAAATAGGTAAATACTGAAGGGTTATTCACGCCAACCCCAGTTATAGGAGATTGATAAAATAAATCCCATCCAATATCAACCAAAGCCATACGGATAATAGTTGATGAATCGCCACCAGTACCAGAAAAGGCATCCACCATACTCGACATACGGTCTAGCACCTCTGAAAACATAGGCAATTGTAAGACTGCAATACCAACTAACGTAAGAGCTAATAAGGACCCTATAATTTTCGCAATAGAATTCACTACATTAGCACTGCGTAAACTTTTAAACACAAATAGTAAGACTGTACCAACAACAACGAACACTAAGGCTTTACGACTGCCGGTAGCCGCTAAAATTCCCAATGTAGGTAAGGCTATAATATTCCACCAACGAGGACGATCGTACAACATATAATACAATGTCATAACGATTGCATTGGCCCCTAACAAACCTACTGTATTCGCATTTAATGCATCATTCGCAATTCGAGCAGAAGATGACAAAACAGTAATAAAATAATCTAAACCATAGAAATATACAGTATAAAAACAAACTATATAACCAGTCCACATACCAATCTTTAATAATGTGTCCACCGATTTTTTATCTTGATAACACATGTATAGAATGATAAGCATAAAGAATATCTTGACGATATCAAAGCTTCGACTGAGTGCTACAGATGGCTCTATAGCATTAATAGTACTCAGATAACAGGCTCCAATGAAGAGGAGCATATAACCATGCATCCAAGTAAGCCTAAATTTAATAACTCCCTGCTCTCGGATGAGATAACAAATAATAAGTCCAAATAGGCATACAAATAATACATAAGCACCATAATTCGCATCGCCAAGGGCAAAGGAAATGGTCAACGACAACACTAAAAAAATTAGAGTTATGAACCATATCATGCGGTCAGCAATAGCCGTAATATTTAACTTCAATGGTTCTCCTCCTTACAACTCATAAAACATCTAACCAACGTTTAGCAATTTTGCATAGTGGGAATTTGTCACGCACCTTAATGGCTTCTCGGGAAAGTTTAGCTGCCAGTGCAGGATCTTTTAGAACACTACGCATGGCTTCATACATAGCCTGTGTATCTCCTACAGGCACTAAGATACCATTCTCTCCACTTGTTATGACCATACGAGCCCCACCTACTGGACAGTCTGTAACAACTGCAGGTAAGCCCATGCCTAGCGCTTCAAGCATAGAGTTTGAAATACCTTCAAAATCAGATGACGAAACATACATAGAACAAGGTGCGACCTTCTCTAAAATATTACTAGCAAAGCCAGGCAATAAAATTCTATCCTCTAAATTAAGAGATTTAATTTGAGCTCGTAGTTCATCTTCTAAAACGCCTTGCCCATAAATGACGAGTTTATACTCTGGGAACTCGTCTGCTAGCATACTAAAAGCATTGATCATCATAGGCAAATTCTTTTGCGGATGCAAGCGACATGCTGTAACGATCGTCTTTTCACGTTCTCCCTCAATTGGTGGTGGCAATTTACCATTAATAGGATTTGGAATGATAACACCACGCTTTTGTACAGATTCAGGGAAATATGAACGTGCATCTTCAGTTTGGAATACTAACGCATCAGCAAAGCGAAACGCAAAATTACGCAGTGCTTGTTGATGCCAACCGATAGGTACTTTACGCGGATTATTTCGCTCCGAAAAGACAATACGATTCTTTACAAACCACGAACTAATAGCCAATATAAAGCTAGATGCAGATAAGAAAGATAAACATGTTGCATTTGGTCTAGTCTTTAAGATCTTAATTAGCTCTTTGATTTCTTGCATAAAGCGAATCACTTTATTAGAACTTGTGGTATGAATTTCAATTTGCTCTATCCCATTTTCTAAGGCATATTCATTACCATAACGATTGGGACTAGTTTGGATGACCGTAATATGATGTCCATCATGCACCCATTGACGAGCTAACTCTGTTAAAATTCGTTCAGCTCCATCATTACCAAGGGAGATGGTAACAATGATTATTTCCTTTTTCATAGGCCTTCCTCTTGGATATATTCTGCAAGTCTTACATACGCCTGCGCCATTGTTACCTTAGGCTGCCATCCTAAGGACTTTAATTTTTTTGAACTCAAGAACATGTGCACTGTCGGTGCATAGCCTAAGCCTTGTACATCTTTTGGAATGTCAAAAATGACTTCACTCTTATCATGGCTTACATGGGTCGCTACTAAATGAGCAATGCTAGCTATGGAGCGAGTTTCCTCATCATGACATACATTGTATGCTTCACCAGCTTCTCCGTCCTTCATAAGGGTTAAAATGCCCGTTAATGCATCAGTAATATAGCAATAATTAGACATAGAATCGCCCTTTGTATGAAGTACAATATTTTCATTTTTTAGAGCACTCTTAGTGAATTGCATAAATACGCGATTATCGGAAATTGGAACACCAGGTCCAAAAGTTTGAGCTAATCGAGCTATAACAGCGGGAACACCAAATTCTACAGCATACGACTTACAATAACACTCACATAATCTCTTACTTTCAGAATAAGAGCTACGCACATTTAAGTGATCTAAATATCCTAATCGCTCTTCAGTCATTACCTGTCCCGATTCATAAGGAACACCATACTGTTCCATGCTCGATAGGTATACAAGTTTTTTTACCGTTTTATGACGGCCTAGTTCAAGCATAGCTTCCGTACCATGAATCGAAGTACGAATCGTTTCTACAGGATGCTCCATAAAGAACTTAGATTGTGTTGGTGCTGCACCATGTAAAATATAGTCACAAGGCACATCAATAGATTCTAAAGAACCATCGATAAGTGTAATAGAATCATTATCTAAATAATCACCTAGAATAGCCTGTGCTTTGTCATGACTACGTACGTGACCTATTACCTGTATATCTAGACCATACGCTTCATTGGCAAGTATAAGCAGTTTTATAAACATAGAGCCAATGAGTCCCGTCGCACCTGTCACAAGAATGCGCTGATGGCGGAGGAAATCAAAGTGCTTTTTATCTTGTAGTAAAGCTGCTAACTCGAGTTTAATAACGGAATTACTCATCTTGTAATCCTCCTAATTCACGGTTCTTAATAATACCTGTGAACATATAATAATCAGATGGTGTCGTAATTTTTATATTTTCTGTCTCCCCTAATACTGGATACAATGTGTAACCATAATGCATCATCATGGACGCAGAATCGATAAAATCATGGATACCTTCTACTTTTGCTCGATCATGAACCGATAGAATATCGTCTAGCTTAAAGCTTTGAGGTGCTTTTGCCATAAGGCATTCACTGCGATTTAAAATACGATTGATAGAACCATTATCTGTAACCATAACGGTTTCAATAGCAGGTGTAACAGTGATAGCAGACCCCTTTGTTTCTACAGATTCGATATTTCTCTCTATTGTTGCCTTATCTACAAGCGGTCTAACACCATCGTGAATCAATACGGTAACATCTTCATTAGGAAATAAACGCTTTGCTTCTGCCAATCCATTATATTGAGAATCTAAAGCACTTTCTCCACCGGGAACAATGGATAAAACCTTTTGTAAACCAGCCTCTCTGATGAGGTTCTTGGTATGATCTATCCACTCTGTTTTGCAGGCTAGAACAATGCCATCAATTAAGTCCGTTTGTTCAAATACATCTAAAGTTTGTATCAAAATAGGTCTACCGTTCCATTCAAGAAACTGTTTTGGCGTCTTACTGTTATTCATACGAGCACCTACGCCACCCGCAAAGATTACTGCTATTCGTTTCATAGGCCCTCCTTAAGGTTGAGCTTCGTTTTTGGCATAATGTATGCCTCTATACTCCTTGTAAGGTGTATGCAAATCAGCAAATACAGCATCATGTTTAGCTACGCGCTGTTCTACTGGTGGTAGTTGCATATAATCGCCCCAAATGAGACGTAAATATCTTTCATACCCTTTCATAACTGGTATTTGATGACCTTCAAAATCCTTATATACAACAGATTCGAAGTCTTCTCGAGGATGACGCAGCTTCATACCCTTCAAACTGCCAATTAATTCAGTACACTCCTTACTCGTATTGAAATCGTATTTAGTCATTTGCTTTTCCGCAAAGCGCCAAATATGATACCGTAACGACTGACTAGAAAATACCTTGTAAATACATCCTGCTAATGCACGATACATCGGTCCTTTATTATCAGGCAATCGTTGAGCATTAAAAAGTGCAAAGGTCATGGCCCACATCAATTGCAGTGTACGACTAATTTTACCTGGTGCACATCCATCAATAGGCATAATTTCAAGAGCCAAACCATGACAAATATCTTCGTGCATACTATGACGATTAATAAATGTCGTATTGTTATCTCGAATAGAAGCACCCGCATCATGATAAATATGATTTCGATCAGTTCGACAATACGTATACTGTTCTGTATCTGCATATTTAGGCCATAATTCAGCTAATTTTTCATAATCGGGACGTGGCATAAATAAATCTAAATCATCATCCCAAGGGATAAAACCATTATGACGTATAGCCCCAATGAGACCACCGCCACAGAGGTAAAAGCGCAAATTATGTTTGTCACAAAAATCTTTAAAGTACAGCAACATAGCAAGCTCTTTTTCTTGTATTTCCTTTGTCATAGATGTACTCATAGGGACCTCTTTCAACGTAATACAGCTAGTACTGTATCAACCATCGTTTTAATATCTTGTAGAAAAGAAAATTCTTTAATACTCTTTAAATTCCAAGCCATCTTGCCTGGTAACACCTCATTAATATAGACTTCATCAACATTTTGAGCATTTTGTAAAAGTTGATCTTCATCTTTATAAGCAATGCTTGCCACACTAGTTACACCAGCTGGTAATAATAGGGTTGCCTTCATTTCATCGGTATAAGCCGCCACATAGCGAGGCACCTCTGGTCTTGTGCCGACAAAGCTCATATCGCCTAACAGGATATTAATCAGCTGAGGCAATTCATCAAGACGACAACTACGAAGCATATTTCCAACCTTAGTAACGCGCATATCATTTTGTGATGTTACTTGCGCACCTAATGATTCTGCATTTTTTACCATAGTGCGGAATTTATAGATGCCAAAGGTACGACCATATTGTGTAACCCGAGTTTGACGAAAGAAAACCTCTCCTTCGCTATCCCGTTTAATCATAATGGCTAACACAAGAAATACAGGGCTTAACATAATGAGCATACCTGCGGCCATAAGGCGGTCAAAAATACTTTTACATAAAAGGCTTGTTCGTCTTTGATTTAATATTTCAAAGTAAGGACGTACCTCTTCACACTGTAATTCTTTGGGTAGATCGTGAAAGTTTTTTACTAGCATTCCGTAATAATCCTTTTAAATGTTTCAATGATATATTGCACTTCTTCATCTGTTAACAATGTATGAAGAGACAATGTGATTTCATTTTTAAACTGATTATATGCATTTGGATAATCATCAATAGTGAATCCTAGATTCTTGTAAGCCGTGTGCATCGGAATTGGTTTGTAATGGACATTCGTTGCAATACCAGCTTCAGCCATAGCTTCAATTACCTTGTTTCGATATTCAGCATCTCGTCCATCTAAACGTACTAAATACAAGTGACCACTACTTTGATGTTCATCAGTATAATGATGTAGCAATGTAACAGGTAAATCCTTAAATGCTGAATCATAAGCTTCGATAATTTCTTTACGACGTGCTAACAGTTTTGGATATCGTTCAAATTGAGCTAGCCCAATAGCCGCCATAATATCGGTCATATTACATTTATAGTAGGTACCCTTGATATCGTATTCCCAAGCGCCTGCTTTTGTTTTAGCAAGAGCGTCTTTATCTTGACCATGCAAAGATAACAACTGAAATTGCTTATAAATGACATCATCATCAATACCATCTATGTGTCGCCATGTAGCACAGCCGCCTTCAGCAGTTGTAAAATTCTTTACTGCATGGAATGAGAAGCTGCTAAAATCAGCTACATTACCTGTTGGTGTACCTTTATATGAAGCCCCAAAGGAGTGTGCACAGTCCGCTACAATAGGAATATGTGCCAATGCTTTTTGAATATCATTAGATGGTGTAAATAGAGATTTCTTTTCTTCTACAATGGAACGCAAACGATCGTAGTCACAAGGGACCCCTGCAATATCTACTGGAATTATAGCTTTTGTTTTTGGCGTAATAACACGAGCCACAGCATCGTAATCCATTTCAAATGAATCTTTTTGGGTATCTACAAGAACTAGTGTAGCCCCCACATGAACAACAGGACTTGCACTAGCGGTATAGGAATAAGCACTAGTAATTACTTCATCACCGGGGCCAATACCTAATACACGAAGAGACATCTCAAGCGCCGCGGTAGCAGAGTTTAAACAAACAGCTTTAGGTGTACCTAACTGTGCCGCAATTTTTTTCTCTAATTCTTTTGTGCGCGGACCAGTTGTAATCCAACCACTTTTTAAGGCTTCTACAACTTCATTGATTTCTAACTGTGTAATATCTGGAGGGGAAAAATTAATTTTCATATACATCACCTCATGACTTTCTGTACCTTATGGATACGCTTGATTTATCAAATCATTTATATTAATTACTACTACGCATCAATTACGATGGATCCTAGTAGAGGAATACCAACTTGAGTCAGTCGTTTCTTAGCCTCTATTAAATCTTTAGGGCTTGCCACTTCATTTTTAACAACAAGCATAACGCCATCAGATTTTTCAGCTAATACAATAGCATCCGTAACATCTAATACAGGTGGTGTATCAATGATAACCACATCGTATTCATCGCGAATATACTCCCAAATTGTAGACAACTTACTAGAATCTACTACTTCAGAAGGATGCTCAACGATCTCGCCCGCTGTAAGCACATCTAAATGAGGAACTATATTACGATGAATCGTTAAATCTTCATCCATAATTACCGCATTGGTGAGACCTTTATTTTGTACATTGAATGCTACATGCTGTACTGGGTTGCGTAAATTACCATCTACTAAAAGAACTTTATTATTATTCTTTGATAAAGCTATTGCCGTATTTGCCGCTACCTCAGAGGTACCTTCTCCACTAGTAGCCGCTGTAATACAAATTATCTTACTTTTATGTTGATTGCATACGTATTGTAAATTGCTGCGCAATGTACGATATGCCTCTACAAGCGGTGTATCACCACGTTCATTAGAAATTAGTCTAATCATATTAACCTCTCACTTTG
>OGCX01000440.1_pt1 | contig 19449 bp, 8 predicted proteins | sample 1570261 | NCBI WGS metagenome assembly OGCX01 (sample SAMEA2582161, study PRJEB24529) | metagenome | biome: Human gut stool | place: China | collected 2011 | reverse complement strand
CAGTTTCAACAGGCATCCATTTTCCGTCTTTCTCTACTTCCAACGTAAAAGCACAAACACGTTGCCCCAACGGGATATATTCCTGTATCAGCACACGGCTCAGAGAAGTTCCGGCAGGTAACAGGAATGTCAATGCCCCGGTTGTCACCCCATCAGAGGTAGCCCAATAAGAATCCCAGTTACCATCCGTTACATTGGCAGCTTTATACGTTCCACCACGGGTTTCACTGGCTTTCGGTTTGATATCTTTCAGTAAATTATCTTTCAAATCTGCCGTGATGGTGTGATACCAGTCGACAGCGCGTGCCGAATCGACCGGATGAATCTGTCCGCTCAAAGCGACCGGGAAATTTAACAGGAAATTGGCATTATGCCCGACACTGCGATAATAAAGATCCACCAGATTAGGAACGGTACGGACCTGATGGTCTTCGCGATGATGATAAAACCATCCCGGACGGATAGAGACATCGCATTCTCCCGGCAGCCATTTATCACCGTCTTTCATTCCCCACTGGGCCTGGCTGTAATGTTCTTCTTTATCGTATGAATAAGGGGCCCAGTTCGTTTCGCCCGCCCAGCCCGACTCATTACCGATCCAACGGATATCCGGAACGGTTCCACCAAAGATCATGGCATCCGGATGCTTGGATTTAATCATTTCGCGGGCCGTCTCATAGCCGTAATATGCTTTCGGGTTAATGGAACGGCTTTCGTCGGCACCGCCGTACCATCCGTTTCCGCCATTCGCCCCATCGAACCAGAATTCGAACAGCGGACCATAATTGGAAATCAATTCGTTGATCTGTTCATGATAAGTTTTCTGATAACCTTCCCGTCCGTACTCGGCATTATGGCGATCCCAGGGAGAGAGATAAAGGCCAAATTTCAGCCCGTATTTCTTACAGGCATCCGACAGTTCACGGACCATATCGCCTTTTCCGTCTTTATAAGGAGAATTTGAAATATTATAATCGACCGTTTTTGTAGGCCACAGACAGAAACCGTCATGATGTTTGGCCGTCAGTATCACCCCTTTCAGTCCGGCCGCCTTAATGACACGCACCCACTGTTCGCAATCCAGGTCAGTCGGATTGAATGTTCCGGCAGGCGTATTCCCATATCCCCATTCCAGATCATTGAACGTATTCAGTCCGAAATGTACAAAAGCATAGTTTTCCATTTTCTGCCAGGCAACTTGTTCCAGAGTCGGAACAGGCAAAATAGGAGCTGGTGGTTCCGCGTCTTTACAAGACAAGAATGTACAAACACAAAGGCCAACAATTAATATATTACTTGTATTCATAGTATTTTCATGATTTAAAAGAGACAAAAAGGGGCTGCATGATACAGCCCCTTTTACTATTATTTATCCCATCCCGGATTTTGAGGAAGCAAATTCGGATTTCGCTGTAGTTCTGCTGTAGGAATCGGACGTAAATATAAACGATCATCCCATGTACGGCTCTTGCCGGCTTCATAAGAATAATCTTCATTCGTATAATTAGGATATACGATTGCATATTTACCATCTTTTTCAGGTTGGCGCTTACCCACATACGTTTTTATGTTATCACAAATCTTTCCGGCTTTCCAGCGCATCAGGTCATCCCAACGACGTCCTTCACCGGCCAGTTCAACACGGCGTTCACGACGGATTTCCTGCAACAGCGGGGAAAGTTCGTATCCCCACTTGGTCCAGTTCGGATCAGTAAAACCAACATTTGTTGTCAAATGAGGCATACCAACACGGTCACGCAGCACATTGATCGTTTTATCAAGATCTACTTGCGAGATTGTACCCAGTTCAGCCTTGGCCTCAGCGTTTATCAACAATGTTTCAGCATAACGGTAAGCGATTCCGTCGTACGTATTGTTATTCGCCTCAAAAGCTTTATCGGTCGGAATAAAATATTTGATAGACTTATAGCCGGTATAGCAATATTGATCGATAAACTTAGATTCCTCCGTTATGAACGTACTGTCATTTGTTGACACGGTTACACGAGTCGGGAAATCCCAAGTCAGAACAGTTTGTTTCAAACGGGGATCCCGATCTGCCGTTTCGTTACGCATATTGTCATCTCCTTTATAATAAGAGCTTAAAGAGATAGGCTTTCCATCCTTACACAAATAGCCTTCCATAAAATCCTTGGAAAAACCGGTATTAGCTTCCCATAAAGTACGACTCATACCATGTTTTCTTTTTCCATCCAAATAAGTTACCGGAAGGATTGCTTCCTTAAGATTAGTCTTATCTTCCATGACGAACATTTCATAATAATCTTTTTCCGGTTTTCCCGTATTATAAATTTCATACCGCCCGCTGTTAATAATCGCATCGGTTTCGTCGGCTGCTAACTTCAAAAGACGTTCAGCCTTGTCCTGCCATCCCAGCTCGGTATGATATCTGTAATAAGTAGCTTCATGCAAACAAGTCCTGGCTTTTAAATGACGGGCAACATCTTTACCGATACGTCCGGCAGCCGGTTTTTCGGGTAACCATTGAATGGCAAAATCAAAGTCTTCTATGATTTTATCCATTATCTCATACCGTTTGAGTTTCGCATCATATAATTCCGGAGAATCAGTACCCAGTTCTTTATCGACCCAGGGAAGATCACCAAAAGTTCTCATCAACCCGGCATATTGCAGAGCCCTGAAAAATCGATTTTCACCCACATATTTATTTATATCCGCTTCAGAACCGACCACTGTCTTATAATGTGTCATAAAATAATTAGTCAGACGAATCGGCTCCCATGCACCTTTACTCCAGTTACACCAGGAAGATGCTTCAGGTGTAGGTGTGGTATACTGTCCCCAGAAATACTGGCTTATACCGTTAGGTACCTGGTCGTCACTTTCCCCGTCAGCAATAGAAGTCACGCCACTAGGCAGCCAACTATAAAAATTATTCACATAAGCTTCCAGGTCACTCGGTGTATTCCAGAACGTTTTATCATTGATACTCTGCGGAGAACGTTCCAGAAATGAGTCGTTACACGCCGTTAATGAGAGCACGGCTGCCACTCCGATATATACTATTATTTGTTTCATAATCCTTTATTTTTAGAAAGTTAGATTTAAACCGAAAGAGCAAGCGCGTTGCATCGGATACTTATAGGGGTCATCCAATTCCGGATCGAATCCTTCAGGAGTATTTGAAATAGTAAAGAGATTTTCTCCTGTAAAATAAACACGTAATTTTTCAATAGAAAACTTCGATGTAAATTCTTTCGGCAACGTATAACCGATACTCAAAGATTTCAAACGACAATAAGCTGCATTCAACAAATAACGAGTCTGGTTCTGCCCCATAGCCGAACCGCCATTAAAACGGGGAACGGGGAATAAAGCACCCGTATTGTCTTTTGACCAATAATCCGTATTATAACCGGAAGGGACATTCCATTCGCTGGAATAACCATTACGGAAAGGCAGTCCCGGCATCATTATATCGCGCTTAGCCACCCCTTGGAAAAATACGGAGAAGTCCACACCTTTCCAGTCTGCTCCTAGGTTAATACCATAATGGAAACGTGGAGTCGAGTTACCGATTATCTTTTTATCACCCGGATTATCCACAGTGTTGTCACCCCAATCGATCACTCCGTTGCCATCCAGATCTGCAAAACGAATATCCCCCGGTATCAACTGAATACCACCGGATACTTTATCCTGAGTAGGTGCACCGGCTATTTCCTCCGGACTCTGGAACAATCCCGCTGTTTCATATCCCCAGATCTCACCTTGTTTTTGACCTACATAAGAGTTGCTGAGGCTCCTTTCTATATTGTCAAACTTTGTTACTTCACTCTGATAATCAGACAAGTTGAAACCGATATTATAATGTATACCATTAGGTAACTGATCATTCCAACTTATTTCGAATTCCCAACCTTTCGTCAGTGACTCTGCTGCATTTTCCAAAGGTTCGTTGGCACCTAAAACACCCGGTAAAATTTTGCCTGCAGAAAGAATATCAGACGTACGTCTCTGATAATAGTCGAATGCACCCTTTAAGCGGCTGTTTACCATATTGAAATCAAGACCGATATTCCATTGGGTAACAGTTTCCCAGGTAATAGACTGACTCACCAGACCGCCCGGTCCAACTGCCTGCGGCTGGTTGCTCCCCATAATCCAACCGATCTGTCCGGTTCCATAATTGGATAAGTAAGCATACCATCCGTTATCCAATGCCTGGTTACCCAAACTACCATAGGAGCCTCTTAACTTCAATTCATCAAAGAAACTATTAGTCATACTTTTAAACCAGGCTTCTTCTGACAATTTCCATCCCACAGAAAAAGAGGGATTAAAAGCGGAACGGTCATGTTTCGGGAATTTGGATGAAAGGTCATAACGCCCGTTAAATTCCATCAAATAGCGATCGGCAAATGTATAGTTCACACGGAAGAAACCACTACGGGTAGCCCAGGAACCTTCGCCATTACTCACATATTTTTCTCCGGTAGCAGCATTCATCGAAGGTATATCATTCGCTATCAGACTTTCGCGACTGGCACTAAAACTACGTGTATGTTTACTTTCCTGATTATAACCGAGCATCACTTTGAAATAATGCTGTCCCAATGTCTTTTCATAATCCCCGAAGAAGTTGAATGCATTATACGTATCATTACTTTGCGATTCGGCTACAGAATTCGGATTTGTCCAGGTAAATATCTGAAGGAATTGTCCGTCCGCACCGTATTCATTAAATGATTTCATATGAAATTTATTATGTTCGGCATAATAATTGAATGTATAATCCATATTCACATTCATACCTTCGATCGGCGTTAATTTCAATGCAACCGTATTCCAAAAGTCATTCTTATCCGTTTTACGACTACCATTGGAAAGAACTGCCGGGAAATTGGTAAAATTACCCTGACCTGCCCAGTTCCCATCCGGATGCTTCACCGGCATGATCGGACGCGTATCGCCTCCCATAAAGTTATCACCATGCGTCTTGTCCTGATTCAACCCCGACAAGCTCGTACGGTTATAAGTCGTCTTCATTGATAAGTGCAACCAGTCATTAACATCATAATTGATGTTATTCATGATATTAAACTTCTTGAAATCTTCATTTCCGTATTTCAATAAAGAACCTTGATTCAGATATCCCAAAGAGGTATAATAAGTAGCTTTTTTTGTACCACCACTGATATTCACACCATAATTTTGTACCGGATAAGTCTTTTTATACATCTCTTCCATCCAGTCTGTATTACCACAATAGGAATAACGGGTACCGTTTTTACTTAAATTCGGATTTGAAGAAACATAAACAGGAGAATTATTAACAGGATCATTATAATATGCCTGAACATGTTCCATAAATTCTTCATCAAACTCTGAATAAAGCGCACGGCCGGAGGTGTTATATTCTGCCGTATTCATCCAGTTCACCCACTCCATGGAATTCATATAAGTAGGACGGGTAGTCGGACCGTTAAAAGAAACGGATGCATCAAAAGAAACCTGCGTTGGCTGATCTTTGCGGCCTCCTTTAGTCGTGATAAGTACAACACCGTAAGCGGCACGTGTTCCGTAAATAGCTGCAGAAGCGGCATCCTTCAATACAGAAACTGATTTTACGTCCTGAGGATTAATCAAGTTTGGATCCATCTCCACACCATCCACCAAGACCAATGGACTACTACCGCTTAAGGCCGTCGTACCACGAATGTTGAAAGAAGAACCTGTACCCGGGCGGCCACTGGTCGTCACATTCAAGTTAGGAATGGCCCCCTGCAAACCTTGTCCCAGGTTGACGATAGGACGATCTTCGAGGACCTTACTATCTATTGCAGACACGGCACCGGTCAAATTGGCTTTTTTCACAGTAGCATAACCAACCACCACCACTTCATCCAAGGCTTTGGAATCTTCTTTCAGTACAATCTTCAAGGCTGTTTGTCCCGTGTAGGTGATTTCCTGCGTAACAAACCCAATGTAGGAGACCTGAATAACATCACCCTTTTTCACATTTTCCAATGTAAAGTTACCATCCATATCGGTAACATTTCCATTTGTAGTTCCTTTCACTAGTACAGTAGCTCCGGTAATAGGACCTAAGGCATCTTCTACCACACCACTAACTTTCCCGCTTTGTTGGGAAACGCTAACACTTTGCTTTTCAGGTGCAATCTCAGCAAAAGCACCAACAGGAACAGCTAAGGCCCCCGATAGCAAAATTAGACTTACTAACTTAGTTTTTTTCAGCATAAAGTTATAATTTAAAGAATACATCTTTTATAAAAAGGGCGGCAGTCTTACAGGTAAGTAGAAACATTCACTCTCAGACAATAGAACTGGGCGCACTTTTCATAGTCATTTGCTTGTCATTATTTATATAAGTTCTGAAAGAACTCTGTCACCCCATTCTCGTATTTCCATTCAAAAACTGGTTTTTATTTCAGTGAGTAAAAAATAGTAAGATGTAGTATGAAATTTCTAACTCTTTTATAGTGATTTTTACGCACACATCAGCATTATCTGTTAAAATTGAATTAGAATATGATATTTTTACATAATTATATCACGATTAAATAAATATTTCAATATATTTGCGAAGAAAAAACAGAGTTCTTTCAGAACTTAAATCATCTTACAACTATCACACCAATTCATATAAACAGAGATAATCAAGGTTTCTTCGCATAGGTCAACAGGTTACGCCAGATAAGGTCATTCTTTCCTCTAAAAATTTTCAATATATAAATTTCAAACATAATTAACGGTTACATATTATCTATTTCACTTTAATGCGATACGGTTTTTGAGAAAATATTAATAACAACAACGCTCGCAATAATCAATCCTACCCCCAGATTACCCTATGGTAGTTTCAAAAGATAATATAGATTGACTAGTAGACGTCAGTCATCATTCGGGATGTATTACGACAAGTATATAATAAATGAATCCCCATACCCTCTTTTTCAATTTGATGCATTTAGCATCAATAAACTATCATATTGATCCATTTATAAACATTTTCATATCAGCCACATTACACAAGACAACCAAAGCAGAGGAACCTATTATATAATATTTAACATTTAATCCATCAAAGCTAAATTCAAATCACCGTTTTAAATAAATTGCAAGTTCGTTTAAAACGAGATTTTTTTCATTTTAAATGAATTGGGGATTTATTTAAGAGTAAATTTTTGTTAAATCCGATCAAAGAAACCTCTTTTCAGAGTCTTTTTGCCCTCAAAGCACATGTTTTACAGCAGATTATTTTTCCAGACGGAGACAAATATCGTATCAGATTCAAACAACACATTCACACAGATAGTTCATATTCAATATCAATATTCAACAATATCAGCACAATGCAGACTAAAAGACAGTCGCAATAAACAAAAACCGACATAAAGACACACAAACATTGCTCGTAAGAGCAATAAAAAAGGACATACTTGAGTAAGGACACATACAGTCCGCTGGCAACAGGGTTAATTTGACATTTTGACAAACAACATTTACCCTATAAATCAATAAACGGAAGTTTACGGGCCTTCTCCATTAGCTCATATGAAAGTCGCCCGGCATCTTCTGTCTACGAATTCCATGCTTACTTCCCTCCGATTTTGATCTATGTGAAGAATGATTTTACTTTAATTCGTTACCTTTGCGGCAAATAACAGACTTTTACCATGATAAGCCCATTGACATCGCTCCGTTTTTTATTTGCATTAATGGTTTTCGGAGCACATATTTACACTATCGATCCCTATTTCGACCATTTGTTCTATAAAGAAGGATTTGTGGGTGTAAACTTCTTTTTTATTCTTAGCGGATTCATTATCGCTTATACCTATCGCGACAGGCTTCTTGAACAAAAGTCTACCTTGCGGGAATTTTGGGTGGCTCGTATCGCACGCATCTATCCGCTCCATTTACTGACACTTGGCATATCGGTTTGTGTGGGTGGATATATATCGGGTGATCTTATTGACTGGATCAAACATTTTGTTGCCAATCTATTTCTTCTCCAACCGTTTATACCTGCTGCCGATTATTTCTTTTCATTCAACAGCCCGTCATGGAGTTTGGGATGCGAACAATTATTTTATTTCCTGTTTCCTTTTATTATCGGATGCCTGGGCAAAAAGAACCGGATTCTTTACCTTGTCGGGGTTCTGGTTATCGCAATCCCAATAGCTATGTACTTCACAATGGATCAAGATATAAAAGCGATATGGTATGTAAATCCGCTTACCCGTTTACCGGATTTTCTGATCGGAATGCTATTGTTCCACCTGTATGATAAATTCAAACAGAAAGAATGGACTTATAAACAGGCTTCGGTCTACGAAACAGCCGTTGTCCTGCTTTTCCTTCTTTTTTATCTGCCTGCGGGAGAATATATTCCCAAAGTATTTCGTTATTCCTGTTACTACTGGTTGCCTATCAGTCTGTTGCTGTATGTTTTTGCACATCAGAAAGGATATATATCACGTCTTTTATCCAATAAATATCTTGTTATTGGAGGTGAAATCAGTTTCAGTTTTTACCTGATACATCTCTTCATAATAGAAGGATATAACTGGATAATCCGCAGCTACGATCTCCATATCCCGTATCAACTGGGGATACCCGTCATATTAATTATAGTGACCGGACTAAGCCTGCTGTCATATTATTATTTTGAAAAGCCGGCAAACAAATTGGTAAAGAATTTATTAAACAAAAAATAATAATCGACATGCAACAAACTCCAACTTCCAAAATTCCCCGTATCGAGGTGGTAGATGCTTTACGAGGCTTTGCCGTTCTGGCAATTATTCTGGTTCATAACCTGGAACATTTTATCTTTCCGGTATATCCGGATGCGGCCAGCCAACCAGAATGGCTGAACATTCTGAATGAAGGCGTCTTCAGCGTCACCTTCTCGCTGTTTGCCGGGAAAGCATACGCTATTTTTGCTTTATTATTCGGCTTTACATTTTATATCCAATATACCAACCAACAGAAAAAAGGGAAAGACTTCGGTTACCGTTTCCTCTGGCGATTGCTTCTGCTGGTAGGTTTTGCCACATTGAATGCCGCCTTCTTCCCGGCAGGTGATGTGTTACTGTTGTTCTGCGTAGTGGGAATATTCCTTTTTCTGGTACGTAAATGGAGTGATAAAGCGGTCCTTATCACGGCAATCATTCTTTTATTGCAGCCTGTCGAATGGTTCCATTATATCGCCAGCCTGTTCAATCCTGAATATACGCTGCCGAATCTGGGCGTCGGAGAGATGTACGGCGAAGTAGCCGCTTATACCAAAGAAGGTGATTTCTGGAAATTCATTCTCGGCAACGTGACACTCGGACAAAAGGCCAGCCTGTTCTGGGCAATCGGTGCCGGTCGCTTCCTGCAAACAGCCGGCCTGTTCATGCTCGGATTGCTTATCGGCAGAAAACAATTATTTGTTACTTCCGACACGAATACCCGCTTCTGGGTAAAAGCCCTGATCATTTCTGCGATTGTATTTGGCCCGCTCTACCAGTTGAAGGTCATGTTATACGATAACAGTGATGCGAATATGATCAAAAATACGGTAGGTGTAATTCTGGATATGTGGCAAAAGTTTGCCTTCACAGTTGTACTGGTTGCCTCTTTCGTTTTATTATATCAGAAAGATTCATTCAAGAAACTGACTACCTCATTACGTTTCTACGGAAAGATGAGTTTGACAAACTATATCTCCCAATCCATAATGGGAGCAATCATCTATTTCCCGTTCGGTTTATACCTGGCTCCTTATTGCGGATATACCGTCAGTCTGCTGATCGGTTTCATCCTGTTCCTGTTGCAGGTAAGTTTCTGTAAATGGTGGCTGAAAGGACATAAACAAGGCCCGCTGGAAAGCCTATGGCACAAACTGACCTGGATCAATTCAAAATAAACGAAACCGAGATCAGTTTTAACTAAGATAAAAAAATAAATACTTTCAAAGAACCAAAATAATATAAAGGGAGGTCGGAGCAGATAGCCGGTCTCCCATTGGGATAGGATTAAAGGTAACAAAAGAAGAAGCATTTCTATTGAATAAATCTGGCAAGTAAAGATAGGAAAGTCGGATTTATGTATATCTTTATCGTCGATATAACCATATATGAAAAGCGAATCTGAGATATATTCTTTTAATCAGTTGTATGCTGATTACAAAAGTCGTTTTGTCCATTTTGCCAATACATACGTCAGTGATAGTATGATAGCAGAAGATATTGCGATCGAAAGCTTGATGTATTATTGGGAAAATAGAAGAAATCTTGCACCCGATTCAAATATACAAGCTTACATCCTGACCACTATCAAACATAAATGTCTGAATTATTTACAGCGCTTACGTATGCAGGAAGAAATAGTCGAATATCTAAAGGATTGCGATACCTGGGAATTAAACCTACGTATTGCTACTCTGGAAGCCTGTGATCCGGAAAAACTGTTTTCCGACGAATTGCAAACTCTTGTAGACAAAGCATTAGAAACATTACCGGAACAGACACGCGATATCTTTATCCGTAGCCGTTACAACAACCAAAGCCATAAGGATATTGCAGAAGCCCTGGGTGTTTCGACAAAAACTGTAGAATTTCATATAACCAAGGCCCTTAAAGTCCTGCGCGTCGCCTTAAAGGACTATTTCCCATTATTGGCATTCATTCCTAAATTATTTTATTGATTATTTACCAGCCCTTTTACGAGTCCATTTTTTAACCCTGAAATTTTTTTTCAAAAAAGTCACATTTTTCGTTAGGGATATTCCTGGCTTATTTGCTTTATAGATAGAAACGAAAAAAATGGAAAAAGATACATTATACAAATTCTTTGACGGCAAAGCTTCTCAAGAAGAGAAAAAAGCAGTCCGTGCCTGGTTGGAAGCCACTCCACAAAACGAGAAAAGGCTTTTCAGGGAACGCGAATTTTTCGATGCGATGATCCTGTCAGGCAAAACGCGGACAGCCACCTCAAAGAAAAAATCCCGCCCATTCTATCTGGCTATTATGCAGGAAGCCATGAAGGTTGTTGCTATCTTTGCCATTGTCATTACTTGCGGAGTCTATTTCTATCAATCGGAAATCAGGAAGATTAACCAAAGTATAAGTACAATCACCGTACCAGCTGGTCAACGTGTAAACCTGGCTTTGCCGGATGGCACAAGCGTTTGGTTAAATGCTCGTTCCAAAATGAGTTATCCTGCTGCTTTTACAGGTGATAAGCGAGAAATAACTCTGGATGGGGAAGCCTATTTTGAGGTTAGCCATAATACGGAAAAACCGTTTGTTGTACAGACTTCAAAATGTAATGTGGAAGTGTTGGGCACGAAATTCAATGTTGAGGCATATAGCGATTCGGAAGACTTCAATGCTGCGTTGATGGAAGGATCGGTGAAGGTTATAAATAATAAAAATCCGTCGGGAACAGTCCTGCTGTCTCCTAATTATATGGCTTCTTTAAAGAATGGCAAATTGTCTGCTTCCCCAATATCGGACTTTGATATCTTTCGTTGGAAAGAAGGACTGATCTGCTTTCGTAATATGAATTTTGAACAACTGATGTTACGTTTTGAGAAATGTTATGGAATACGGATCGTTGTAGAGAACAAGAACCTTATTAAATATGTATGTAGTGGTAAATTTCGTATTTCAGATGGGATAGATAACGCGTTACGTATTTTGCAGAAAGATGCGAAATATTCTTTTGAACGGAACAAAGACGAGTCCGTCATTTATATTAAATGATGTCTAACTTTAAATAGATTGCCTATGATATGATAGCTTAGTTAACCTTTTCATAAAAATGCCGACCAGTGTCCCCACACTCATCGGCATTCTACTAACACAATTATTTAAACTGTATTAATAATTTTGATATACAAAGATATGAATAAAGAATCTTTGCCGGATATTCTTTTGATTAAAAGATTCCGACGTAAACAATTTTTTAGAATCATGAAAATAACCACTCTATTATTATTCATGTTCATCTTTTGTCTTCATGCAGAAAATTCTAACTCACAGAATATCAGTGTGACGATTCAAGAGAATGATGCCAGACTTGAAAATGTCTTAAATGAAATCGAGAAACAAACTGACTACTTATTCATATATAATAAGTACGTGAACGTTAATCGGAAAGTATCAATAGATCTTAACAAATCTTCTTTGGAAGAAGCTCTCAAAAACTTGTTTGACGGAACAAATGTAAAATATTCGTTTGATGGTTCGTACATATTACTTACCCCAAAAAATGATGCGCCAAACAAGACTATATTATCGAACGCACAGCAAAAGGATCTTATTTCAGGTAAGGTTACAGATAATCACGGCGAAACAATTGTAGGAGCAAATGTTGTTGTCAAAGGAAGTACATCCGTAGGGACCATTACCGATATCAATGGGAATTTTTCCATACAAGTACCTGATAAAGCAGTTTTGATAGTATCGTATATCGGCTATTTATCGCAGGAGGTAGAAATAAAGGGCCAACGTCCTATACGTGTTGTTTTAACAGAAGACACACAAGCCTTGGAAGAAGTGGTCGTAATTGGTTATGGGACGGCAAAACGCCGTGACTTAACAGGTGCCATAGCAAGCGTAAAAGCAGAAAAAATGGAAGTGGAAGCACCTCGTGATATTACCGACCTTTTGCGTGGAACAGCTGCAGGTTTGAATGTCGGAATGTCTACTTCGGCAAAAGGCGACTTAACACCTCAAATCCGTGGTGTAAATACATTAACTGCCGGATCAAGTCCAACGATTGTTGTGGACGGAGTTATTTATTATGGTTCTTTGTCCGACATAAATACAAATGATGTTGTGAGCATTGATGTTTTGAAAGATGCAAGTTCTGCTGCCGTGTATGGTTCACAGGCAGCTAATGGCGTTATTGTTATCACAACTAAAAAAGGCAAAGGAAAATCTGATGGCTCCGCTACTGTTACATTCAATGCTAATGTAGGGTTTGTCCAATCTGCAAATCAAATGCCAATATTGGATGGCAAAAAATATTTAAAGTACAGACAGGATTATCAAATGGGAAATAGTTCAAGTGATTACCTGACGAAATTTCCAGAGATTTATACTAATCCTTTCGAGTTGAATGGTACAGGTGTCAATCCTTTGGATTGGTATAATTATAATCAAAAAACACCGGTGTCTTCTGTCTCAGATGAGGATCTGACACGCGCATGGCTTTCCAGGTTGCAACTTTACACTCCTGAAATAGATAATTATTTAGCAGGAATAGAGACAAACTGGGCAGATCTTGTTCTTCACAAAGGTTTGCAACAAGATTATACAGTCAGTGTTTCCAACCGGACGGATAAAGTAAATTATCACTGGTCACTGGGCTATGTGGACCGGGATGGTATCATCGTAGGAGACAATTATAAGAATCTTCGCACCCGCTTGAATCTTGATTCTAAAATAACAAACTTTTTAACAATAGGGATGAATGCGAATTTTGCTATCCGGGATGAAAGTTCACAGCCTGCAGACTGGAAAGCAATGGCAAAAAATTCACCCTACGCATCCAACAATTTAGATGATCCCGAAAGTTTGTATCGCTATTATGTAGCAGGAGATAATTCAACTACGAATCCTTTGTATGCACGTGAATACAGAGACCAAAGTCAAAAGTATTATTCATTGAATGCCAACTTATATGCAAAGGTTCAATTACCTTTTGGCATCGAATATCAGTTGAATTATACACCTTATTTACAATGGTATCATAAATTCTACCATCAGTACGCGGACAGCGAGGTGGAAACTAAAGGGGGAACCTCCGAACGTCAGCATGATATTAAGTCCCATTGGACCGTTGATAATATTTTGCGATGGAAAAAAGAATTCAATAAGACACACAATTTAGAATTAACATTGTTGGCTAATGCAGAGAAAAAGGAAACCTGGTCAACGATTGCTGCAACATATGGTTTTAACCCAAGCGATGTTTTAGGATATCATAATTTATCATCAGGATTAAACCCTACAAACCAAAGCTCCGATACCTATTGGACCGGAGATGCCCTAATGGCACGTGTTTTTTATTCTTTTCAAAATAAATATATGCTGACGGCTTCAGTCCGTCGAGACGGTTATTCTGCATTCGGCATCAATAATAAGCGAGCTACTTTCCCCTCTGTTGCATTAGGCTATGTCTTTACATCAGAGAAATTTATGGAAAATACAAATCATTGGCTAAATTATGGTAAACTGCGTTTTTCCTGGGGGCAAAATGGCAATCGTGATATTGGACAATATGCCGCATTATCAAATATGAAGACAAACCCTCTGACTTATATCGGACCGGACGGGACCGTTTATACTTCCACGTATATTTACGTGAATACAATGGCTAATAACAATTTGCGCTGGGAACGGACTGAATCCTACAATTTAGGGTTGGATTTTTCTTTATTCAATGATATTATCGGTGGTTCATTGGAAGTTTACTCCGGTACAACAAAAGATTTGCTTGTAGAACGTTCTTTGCCTAGCATTACAGGTTTCTCAAATGTTACTGCAAATCTGGGAAAATTGAGAAATAAAGGATTAGAACTGACCTTGAATGCAAATATTTTCAGAGAGGCTAATTTTGAATGGTCTGCATCTTCTACATTTTCTATGAACAGAAGAAAGATTGTTGCACTTTATGGAGATAAAGAGAATGTATCGGACGAAAATGGCAATATAATTGGCCAAAAAGAATCGGATGACCCGACAAACGGATGGTTTATCGGTCAGGATCCCGACCGTATATGGGCGTATGACCGTATAGGAGTATGGCAATTAGGAGAAGAAGAAGCTGCTGCTGTTTATGGCTGTAAACCGGGTGACTTTAAATACAAAGATCAAAATGGAGATGGCGTTATGAACACGGAAGATAAGGTTTTCCAAGGATATAAGACACCTCGCTATCGTTGGTCAATGAGAAATGATTTTACAATACGTAAAAATTTTACAGTATCTTTTACGATGTACTCTTATTTTGGTCATTATGGCGCTTTCGATGAAGCCGCAAATTATAACAGTGGTGCACCTTACAAATTCTCATCTTATGATATGCCACGTTGGACAAAAGACAACCCGACTAATGATTACGCAAGAATCAGTTCTTATAATGCAGGAACAAACTGGGTGAAAAAATCTTTTTTGCGTTTGGACAATATTTCTGTTTCGTATAATGTTCCTAAGACTTTCTTACAGAAGTTTGCCATTCAAAACATGAGATTTACCGTCACTGCCCGTAACGTTGCAGTTTGGTCTCCTCATTGGACATTCTGGGATCCGGAAAATGGCAGTTTGTCTCCGAGATCGTTCAATTTAGGTATAAACTTTACTTTATAACTTCAAATATAACATATCATGAAAATCAATAGATATAAAACAAGGCTCTTGGTTTGTGCCATGATTTCCTTTTTGGGATGCAATGACGGTTGGTTGGAAACAAAACCGTTATCAATTTATACACCGGAAAATTCATATATTGATGCTGCTGGTTTTGAATCTGCTTTAGGAGCATGTATGCGGAATATTGTCAGTGAATTTTATGGTGACGGAGCACCTATTGTAACTGAAATGATACAATCAGATATCTGTGTAGACGGAACAACGAATAAGACCGGACCACAACAAGACATGGACCAGGCTCTTCTTCCCAGTGCAAAATTGACAGGAATAGACTATACGCAGGTCGGATGGTTTTGGACTTACACTTACAATGTCGTTAAATACTGTAATACTGTAATTTCGCGCATAGATGATATTGAATGGCAAAAACCGGAAGACCGTAATCATGTGTTAGGTTCTGCTTTTTTTCACCGGGCTTATCGTTACTACAGAGCTGTACACCAATTTGGGGATGTTCCTTTCTTAGAAGAAGAACTTACAGAACCTAAAACGGATTTTTATTCGAGTGACAGATGGAGTATTTTAGAACGCTTATATTCGGATATGGAGTTCGCTTATAAATGGGTACGGACCGGAGCAGAACGGGGAAAAGTAAATAAAGATGCCTGCGGCGTTCTACTGATGAAAATATGTATGAGTCTAGGGAAATTTGACCGGGCCATTGAAATCGGTAATGAGATTACTGCCAATCATCCGCTAATGACAGAACGTTTTACATCGAACAAGAATAAGGCACGAACTAACTTAATGCATGATTTGCATAGCGTAGAAGCCAAATTAGACATGAGTAATACGGAAGGGATCTTTTATACGTCTTCTTATCCGGATATAGATGGTTCTGTCCGTATTTATACGATGAGATGCGGAGTTCCTTCCTGGAATACGGGAGGTCAGGGAACTGTAACTCCGGATGGAAAAACTGGTACAGCTTGGAATGTGTCGACTATAGCAGATGATGTACGGGAAGATCCGGATCTGGATATTAATCGTGTGTACGGACGTGGTACAGGAAAAGCGAGACCGACCAATTATTTCCAATATGAAATTTGGGGTGAAAAAGAAAAAAATGATTTAAGAGGAGTTTATAATCGCGATAGCTGGAGGCGAACAGAAGATTTGAAATACAACAATCCGGATTTAAAAAAATCAGGAAACTCCTGGTACAGGAAAAATTTACAGAAAAATGCGAATATCAGTGTAAACGATTCCATCATGTGTTGGTTTCAATGGCCTCACTATAAATTGTTTGTTCCGGAAAAGGAAACGGTTACACAGTGGTATGGAGGTGAGACTCCCTGGTATATCTATCGATCTGCAGAAGTATATTTAATGCTGGGAGAATGCTATTACTGGAAAGACCAAAAGGCTCAGGCAGCAAATATGTTAAACATAGTACGTGCTCGTGCTGGTGCCGAGCCATTGACGGCTGCCGATATTAATATAGGAGAAATATTGAACGAACGTGCCAGAGAGTTGTATTATGAAGAATTACGCCATGTCGAGTTAGTGCGCATAGCATATACTTATGCAAAATTTGGTAAAACATGCGAAGTTTTTAACCGTACATATTCATTGGAAAATCTTTCTGGCCCCGGAGGAATAGGTGCTAATATAAAGGAATCAGGAGTTAATTTCTGGTGGGACTGGGTTATGGCTAAAAATAATTTTTACAGAGAACGTGTAACCACTTCATGGTACACATATCAAATAAGCGTTCATCATATTTTATGGCCAATTCCTGAAGAAGCGATCGTGTCGAATGTAAACGGAGTGATCAATCAGAATATAGGATATCCCGGAGCAGAGAAAAATGTCGCTTTGTTAACCGTCGATCCTGTATCCCCTCAAACAGAAGGTTATTAATAATCCGGTATAGAGATGAAGATCAAATACATATTACTAATCGTAAATCTACTAAGCTTTTGTTTTAATAGTTTAGGGCAACAGTTTGTGAATTTGGATGCGAAAGCTACCGAAGCAACCTTTATTTACACAAAAGCGAACGGATATAAAGGGATATGGTATAGGAATCAGCTTTCCAATAACGAGTATATATATAAATACAGTGGAGGAATGGCTGTATATCCTGCTAATCACAGACCTTTTGCGATATATTCTCTAGAAGCAGAAAAAACTTTTTTCTGCTTCGGAGGAACTGATAGGGATAATATTTCTTTGTTACATAATGTGTCGTATTTTGATCACAAAACAAAAATGCTGGCAAATCCGACAACAATATTAAACAAAGAGACAACGGACGCTCACGATAATCCGGTCATTTCAATGGATGAACAGGGATATATCTGGATATTTTCAACCTCTCACGGCGTTACCAGACCATCGTATATCCATAAAAGCAGAAAACCTTATGACATAGAAACCTTCGATTTAATCCAGGCTACGGAAAAGGTGAATGGCAAAGATGTTCCATTTAATAACTTTTCATATATGCAGATATGGTATATAAAAGGGAAAGGCTTTTTAGGATTGTTCACAAAATATAAAGGCGGGTTTGGTGATCGTGTGATCGGATATAATACAAGTCGGGATGGTATAAAATGGAATGAATGGAAAGTTATTGCCCATATAGATAAAGGGCACTATCAAATATCAGCAGAAAAAGACGGAAAAATAGGAGTAGCATTCGATTTTCATCCCGCAGGAAAAGGATTGAATTATAGAACAAATCTATACTATATAGAGACTGATGATTTTGGTAAGAGTTGGCATTTGGCAAATGGGGAAAAAATTCAGTTACCATTTGATCAGATTCAAAATCCAGCTTTGATAAAAGACTATACAATTCTGAAGAAAAACTGTTATATCCTTGATATAGCATTTGATAAACGAAATCGCCCGATGGTTCTCACTATTTCCAGTAAGGGATACCAACCCGGTCCGGAAAATGATCCTCGAAGCTGGGAGTTTTTCCATTATGACGGAAATAAATGGAATAACACGGAACTTACAACATCTGATAGTAATTACGATATGGGATCTGTCTATTCAGATAATGACTTGATCCGGATAATTGCACCGACAGAAAAAGGACCTCAGGTATATAATCCAGGAGGAGAAATAGCTGTTTGGGAAAGTGATGATAACGGGATCAGTTGGAAATTGAAACGGCAATTGACAGTTGGAAGCACGAAAAACCATACTTACGTAAGAAGTCCTAAAAACTGCCATCCGGATTTCTATGCTATCTGGGCAGACGGGCATGGAAGGCAGCCTTCCCAATCAGATCTTCACTTCTGTGATAAGAATGGGCGTGTTTTTAAGATGCCACGCGATTTTAATACAAATGCTATCAACCCTATAGAAGTAAATATAGACTTAACCTCTTTTCCAGAAGGGTTTTCTCCTCAGGAAGTAGGTAACAAGTTGAGCAAACATTTTATTTCCAGCCCACATTTTCTTCATGGCAAAAAATGGATTCATTATGCTGGAGTATGTACCTGGTTAGGGGCATTACGTTATGCACAAGTGGCCGCAGACAATGAATTGCTCAATATGTTGAAAAAACGTTTCGACCGTTTACTTTCAACAGAGAAATTCTACCTACCCCCTAAAAACCATGTAGATTTGAACACGTTTGGGTGTTTACCTCTGGAATTCTACCGAGTTACTGATAATAAGGATTATTACGATCTCGGACTATCTTATGCTGATACACAATGGGAGCTGCCTCCGGAAGCGAAAGACGAAGAAAAAGCCTGGCCACAAAAAGGATATTCCTGGCAAACTCGTCTTTGGATCGACGATATGTTTATGATCACTATTTTGCAAAATCAGGCATATCGCGTAACCGGTGACGAAAAATATATAAATCGTGCTGCAAAAGAGATGGTCTATTATCTGAATGAATTACAGCGTACTAATGGTCTGTTCTATCATGCTCCTGATATCCCGTATTTTTGGTCACGCGGAAATGGATGGGTAGCAGCCGGCATGACCGTGCTACTAAAAGGTTTAACGGAAAATAATCCGGATAGAAAACGGATATTTGACG
>OGCX01000437.1_pt1 | contig 19555 bp, 14 predicted proteins | sample 1570261 | NCBI WGS metagenome assembly OGCX01 (sample SAMEA2582161, study PRJEB24529) | metagenome | biome: Human gut stool | place: China | collected 2011 | reverse complement strand
AAACCCTCGCGCTACTCCACGTTCTGCTGTTTGCCCGGGAAATACCGGGCCGCCGGGGTGTCCTCGTAGGTCAGGGGCAGAGTCTCGGCCAGCTTGCCGCTGGGGTTCACCCGGCCGGTGAGCACGTCCATGATGGCACCGGCACCGGCCTGCCCGCCCAGATAGGCATGCAGCACTGCCTTGCAGCGGCTGACCCAGCCCGTTTCCACCACGCTGCCGGCGCTCAGCACCACCACGAGGTTCTCGTTGGCCTGCGCCACAGCTTCCAGCAGCTGCTTCTGGTTCTCCGGGATGCAGATGTGGCTGCGGTCCAGGCCTTCGCTCTCGCTGGACTCGTCCAGACCCATGCAGAGCACCACCACGTCGGCCTTGCGGGCCAGTGCGGCGGCCTCTTCCACAAAGGCCGGGTTAGGGGTGCCGCTGCGCTCATACCCTGCGCAGAAGCCTGCCAGCGTGATGTCGTCTGCCTCGGCGGCGTCCTTCAGGTTGTCCACGCGGGTAGCGTTCACCGAGCTGGAGCCTGCGCCCTGATAGCGGGGCGTCTGGGCAAAGTCGCCGATGACCGCCACCTTTTCCCCCTTTGCAAGGGGCAGCAGGCTGTTTTCGTTCTTCAGCAGCACGATGCTCTGGGCAGCAGCCCGGCGTGCCAGTGCGTGGTGGGCGTCGGCATCGAACTTGCCGGGTGCGGCGTCCACCGCCGCCTTGGTGGTGAACACCAGTTCCAGCAGCTCCTCCAGCCGGGCGTCCACGTCCGCTTCGGTGATCTTGCCGGTCTGCACCGCCTTCATCAGCTCCCGGATGGCGTCCCCGCCGGGGGCGGGCATTTCCAGCGTAGAGCCGTTCTTTACGCCGAGGGCGTGGTCGTTGCTGCCGCCCCAGTCGGTGACCACTGCGCCGTCAAACCCCCAGTCCCTGCGCAGGATATCTATGAGCAGGTGGGCGTTCTCGTTGGCGTAGGTGCCGTTGACAAGGTTATAGGCGGACATGATGGTCTTGGGCTGCGCCTCCTTGACCACCATCTCGAAGCCGGTCAGGTAAATTTCCCGCAGGGTGCGCTCGTCCACGATGGAATCCGAGGCCATGCGGCGCAGCTCCTGACTGTTCACGGCAAAGTGCTTGGGGCAGGCGGCAATGCCGTTTTTCTGGATGCCGCGGACGTAGGCCGCCGCCATCTTACCGGCAAGGTAGGGGTCCTCCGAGAAATACTCGAAGTTGCGGCCGCACAGCGGGCTGCGCTTGATGTTCAGGCCGGGGCCCAGCAGCACCGACACGCCCTGTGCCGCTGCCTCTTCGCCCATGGCTGCGCCCACAGCCTCGCCCAGTGCCGGGTCCCAGCTGTTGGCAACAGTGGCCGAGGTGGGGAAGCAGGTGGCGGGCACACTGGGGTTCAGACCCAGATGGTCGGCTGCGCCCGCCTGCTTGCGCACGCCGTTGGGGCCGTCCGACAGGGTAATGGCCGGGATGCCCTTGCCCGGCAGCGCCCGGGTGGTGAACACCGTGCCGCCGCTCAGCAGGGCACATTTCTGTTCCAGGCTCAGTTTTGCAATAATATCCTGATATTTCACGGGGAAATCTCCTTTCAGTAGAAACGGTATTGCCTTTGGAAACAGGACCACGCATAAGGAGAAGAAGCGTGATTCTGTTTCCAAAAGGGAACACGGCTGCGGGCCGTAACTGCCGTGCAGCCGTGTTCCGGGATTAGAAGGAAGACAGTTTTGATTACGGGTCAGTACTTATGCCTTACTCACATCCGCACCTGCATTGGTATTAGCCAGCGTTTTATTATACTTGCGGCGGCGAAGAATCACCACAACACCTGCCAGAACCAACACATAGACAATCACACTGCCTACCAGTGCAGGCGTGCGCCACATAGGCACAGGCGCATCTACATCTACACCGTAGCTATTCGCCAGCGTATACAGATACTGATGTGCAGCTTCGCGCATCTTCAGCTGACCGGTAGCAGTCTGGCTCAGGTTATCGAAGGTCTTAGTGCCCCAGCCAAACAGCAGATTGGTACCACCTGCCAAGACAGCTTTTTCAATATCCATAAAGCCATGCTCCTCGTTGTTATCCGTAATCACAGTGCCAATAAAGCCCCATTCATTACGCAGAACATTGGTCAGTAGTGCAGTACTTGCACCGGCCCAAGTAGTACCAATATTATTGTAGGAAGACATCACAGCCGTGCTGCCGCCTTCCTTCACAGCCTTTTCAAACGGCACGAAGTAAATTTCACGCATTGCCTGCTCATCGGCCCAGGTGCACAGACCATAATGACGCCAGGTCTCACGCTCATTCAGTGCAAAATGCTTAATGTAGCAGTACATACCATTTTTCTCTGCCGCACCAACCGTAGCAGCGGACATGGAACCAGAAAGGAAGCCATCCTCAGAATAGTACTCAAAGTTACGGCCAGCAAATGCATTGCGGTGGGTATTAGCACCAGGTGCATACCAGCCGGAAATATTCCACGCCTTTCCTTCCTGCGAGATTGCATCGCCAAATTCAGAAGCCAGGTCTACATTCCAAGTAGCCGCCAGCAGAACTTCTGCCGGATAAGTAACCGTCTTATATGTGCAGGTACCCATAAAGGCATCGAACACATAACTCAGAGCGGCAGGGCCGTCCATTTCATAAGTCTGTCCCTTACCGATATTATCAACTGCTGCACTTCCCCAGCCATCTGCGCCCAGCAGTTTGTACATATCATCAAGGGTCAGCTGATCCAGCAGCTTATCCCACTGTGCATCATCATAGGCAAGGCCTTCCATGTCTTTCAGCGTAAGGCCATTCTTTGCACCAAAGGTCGGCGCAGTGTCATCTGCATTCACATAGCTATCATCCACTAACAGCGCATTGTTGAAGGCTTCCAGCTGTTCAGCAGTTGCTTCCTTGCTGGTACCGGGAACGATCTGCCAAGTGTCACGGTTGAGGTAAGCCACATCACCAGCTGCATCATCAAACTGATTTGTTGCTACCACCTCGTCCGAAGAGCGCTTGCCGACATACTTGCAGTTTTCCACACCACTGCCAAACGCACTGTCCTGGAACACTTCATTCTCAGCAACCTTGCAGGTCATGGTCAGATTATCTTTCACCGTATGAGAATCCGTACGCAGAGAAATCTGATACTCGCCAGCTTCCAGCACGTAGGAACCGGTAGAAGTGTAGTACTTCTGTGCATCATAAGAAGCCATCTGCTCTACCGGCATAGAAATCGTAACCGTTTCCGTTTCGCCCGGCTGCAATTCCTTCGTCTTTGCAAAGCCGCCCAGTACTTCGCCAGCCTTCTGCAAGCCGCTGCCGCCTTCAGCTGCACTGTAATAGGGCGCACTGTAATACAGTTCCACAACATCTTTGCCAGCCACATTGCCAGTATTGGTAACTTTGACATTCCACTCCATCGTATCCTGTGCGGTAACGGTAGTCGGAATCGTGTTTTCCAGTTCCCAGTCAAAGCTTGTGTAGCTCAAGCCATAGCCAAAGGGGAACTGCACTACATCATTGTAGGAAAGTCCCGTCAGATTCTCTCCTTCACGGGTAGTGTAATCGTAGCTTTCACGGGTTTCGTAATAACGATATCCCACATAAATGCCTTCCTGATACTCTACAAGGTAGGCAGGATGACTTTCGAAGTTTTTGAAGCAGTCATTAGAGTTGGTATACTCAAAGGTATCAAAGTTGTAGTAAGAAGGGGTCGTTTCTACTGCATAAGGGTAGATATCCGGCAGACGGCCAGAGGGGTTGACTGCGCCCGTCAGAATGTTGACAATTCCAATCGTGCCCACATCACCGGGATCACCGATCCAGAGGGCTGCATCAACGCCTTCATCATTCAGGAAGCCCAGTTCCATGGCATTGCCTGAATTGATCAGAACGATAACATTATCAAATGTCGCTTCTGCCTGTTCCAGCAAAGACTGTTCCGCGCTGTTCAGTTCCAGATAATGCTTGCTCTGATCCGGTGCATACGAGGTATTTTCAGCCATCGAAGTGGGCAGGTCATTGCCTTCACCGCCCTTGCGGGAGAACACGACCACAGCAGTATCCGAAAAATCCTTCATTGCTTCAAATGAGCAGTCTCCAGTATACTGGTACTCCACACCCATGTTCTTAGCCAATTCCTCGGTTGCAGGCAGTTCCGGGATGGAAAAATCAACAGAGAATGTATTTCCGCCTTCGTTGTTTTTGGGGCTGTAGAGATTGACCAGATTTTGATTCACTTCAAAACCTGCATCCGTAAAGGCTTTTACAAAATCTGTCCGGTTTGCAGTGTAGCTGCTGCCACCGGAACCCGTACCGCCATAAACCGGATTTGCGGAAGCATAGCCCAGAAGATTGATTTTTCGGTTTGTTCCTGCCAACGGCAGAGCGCCGTCATTTTTCAGAAGGACTGCGCCTTCCTCCTCGATTTTCTGAGCCACTGACAAACCATTTGCATACGATGTTTTTTGCAATTCCGGGTCTCCATTCTGGCCAGGGAATGCCTTGTCCAGAGAACTGGGAAACACACCAAACATTGCTACATCTGCCACTATTCCAACTGCCAGTAAGAGTGCTGTAACAGCTGTCAGCAACTTTGTGGGCTTTTTGTTGTTCGGATCGCGCTTCATTGTGTTGTCTCCTCCATATTCTTTTATATTTTTTGGGCCGTACCCAACTGTGACCCATTATAACGGATATTTGCGCATCGTTATCATCTTTTGCACAATCTGTCGTTTTGGATACACAGTTTGCAAAAGTTACAATAAATTTTCAATTTTTATTGTGCTAATACACAAATATTGCAACATTGTATTTGTGCACCCTGCCAGACAACAAAAAACGGCAGGGGATACCTGCCGTAAAAATTATTTGTTTTTGGGCAGCGGAAATAAGATCCGCAGGGTGCACCAGTTGTTTTCCCAGTGCATCGTCATGCTGCCGCCGTGCTGCCCGACGGTGGTGCGGACGCTTTTCAGGTCCGACCCCTGCTTCGGCAGACCGTCCGGATCCAGTGCCGGGGCGGTCTCTGTATAATGCTCGAACCGCAGCATGGCAAAACCGCCCTGACTGTACACCGCCACCTTGATGAGCCGCTTTTCGGGGTCCGGCTCGGCGCGCACGGCGGCAATGGCGTTGTCCAGCGCCACGCCCACGATGGTGCACAGCTCCCGGATCGTGAGAAAGCCCAGCATCCTGCCGTCCGCTACACTGGTGATGGTAATGTTCTCCTGCTGGCATTCCATGGTCTTGGCGGTGAGCAGGGTATCCAGCACCGGGTTGCCGGTCTTGTTCTCGGCCTCGTACTGGCGGATGTTCTGCTCCATGGCAGCAATGGCGGCGTTCTGCTTGGTCTGGTCCTGCTCCTCCCGGATGCGGGCAAGCTGGACTTTCAGTTCATGGTACCGCCGGTTGATGAGGTTGATGCCCTCCTTGCTGCGCTTGTACTGCTCGTACTGGCGGTGCAACACCTCGTCCATGGCGGCAAGCTCGCTGTGCAAAGCGTTCTCCTGCAGCTGCTCGTGCTGCACAGATAAGATCAGCACGCCGGAAAAATCCACCAGTGTGCGGATGGAAAAAATGCTCATGTTGATCTCGCTGCCGGGCAGAAAGCCCAGATTGCTCACCGCAAAGGCAGTCAGCGCCAACATGACCGCCGTCAGGGCGGCACTGCCGCCGATCTGTAAGTGCCCGGCGGGCTGGGGACGGCGGTGCTGCAGATAGCACATAATGCCGAACAGCGTCCCATACACCAGCGCCAGCAGCAGCAAAGACAGCGGCTCCCATGGGCCGCGGGCGGGCCAGAGGGCGCAGTGCAGCTGCCACTCCACGCTGGCGGCAAGCTCTGCCAGAATAAACGCCCGGGCGCAGTGATACCCGGCTTCCAGCAGGGTGATGCTCCACACACCCCATAAATATAAGTAGGAAAGCCCGATGGCCGTTACCATGCAGGGGATCCAGAGCCCGCCGGGCACATTGCCCGTCAGCTCCAGAAAGGCCGACAGCACCGCCGCCCACAGCAGGGTGATACCCCCGGTGACCGCCCTGGAAAAGCGGGGCGCAAGCGCCGGGGTGAACAGCAGCACCGCCAGACACTCGGCAAGGGCGGTGTACAGCCGGGGGATATCCGGCAGCGCGGTCATGAGCCTTCACCTCCGATGTAGTCGGTCAGGGCGGCAAGAAAAGCCTTACGCTTGGGGCGGCTGACCTGCAGCTCGCAGGGGCCCACCTGCACGGTGCTCTGCCGCAGCTCCCGCACCTGTGCCAGATTGACAAGGTAGCCGCTGTTGCAGCGGGCAAAGGGGCAGTCTGCCAGCTTTTCCTCAAAGGCCTTGAGGGCGCCGGGGGCGGAAAAATCGCCCTCATCGGTATAAAAGTGCACCCGGTGCCCCTCGCTTTCCAGATAATAGATGCTTGCGGTGTCCAGCCGGCGCAGCCCGCCCTCCACCGGCACGGTCAGGTAGTGCTTTGCCCGCTTTTCCAGCCGGGCAACCGCCTTGAGCAGCTGCTGCGAAAAGGCAAAGTAGGGCACCGGCTTCAGCACATAGTCCAGCGCTCCCACCGAGTAGCCCCGGATGGCGTACTGCGCCATATTGGTAATGAAGATCAGGATGACGTCTGCATCCATCTGCCGGATGCGCTCTGCCGTGGTCATGCCATCCAGATGCTTCATCTCCACATCCAGAAAAATAATATCGTAGACCGCGCGGTAATCCTCCAGAATATCCACCCCGTCCGCAAAGACCGTCACTTCAAACTCTGTCCCGTACTGCCGGGTATACCGCCGGACATACTCCTGCAATACCCCCGGCACCTCCGCGTCGTCCTCTACGATCGCCACCCGGATCATGACCACACCTCCCTTACCACACCTTTGTGGAACTGTTACGGCTCTATTATAGCGCAATCCCGCCGGGTTTGCCAAGGGGGCACTCCGCAACAAAGGGCAGGGCGGCCCACAGGCCGCCCTGCCCTTTGTATTGAGTTCCCTTACGCTCACGCCCAGTTCTTCCGGCCGTAGCGGGTGGTCAGCTGGCAGATCTCTTTCTGGAGTTTCTTGGTCAGCTGGGTCTTTTTCAGCCGCCAGCGCCAGTTCTGGCCTACGGTGGAGGGCTTATTGATGCGGGCGGCGTTATCCAGCCCCAGCCAGTCCTGCATGGGGATGGTCAGCATGTGATGCAGACCAAAGGGCAGCAGCAGACGCTCCATCGTACCATAGATGAACGGAGCCAGAATGGGAGAAGTCTCGGAAGAGTTGGCGATCCAGATGCCGAAGTTATTGATGCCGGTCTGCACCACAGGCCAGAACAGCGACAGCACGATGGAAATGACCACCGAGTAGACAGCGTAAAAAACGCTGCATCCTCCGGGGGTATTTTTATGCACAAAAGGCACAAAAGAATGCCCGCCCACCTGTGGAAAACCACGGTGGGCGGGCATTCTGCGTTTTATTGTTCGTGCCGCTGTAAAAGCGTTCAGAGGGCGGCGGGCTGGGGTACCAGCCGGAAGAGCATTACGGGCAGCTCGCTGTTTGCAAAATCCAGCGTAAGGATGATCGTTCCGCGCTCTGTTTCAAACGGCATCTCCGTCTGTGTGCCGTCCGGGGCAATGCGCACAAGCGTTTTGCCTTCCAGCAATCCGGCGGGCAGCGCGAGCCTGACCAAACCGGTGGGCTGCGTCAGGCTGCCTGCGGTTTCAAAGGCCACACTCAGGTATTCCCCATTCGTCCGTGCGGTCACATCCTCCGCAGAAAGGCTGCCGCTGATAGCCCACGCCGTTGCGGCTTCGATCTTTTCCAGCTGCGCGGCGTTTTCTGCCTGCCCGCACACGGGGCAGAAGGTCAGCGTTTCGCCTTCCGCAGTGCGGAAAGTAAACTTCCGGCAATCGGTGCTGCCAGTGTGCGCGCAGCCATCTCGCAGACAACTGGCGCTCTGAGAGCCGGTTCCGTTCGGGGACCATGCACCGAACTGGTGTCCCAGCTGATCGGTCGGGTCTGCGGTGTAGCTGTCTTTGCAGCGGGAGCAAGTAAAGATGGTATAGCCGTCTGTTTCACAGGTAGGCTCTACGGTAACAGCCTGATAATCATGGTTCAGCGCGGGCAGCTCTGTATAGGTGGTATAGTCGCAGCGGGAGCAGGTTTCGTAAGCCCAGCCCATTTCCGTACAGGTGGGGGCTTTTATCACGCGCTGCCTCAGATAATGTTTCAGCGCGGGCCGCTCCACATAGGTGGTATAGTCACAACGAGAGCAGGTTTCGTAAGCATCACAGCCGGGTTCCGTACAAGTGGGGTCTTTTGCTTTGTAGTACACCAAATCATGTTTCAGTGCGGGCAGCTCCGCATAGGTGGTATAGTCGCAGTTTTTGCAGGTTTCGTAAGCGTTCCAGCCGATTTCCGTACAGGTGGGGGCTTTTGCTGCGTGCTGCTCCAGATCATGCTGTGCAGGCCGTTCCACATAGGTGGTATAGTCGCAGCGGGAACAGGTTTCGTAAGCGTTCCAGCCCTTTTCCGTACAGATGGGGGCTTTTGCTGCGTGCTGCTCCAGAGCATGGTTCAGTGCGGGCTGCTCCGCATAGGTGGTATAGTTGCAGCGGGAGCAGGCTTCGTAAGCATCCCAGCCGATTTCCGTACAGGTTGGGGTTTTTGCTTTGTAGTACACAAAAGCATGGTTCAGCGCGGGCAGCTCTGCATAGGTGGTATAGTCGCAGCGGGAGCAGGTGTCGTAAGCATCCCAGCCGATTTCCGTACAGGTGGGGGCTTTTGCTGCGTGCTGCTCCAGATCATGGTTGTTTGAGTCTTTTTCGCCGTATTCTGCACCACACGTCACACAGACCGCTTTGGCGCTGCAGGTTGCTGTGCCACCGGTACAGCTTGCAGTATCAACCGCGTCGCAGTTGCTGCGCGTGCAGCTGCGGATGTGTGTGCCGTTGCCGGCGGATGACCACTCGCCCCATGCGTGACCGAGAATGCCATATTCCGACCAGCATAAGCGACAGATTTTGCCTGTGGTGCAGGTGGGGGTTTCGGTGCCGCCGGTATGATACGAAAACGGTTTATAAATGATCTCGTTCTCCGTGCGGCAGGTCCTGCATTTTATACGGATCTTATGATAGATTGGATCAGCATTTGATTGCCATACGTATCCGAGGATATCACAGGTTTTATCAGCCTTACATTGGATGCAGTACGTGAAGGCATTAGCTACTGCTTTAGCGTTTAACACGATCCCCGGTATCAGGCACACCATTGCCAGCACCGTCAAACACCGGATCAGCCATTTTTTCATGTTGCTCCCTCCTTGTCATCAAACCTTGTTATCCTTTCAGATCAAACTGCACGGACAGCGATGCAAGCACGGCATCTACCACCTTCCGCGCCTGGGCAAGCATATCGATCTCCGCCACAAAAGCGATGACCTGCTCGCGCTCCTGCGCGGGGACCTGCAGCGCACTCAGGCTCATGCTCAGGAACCGCCGTATTTTGCGCTCCAGCGTAAAGTAGGGGTCGCACCGCCGTGCCATGTAGCCGCGCATCATGCCAGCCGTGCCCAGCTCCATCTCGTAGAAATCGCACTCGGCACACCCGGGCAGATACGCGCTGAACGCCGCCTGCAGCTCGGCCGTGGTGCTGCGGTGGATGATCTCCGCCGTGGCGGGGAAGGTGTACGCTTCCACATAGATATCCCGCAGATTCTCGCTCAGCTCGGTCATCGCCAGCTGCAAAGCCGTTTCCACCGCGTAGAGGTACACCGGCGAGGGGGCGTTTGCCGCCAGCGGCCTTACCGCACCGAACTGCCTGCTGAACATCATGCCGATCAGCTCGGTCAGCACACCGTCCTTGGTGCGGAAAATATTCTGGAACGACCCGGCGGAAACATCTGCTTCCTTTAAAATTTCTGCAACCTTGGTGTTCGTGTAGCCTTTTTCCAGAAAAAGCCGGACACAGGCGGTCAGGATCCGCCGTTTTGCTTCCTTGCTGTCGTATCTGCGCGCCATTGGAAATCATCCTTTTCTATGATTGGTTTCTGACCCAATTATATATTGATTTGAGAATTGCGTCAAGTAAACTTTTAAGGGCATATTTTGGGCAGTTTGACGAGGGAGAGCTTTCTGCGGGTGCGCATCCGGGCAAAGCAAAGCGCAATGGACATTGCTGTTATCCGCTGCCGCAGCCAGACAGTTCGCGGCAGCAAAAAAGAGGCCACCGATCGGGGTGACCTCTTTTCAGCGTATTTTCAGCGTAAATCCCGCCGCAGGCGAACCCACCATCTCCATGACGGCTCTTTTGGAGTTGCTCTTTGCGTAAGATAGCAAGATAAATCTTATTTCTGACAGAAAGAGCCGAACCCGTGCAACGAGTCCGGCTCTTTCTGTGCTTTGGTTGGATCTTAAGCAAAGTTATGGTAAATGAAGAAGTTGGCTTTGGGAGTTTACAGCAGGCTCAGTGCTTCCTCGTCTGCCACAAGGATGCAGTCCGGATGCAGCTGCAGGATGCTGCCGGGGCAGGCAGGGGTCACAGGGCCGGTCACGGCGTCCTTGACGGCCTGTGCCTTGGCTTTACCGTTGGCTACCACCAGCACCTTGCGTGCCTGCATGATGGTCTTGATGCCCATGGTGTATGCCTGTTTGGGGACAAGGGCCTCGTTGCCGTCAAAGAAGCGCTTGTTGGCTTCGATGGTAGTGGGCGCAAGGTCGATGCAGTGGGTCTCCAGCTCAAAGGCTTCGCCCGGCTCATTGAAGCCGATATGACCGTTGGGGCCGATGCCCAGCAGCTGCAGATCGATGCCGCCCAGCTTGTGGATGATACCGTTGTAACGGGCACACTCGGCGGCAGTGTCCAGATTGGTGCCGTCCGGCAGGTTGGTCTTGGCCGGGTCGATATTCACCTTGCTGAACAGGTTCTCATTCATGAAATACCAGTAGCTCTGGGGGTGCTCCTTGGGCAGGCCGCGGTACTCATCCAGATTGACAGTAGTGACCTCGGAGAAATCCAAATCGCCTTTGTTGTACCAGTCCACCAGTTGGGCATAAGTGCCCACCGGGGTGCCGCCGGTGGCAAGACCCAGTACACAGTCCGGCTTCATGATGACCTGTGCGGAGATGATGTTGGCCGCTTTGCGGGACATATCCTGATAATCTTTTGCGCGGATGATCTTCATAATAATACTCCTTTTATAGTACCGTTACGCCTGCGTTCCGGCAGGCCTGTAAAAATTCTACGGGCAGCTTTCCGTCCGAGATCACAATATCAATAACGGACAGCTCGCAGATGTGGAACGTGCTTTTCAGTCCGATCTTGGAGGAATCCAGCAGCACGGCTTTCTGCTCACAGCGGCGGAGCACGGTCTGCTTGAGCCGTGCTTCATCCTCCACGCCGCAGGTAAAACCGGTTTCCGGGCTGTAACTGGTCACGCCCAGCAGCAGCAAATCAAAGTTGATGCCCTCCATCGTCTGGATGCTCTGTGCACCGCAGACGCTCATGCTGAACCGGTTCAGGCTGCCGCCCGGCAGGGACACATGGGGCTTTTCCAGCTTTGCCAGCTCCATGGCGCAGCTCAGGCCGCTGGTGTAGATGAGCATGGGCTGATCCGGGATGCACCGGGCCACTGCTGTGGCGGTGCTGCCGGAATCCAGAAACAGGGTGGTGTTGGGGCGCAGCAGAGCAATGGCTTTTTCGGCAATGATCTGCTTTGCTTCGGCATTGCGGGCGGCACGGCGGCTCAGCAGGTCGTCTGTACCTACCACCTGCTCCACCGACTTGACACCGCCATGCACCCGCACCACACGGCGGGCTTCATCCAGTGCTTTCAGGTCGGTGCGCAGGGTCATTTCCGAAACGGAAGGGAAAGCTTCCTTGAGCTGGGCAAAGCTAATGCTGCCTTTGCGGTTCACCAGCTCCACGATTTGATTGCGGCGTTGTTCCATGGGGGATTCCTCCTGTCTGCGTTTGTCCTGTCCCATGGCACGTTCTGCTTAGTCCTCCGGGTTGAAGTTTGCCAGCAGATATTCCTCTGCTTCCGGGCACCACAGGCCGTTGTGGGCATCCACGATGTCAGCCAGTGCGGTATAGCGGGGGTCGTTGTCCTGTTCGCCCTTGGCACGCAGATCGGTCAGGGCGATGAGGGGCATGGTCAGGTGGTCGCAGATCAGCGTTTTGCCGCCGGGGATCTTGGGCAGGTTGAGGGTGGTCTCGGCAGCGGCGTTCAGACCGCCGATGTGGGTGACCATCACAGCCGGATCGATGCGCTTAGCGGCGGTCAGTTCCAGCGACTCGATCATGTCGGCGGTATTACCGCCGGTGGTGCCCATGACATGGGTAGAATTGTAGTGCACATCGTAGAAGTTCATCTTGGCGCTGAACTGCTTGTCGGTGGGGCCTGCAAAGAAGTTCAGGCAGCCGTCACGACCCAGCACAGCACTGGACAGCTCCACCACCGGCGCGATAGGGGCGTAGCAGAACACATCATCAAAGCCGGTACCGCCGGTCAGCTCCCGCAGCTCGGCAGCGGGGTCTGCCATGTTGGCGGTGTTGACGAAGTACAGGTCGATGCCGTCCTTCTCCTTGACCTCCTTCGGGGGGAAGAGGGACTCCGCACGGGCCAGACGATCCTCGTTGATATCGGTGACCACCACCATGCCGGGGCGCACATCACGGTGCAGTGCGTAGGTCAGAGCACCCAGACCCATGGGGCCTGCACCGGCCAGAATCGCCAGCTTGCCACCCTTCTTGATGCCCATATCGTGATGGTACACCCCCATCTTGGTGTGGTAGGCGGCGTTGAAAGCACCGATGGAGCAGCTCATAGGCTCGGCCAGAGAAGCCTCGTAGTAAGCACGGCCCTTGTACTCCAGCAGGCAGCCCAGTTCCATGACCTCGGCAGGGATGATGCAGTAGGTGGCGTCGCCGCCGAAGAACTCGTAGGAGTAGCCGGGGCTCCACATGGTGCCCTTGTAGTTCAGGGCGGGCTGCAGGGTGAACTTCATGCCGGGCTTGAACTTGTCCTGATGCGCCTTGCCCACCTTGACGATATCACCGGCGAACTCGTGACCCATGATGGCGGGGTGCTCGGCTACATCCGGATGCACACGCTTGTGAGCAGTGCCGAGGATGGCGCACTTGTAAGTAGACATGCAGATGCTATCGGAAACGACCTTGACCAAGATCTCATCGTCCTTGATCTCCGGCAGTTCAAAAGTATCCAGACGCAGATCGTTGGCGGCGTGCAGACGAACAGCTTTGACTTTCATAATGAAACTCTCCTTTTATTATAACAGTTACCGTTGTGTTTTCAAGAAGTTTTACAGATGCTGGAAGGTGACCAGCGGCAGCAGTTCTTCGATCTGGCTGCGCTCTGCGGCCTGTGTGCCGCTGCACATCACATTGGCGGCTCCTGTGGCGATGGACAGGCGAACGGTGTTTTCTTCGCCAAGTCCTTCCGCTTCGGCGTAGGCGAGAGCGGCGACCACGCTGTCGCCGGCACCCACCGTGCTGCCCACTTTGACCTTCAGTGCCGGAGCGTAGATCACGCTGTCCTTGCGGAGATACAGCGCACCCCGACCGCCCATGGACACCACCACATGTTCGATGCCCCTGCGGATGAGCGCCTGACCGGCATCGGCCAGTTCATCCAGCGTTTTCAGCTCCCGGCCCATCATGCGGGAAAGCTCGTCGTTGTTGGGTTTGACCAGATAGGGAGCAGCCTTCAGCCCCTCTGCCAGCAGCTCGCCGTCTGCATCCAGAAAGACCTTTGCCCCTGCCTTTTTGCAGGATTCCACCCATGTGTAGTAGGTGTCCTTGGGGGCACCCTTCGGCAGGCTGCCTGCCAGCACCACGATATCCCCCCGTTTCAGTTCCTTCAGCAGGTCGTACAGCAGGGCGGTCAGCTCCGGGGCATCTACCTCGATGCCCGGCTCGTTGATGTCGGTGTTGGTGTGGTTTTCCGGGTCGATGACCTTCAGGTTCGTGCGGGTCTCGCCGGGCACGAAACGGAAGTTGTGGGCAAGCCCTTCACTGTCCAGTGCGTCCTGAATGGCTTTGCCGCTGTTACCGGCCAGAATGCCGATGGCCTTGCTGGTCCCACCCAGCTTTGCGATCACCTTGCTGACGTTGATGCCCTTGCCACCGGGATCGGTACGCATCTTGGTGATCCGGTTTACGGTGTCCAGCGCAAGGTTCGGGATCTCAACGGTCTTGTCCAGCGCCGGATTCAATGTTACGGTGTAGATCATGGAAACAACAGCCTCCTTCACGATTGTTGTTATGAAACTCGAAACTGTTGAAGCGAAAGCTCTGGCATTATAATACCAACAGTTCTCGCCCCTGTCAAGCTGTTGTTTCAACAAATCGCACTGCGTGTTTTTGGTGCTTTTCGCCAACTTTCTGGGATACATGATTTTTGATTCAAAAGTTCTCTAATAGGTATCTTGTTACAACAACAAAAAACTCCCGGCTCTGCCCAAAAAGGCAAAAGCCGGGAGTTCGTTTTCAGTTCATTTTGTGTGCGGCGGTTTGCAGTCCGCAAAAAAGCCACGGTCAAAGCCCTGTTCCAACAGGTCTGCAGCTTCCTGCTGCTGGCCGGTGCGCAGTGCCTCCATCAGCCGGGGCGCTTCGATCAGCTGCCCGCTGACATTCTGCATGACCTCCACCGGGACGCCGTTCCCGTCGTCCGGAGCCAGCAGCACCAGTGCCCCCAGCACGATGCGCCCCGGCTCATAGACCGGCGGCTGTGCCTGCAGATAGCCCAAGCGGCAGTCCTTTACCGCACTTGTCCTGCAATGGAGCAGCAGGGCATACAGGGGTTTGATGTAGGTATCGCCCAGCGTTTCACGGCGGCGAAGCTGCTGCTCCACCAGCCGGGCGTCCGCTTCCTGCGGGCAGAACAGCTGCGCCGCTGCATGGATGAGGGCAGCGCGGCTGCCGGGAGCCTTGACGGGCTGGATAGTCAGATGTTCCAGCAGCCCGGTCATGGACCGGGTCAAGCGTGCATAATACTGCAGCTTGGAGCCTGCGTGCGGTGCATCCTGCACAGGCTGCACCGCCGGTTCCGGTTCTGCGCGGTTCTGGCTGTACCGCGTGATAGCGTCCTTCAGCACGGCACGGTCTGGCTCCAGCAGGGAAGGGCTGATGCACACCGCCGGGTAATCCAGTTCCAGCGGCACGGTAGAGATAATGAAGTCGATTTTTCTCCGACGCAGGTCGGCAGTGTTCAGCTCCCGCACCGAGCAGCACCCCTCTACCTGCAAAGAGGGAAACTCGTTTCCCAGCCGGGAAGCCAGAAAGCGGCTGGAACCCATGCCCAGCGGACAGGCCACTACCACCCGCAGCCGCAGCCGGAACATGGCATTCTGTTCCAGCACTGCGCCAAAGTGCATGGCAAGGTAGGCCGCTTCGTCGTCCGAGATGGCGGGCAGAACGAATTGCTGCTGCACCGCATCACAGGCGGCGCGGGTGGCTTTCCACAGGCCGGGGTAGTCGGTGCGGATGGTGTCCAGCTGGGGGTTTTCGGTACGAATGTTCTGCTCCACCCGCAGCAGCATGGGGCGCAGGTGGCAGTACAGGTCATCCCGCAGGGAGGTGTAACCGGAAAGGTCTGTGTGCAGCGCCTTTTCCATTTCCCGGATAAGGGCGGCTTCCAGATTCCGCAACTCCATCTCCTGTGCGCTGCCCCAAGGGTCCTCTGCGCCCAGATAGGCGGAGAGATACAGTTCCAGATACTGCGCTTCCTCAGACGGCAGGGTTAGCCCGAAGGCGCGGTTCAGCGCCGCCACCAGCCGGGCAGCATGATTGCCCGCCGGGCGCAGCCCTCTGGGGGCGCTGCCCTTGTCGCCGCCCTGCCGCAGCTGCTGAATGGTCAGGGTGCAATGGATCGCCAGCGCCAGAAAGCCTGCATCCGGCAGATGGAGCTGCTCTTCCTGTTCAAACTGCTGCAAAGCCGCCCAGACCTTTTCGGCCGTTTTTGTATCCAGCAGGGTCGAGAAGATCTCGTTTTCCGGCATCCGTCCGCAGAGCACCTCTGCCAGTTCCTTTTCCGGCATACTGCTGCGCAGCAGGGCAGACACCACCCTCCGGTAGGAAGAAGCATCCCCCTGCAGCCAGACCCCCACGCCGGGGCGGCGGAACATCTCCACCCGGTAGGGGTGTAGCTTGGTCTCAAGTTCATCCAAGTCCGCAGACAGCGTGCTTTCCGAAACGCCAAGCGCCCGTGCCAGTACCGCTGTTTTGCAGGGCTCCTGCTCGCTGAGCAGCCTTGTCAAAAGCTGCTGCCGCCGCTCTGCGCGGGAAAGTTCTTTCCTGTCGCCGCTGTTCAGCTGGGTGCGCAGTGCGTCTCGCCGCTCCGGCGCTTCATCCAGCAGCAGACCCTTGCCGGGATTCCGCACAAAATGCGCCCCGGCAGCCTGCATCCACTGCTCCACAGCGGGCAGCTCCCGCAGCACGGTGCGGCGGCTGACCCCGATGCTTTCAGCCAGCGCCGCCGCCGTCACCCAGCCCTGCGGAAGGCTGAGCAGCTGCTCGATCAGCTTCCGTGCATTTGCCGACAGTTCCTCACGATACACCGCACCCATGTTGCTTCTCTCCTTTTCCCAAAAGTTACCCATTGCTTCTATTGTAGCATAGTGCCACCCCGTCTGCCAGCCCCCAACGCAGAAAAGAAGTTGTGTGTTTTTTGTCACCATTGCCCGGTGACAAAAGCTTCCTTGTTCCCGTCTTGTATCCCGGCGCATCAGCAAATATGCACAAATCACCCGCGCATCCATTGGAAATGTTGCCGTATCAGCCCACTGGTGTCACCATCCTCCGGTGACAACCCCACCGCTTGTCACCATTGAAATCCGGCGCAGTATCGGCTAGAATAGTGCCAGAACGAAACGAAAGCTCCTCCGAACAACCGTCCGCAGGCCGCAGCTCCCATGCCACAGGAGCTGCACCGCCTGCCTTTCAAGTGAAAAAGGAGAGCTACAAATGAAAAACGCTGTTTCCCGCTTTGGCAAGTTCCTCAGCGGCATGGTCATGCCGAATATCGGCGCATTCATCGCGTGGGGCTTCCTCACTGCTCTGTTCATTGAAGCAGGCTGGTTCCCCAACGAAAAGCTGGCCAGCATGGTATCCCCGATGCTGACCTACCTGCTGCCCATCCTCATTGCAGGGCAGGGCGGCAAAATGATTGCAGGCGACCGCGGCCGCGTCATCGCCGCCATCGCCGTGGTGGGCTGCATCTGCGGCTCGGACTACACCATGCTGATGGGCGCCATGGTCATGGGCCCTCTGGCCGGCTGGGTCATCAAGCAATTCGATAAGAAGGTAGAAGGCCATATCCCCGCCGGTTTCGAGATGCTGGTCAACAACTTCTCCGTCGGCATTCTGGGTATGCTGCTGGCCATCCTCGGCTACTACGTCATCGGCCCGTTCATGACCGCCATCCTCACCGTGCTGACCGCCGGTGTGGACTTCCTTGTGGCGCACAGCCTGCTGCCGCTGGTGTCCATCTTCATTGAGCCTGCCAAGGTATTGTTCCTGAACAACGCCATCAACCACGGCATCTTCAGCCCCATCGGTGCAAGTCAGGCTGCTGAGACCGGTCGTTCCATCATGTATATGCTGGAAGCCAACCCCGGTCCCGGTCTTGGTGTCCTGCTGGCCTACTGCTTCTTCTGCAAGGACGACACCACCCGCCAGTCCGCTCCCGGTGCTGTGATCATCCACCTGCTGGGCGGCATCCACGAGATCTACTTCCCCTACATCCTGATGAACCCCGTGATCATCATCGCCCCCATCGTGGGCAACTTCTGTGCCATCCTGTTCTACTCTATGACCGGTGCAGGTCTGTCCGGTCCTGCTTCTCCCGGTTCCATCATCGCCTACATGGCAATGGCTCCCCGGGATTCCATTCTCACCGTTCTGCTGGGCGTTGTCATCGCCGGTGCAGTCTCCTTTATCCTGTCCTCGGTCATTCTGAAAGCGACCTCCGGTCACACCAAGAGCCTGACCGATGCCCAGAACGAAATGAAGGAGATGAAGGCACAGGCCAAGGGCGAGATCCCCGAGCCTACTGCCGTGAATGTCGGCCAGATCCGCAAGATCGTCTTTGCCTGCGATGCCGGTATGGGTTCCAGCGCCATGGGTGCTACCAAGTTCCACAACCGCATTAAGGCGGAGCGCCCCGACTTGACCGTGACCAACTCCAGCGTGGATACCATCCCCGCCGACGCGGACGTGGTGGTCTGCCAGCGCGTTCTGGCTGACCGCGCCGCCAAGTGCGCCCCGCAGGCACAGCTTGTTACATTGGATAACTTCCTTGCAGATCCGCATCTGGACGCATTGTACAACGCACTGACCTCCACTTCCCCGGCACTGGATGCCAAGGCCGAAGCTGCCGCCAATGAGGAGATCGTATCCGACCTGCGCAATGCAGCCGTAGCCCCTCTGGCGGCTGCCGTGACCGAGGCTTCCAAAGCCAACGATTCCGTGATGAAGATCCAGGCGGAGGACATCCAGCTGGGTCTGCCCTCCGTCACCAAGGAGGAGGCCATCCGTGCCGCCGGTGCGCTGCTGGCAAAGCGGGGCTATGTGGATGACAGTTACGCCGATGCCATGGTGGAGCGCGAAAAGCTGGTGAGCACCTATATGGGCATGGGCGTAGCCATTCCCCACGGCACCAGCCAGAAGAAGGGCACCGTTAAAAAGTCCGGCGTTGTTCTGCTGCAATATCCGCAGGGCGTGGACTTCGGTGATGAAAAAGCCTACCTCGTGTTCGGCATTGCCGGTGTCGGCAACGACCATCTCGACCTGCTGGGCAATGTCTGCGAGATCCTTGAAGACGAGGATGCGCTGGAACAGCTCAAGGCCACTTCCGATATGAACTATGTGCTGGAGCACTTACAATAACGATTCCAAAAAGGAGAGATTTTTATGAAGAGCATCGATATCACCATTCAGGACAAAGAAGGTCTGCACGCCCGTCCCGCCGGTATCCTGAGCAAAGCTGCCAAAGGCTTTGAGAGCAAAGTCACTATGACTAAGAACGGCAAAGTCGCCGACATGAAGAAGATCTTTGCCGTAATGGGTCTGGCCGTGAAGTGCGGCGAGACCGTGACCATCGCCGCCGATGGCCCGGACGAGGATGCCGCCATCGAAGAATTGACCAAGCTGTGCAAGGACGCATGACTTCTCCCTCCGTCTATGACCATTCTGCATAAATACTGCTGACGCAAAACCGCTCCGGGCAGAACGCTCGGAGCGGTTTTACTGTCAGTATGCGTTTTTCATCACCGTGTTTTCCAGAAAGCTGAAAAACACATCGTATTCATTTGGGGTCAGCATTTTGGGAGAACTCATGATCACAAGATCATGCCCGTGGTTCCCCACATGATAGGGTGGATGAGTGTGAGAATAGGGGTTTTCCAAAACCCTCTTGACGAATTTCACATACAGTGGTATTTTTCTTGTAAATCCCACCGTCTTTGTGGATTGGTTTGAAACCACCCACAAAATGTGGTCGTGTTCATTTTGAACACAGGCACAGAAAGTGGTTGGTTATCACCGTGAGACCCACCACTTCCGTGAGGAAAAGTC
>OGCX01000427.1_pt1 | contig 20030 bp, 18 predicted proteins | sample 1570261 | NCBI WGS metagenome assembly OGCX01 (sample SAMEA2582161, study PRJEB24529) | metagenome | biome: Human gut stool | place: China | collected 2011 | reverse complement strand
AATATACCTAAAAAAGGGTACAAAAAAGGAGGATTGTACAAAATCCGTATAATCCCCCTATTAAATTGAAGATCACAATTCGATTATTTAATGAAGCTTACGTGTTTATAAATCTCTTCTAACACTTCATCTTTCTTCGCATTGTATTCTACTTTTTTATTTTCAAAGTAGTTATTCCCTTCCGCATCGATGGATACGATGAGTGGACCAAATTCTTTTACACGGCAAGTCCACAAGGTTTCAGGCATACCGAGTTCACGCCAGTTCGCAGATTCGATTTCTTCTACTTCTGTAGCAGCAAGTACGGCATTACCTGCTGGGAATACGCAGTGAAGAGCACCAAAATCTTTACATGCACGAGTTGTTTCAGGACCCATGCCACCTTTACCAACGATGAGGCGTACACCTGTTTGTTTTACGAATTCATATTCGAATTTTTCCATACGCATAGATGTAGTAGGACCTACGGAAATCATTTCGAATTTATCATCCCCATGGTCACGCACGATTGGACCTGCATGTAAAATGGCACCATTACGAACATCTACTGGTAATTCACGACCATATTCAACAAGACGACGATGAGCTACATCACGACATGTTGTGATGTGACCATTTAAGTAAATAATATCCCCTGCTTTAATTCCTTTAAGATCAGATGCTTGGATTGGTGTTGTCAAAATATGTTTAGCCATTAGAATGTCACTCCTTTGTGAGATAAAATTTCGTACTTACCGTCTTTATCAAATACCATATGTCCGCGACGATGGTTCCAGCAACCAACGTTAACAGCTACGGAAATTACAGATGGATGACGAGAACCATGTTCGATGTTTACACCCATAAGGGATTTATCACCGCCCATACCTTGAGGTCCAAGATGTAATGCATTAATACCATCTTCTAGTAATTGTTCCATATATGCTGCTTTTTCATTTTCAGCCTTAGAGGATACAGGGCGCATCAACGCTTTTTTAGACATAGTTGCTGCTGTATCGATAGATGTAGCAATACCAACACCAACCAATAATGGAGGACATGCATTCAAACCATAGCTTGTCATCAAATCCAATACGAATTTAGCTACCCCTTCATAACCTTCGCCTGGCATCAATGTTTTACCAGATCCTGGCAAGGAGCAACCGCCACCGGCCATATATGGGAAAATTTCTACATCATCACGACCAGGTACGATATCCCATGTAATGTAAGGTGCAGTGCGACCAATATTTTTACCAGTATTGAATTCATCAAATGTTTCTACACAGTTATGACGAAGTGGCGCATCTTGCGTAGCTTGATATGTGGCATTGCGCAAGATTTCTTCAAGTTCACCAATCAATGGATAATTAGAACCAACCTTCACCCAGAATTGCAATACTCCTGTATCTTGGCAAGAAGGACGATTCAATTCATACGCAAGGTCCATATTTTTATGCATCGTTTCATAAATTGTTTTAGCTAATGGATTCTTTTCATCGGCTGCCAATTCTTTAATTTTAGCTTCCACATCATCAGGTAATTTCTTTGCCATATAAGCAATGAACTTGGCAATGACATTTGTCATCTCTTGTACTTGTTGTTCTTTCGTACTCATCGTAAACCTCCAACAGGACTTCATTATTTAAAACTTAGCATTTATTTTGTATCGGAACCTTAGCTCCTTTCGATGATTTCATTATACTCTTTTTTCAGGATATAACTATCCAATATACAAGTTGATTTTTGAGAGTGAAGTCCCTATAAAATCATAATGAATCACCTATATAAGTAAATTTTAACGCATATAAAATATACAATTTTACCTACCTATAAACACGAAAAAGAGCACTACTTATTGAAAAGCAGTGCTCTTTTTATATTTAGGAACTGGGATTTTTACTATATACAAAATTACCTATACCTAATGATTGTATATCTCCCTAAATTTAAAACGCAAAACCATAAAATTATAACAATTTACAATGGCTGTACTAATTAAGGTTAGGATTGTAATTTTTTAACAACAGACTCAAGCTGTTCTCTAACAACTTGTAATTTTTGATTCGCTTCCTCTAGCTTTAACTTATAACTAGAATCATGTTCATAAGGCAAACAAGATTGTAGTAATTCTACAATATCTTCCTCTTGTGTAGATATAATCTCTTTCCAATCATGTAATTTGGTCTTACGCCCTAACTCTTTTGCTTGCTTACGATATTCTGATGGTGTCGTATGAAAGTGCTTTTTAAAGGCAACATTAAAGGCTTTAATATCTGCAAAGCCACAACTACTTGCAATATGGGCAACCCCATCATCAGAATTCGCTAAACGAACTGTAGCCTCCCTTAGCCTCATCCGCAAGAGATACTCTAAAAAGGAAACACCTAATTGGCGTTTAAAGAACTGAGATGTATAGTTCACATTATAACCACCGATTTGGGCAATATCTTCTAATTCAATCTTTTGCTGATAATTTTTATCTATATAGGCAATCATCTTATCAAAGGTAGCTACTGTCATATCAACAGGCTTACCATGAATCGACTTAACCGCATCAATCTCATCATATACCTCACTGGCTAATGTTAAATAGTGATGTTCTAACCACATCTGATTAATGGGGCTTTCACCATTAGACTTAATCAACATCATCATGGCTGCGTGATGTCGTAAAGAGGTAAAGAACGGATTATGCCGATTAGACTTATCAGAGCGTATCACAAATTGATACATTCCAAAGTTCGGATCAAATTGTTGAAAGAAATCCTTACCTACATGAATAACCAATGCCGTCGTATCCTGCTCTAATGCCAACGTAGCGTGCCCCACTTGAGGGGAAATAATGATAGAGTCGAGAGGTTCCATTGTGAAAACCTCACTATTACAGCTCATCTCAATACGGCCCTTTAATAAAATAAGGATTTCCGTTTCTCCATGCCAATTGTAATGATAGGTACTAACCTTGTATATATGGCTACTGAAATCTATATGATTATGTTTATATGTATAGTAAAAGTAATCCATAATTACCTCATCTTCTAACATAAAAATGCATCCCTAATAAATCCAAGGGATGCATTTATTATGATATATATAATTAAAAATGGTCAACAGCATTTCAAGATTATTTATTGATTAAGTCACATCAAGTCCCACGAAAGAGAACTCGATGTGAAATGCTTATGTAGAAAATTACATAAGAGCTGTAATAGCTGCTGCTAAACCGAAGAAGATGCCTGGTGCATTGGCCAATGCAACTGGAATATCTCTATGTTCTTTAAACAAGCCATATGCTACCCATAATGTGCAGTTGATAGCTGCTACTAATGGTTGGATCCAATCGCCTGTGCCTGGATGAGCTAGGTTGTTCATAATTTGTGGGAAATAAGATACATACATTGCTACTGCTGTAACTGTTGCAACTTTACCTACATTTTCCATGAATTTAATACGAGTCATTATATCCTCCAAAATTAGTAACTCAATACGGGTTTGTTATCTGATGAATCATATTCTACTCGTTTTGGTCGATATAACTATCCATATTAAAAGGTAATTTGTTAGGTAAAATCATAAAAAACATATGGAATCATCACTATTTTTCTCATTTTGATTAATCTAAAATCTATAGATTTTCCTATAAAAAGAGCACTACTTATCAACAGTAATGCTCTTCTAAGAAATATATGATTTTTAAATATATAGAAAATCACCTAGGTCTAATTTTTCTATATGCTACCAAAAATATTTTGCATGAACAGCAAAAGTTCCATCATTGCCACACCATACAATAGATAGTAATTATAATTCGCTAACAACATCGGCAAGCTTCGCTTTCAATGATTCTAGCTTGTGGCTCATGTACTCTAACTCCACCTTTGCTCTAGCATCATCTTCATAAGACAAGAAGGATTGTAATAGGTCTAGTACATCTTGATTTTCAACCGAAATAATTTCCTTAGAATCTTGTACCATTGTTTTACGTCCAATTTCTTTCACTTGCTTACGATATTCTGTTGGCGTCATATGAAAATGCTTTTTGAAAGCTACATTAAAGGCCTTGATATCTGCAAATCCACAACTACTTGCAATCCTTGCAATAGCCTCATCCGTACTAGTTAATTGTGTCGTAGCATCTCGCAGTCTCAACCGCAACACATAGTCCACAAAAGAAATGCCCATTTGCCGTTTAAAGAATTGTGATGTATAGGCCACATTATAGCCACCTATTCTCGCAATATCTTCAAGTTCTAACTTTTGTTGATAATGCTCGTCGATATACTCAATCATTTTATCAAAGGTAGCCGGTTTAATATCACCAGGTCTTGCATTTTCATGAATTTTTTTGACTGGATCAAATTCTCTAAATACATCCCCCGCTAAAGCCAGGTAATGATGCTCTATCCACATACGATAAATTGGGTTTTCACCTTTATTCATTAACAACATCGTCATGGCCGCATGATGACGTAATGTCGTAAAAAATTCATTACGACGTGTGCTCGCATCGGAACGAATAACAAACTCATACATGCCAAAATCCGAATCATACTGTTGATAAAATTCATTACCTACTTGAATAACAAAGGCAACCACATCCTCTTCAAGAGCGAGTGTTGAATGACCCACTTGAGGAGAAATAATAACAACATCAAGAGGTTCCATCGTAAAAACCTTATCATTACAACGCATCTCAACACGACCCTTTAAGAGAATAAAAATCTCTGTTCCCCCGTGCCAATTGTAAGTATAAGTACCAACCTTATATATACTACTGCTAAACTCTATATAATTGTGCTTATAGGTATAATCGAAATAATCCATAGCATCTAACCGCTCCATATGCATAAAGCATCTCTTTTAACTTATGAGATGTTTTCATTATCATATATTTATTTAACTGTGGTCAATAATATCTTTTAATATCAATTCCGATACATACTGTTCCCAAAATTAGTACAGGCCTGTAGTATTCGCAGCATGCCCATACATATAGTTTCAGAATTAGTACAGGCCTGTTCTATTCGCAGCGATCCTATACATAGGGTCCTAGAATTAGTACAGGCCTGTTCTATTCGCGATGAGCCTATACATGCAGTCCTAGAATTAGTACACGCCTGTTCTATTTGCAATGAGCCTATACATAGGGTTCTAGAATTAGTACAGGCCTGTTCTATTCGCGATGAGCCTATACATGCAGTCCTAGAATTAGTACACGCCTGTTCTATTTGCAATGAGCCTATACATGCAGTCCTAGAATTAGTACAGGCCTGTTCTATTTGCAGCAGACCTATACATATGGTTCCAAAATTAGTACAGGCCTGTACTAATTTAAAAAGGGACTCATACATGAGTCCCTTGCAATTTATTATATTGTTGGTAAGAGGCCTAGCAAATATACCTTAAATATATCTCCTTCATGTACCTCATGTACGCCTTGAGGAATGCAGGCTAAGGCATTAACGGTATATAATCCAAGCATGCTGCTACTGTTAAAGTGACGATTTGCCACAAAACGAGGTTGTCCATCACCAAATATGACCTTGCCTTGCACGTAGCGATCAAAGGCATTACGTTTAGATAGATCGCAATCCATTACACAATTAAGTACTGGGGTGGACCAATTTTTAATACCTTTATATCTACGCAAGGTAGGAACAACTAATAGATGCCAACCATTAAAGGCTGCACCGGGATTACCTGATAAACCAAAGATAAGTTGTCCTTTAGGCGTAACGGCCCCATAGGAGGCCGCCCCCGGACGCATTTGAATACGACCGTATAAGGTTTTAGCTCCTAACTTTTCATATATAAGAGGCATTGTATCAAACATACCTACAGATACTCCGCCTGAGCTGATGATAATATCTGCTTGTTCACTGAGTTCAAGGACGCGTTCAATTTCTGCGTCTAGTCTATCCGGTGCATCGCTCACATGATAATGGGTAACGCGCCGAAAACCTAAATCAGCAAGTAAACTACAAATCATCATGCGATTTGAATTGTAAATTTTTCCTGCAGTTAAGGGTTCGCCCGGCTCAATAACTTCATGGCCTGATGTAAGAACCAGTATACGTGGCATCGCATACACAGACACATCGATGCAACCAAGGCCGATCAAAATTGTCTGCACCGTAGAGGTTATTTCTGTGCCTTTTGGTATGACAACGGTCCCTGCGGAACATTCTTCACCACGAGGGATAATATGGCTACCCTTTTGTTGCGTACCTTGTAAAGTAATTGTAGCCCCTACTTCGCCAGTACCTTTCACCTGTTCTTGCATAATAACTGTATCACAAGTACTTGGTACAGGAGCACCTGTCATGATACGTACGGCATGACCAGTAGTTACAGGCTTATCCCACACGACACCAGCGCCGATGATACCATCGACGATATAGGTATCACAATTAGGATCATATGCTAAGGCATACCCATCCATTGCAGATTTATGAAAAGCGGGCACATCGGTAGGTGCCAAAACATCTTCGGCCAACACACATCCTTTTGCGTCGCCAACGGCAATGGATTCAATGCTATGATGTTGTTCTCGTAAAGCCTCATTCCACAAATGAAGCGCTTCATCAACAGTAACGGCTATCATCTAAATTCCTCATCATACTTTGTATTCGACATACCAACGCTGGTAAACATTGATCTAATTCAGTAACCTCGATGGTCCCTACGCGTTCTATATCACTGGATATCAGTGATTCTGTATACCCCTCTCTGGTTACCTCTACAATCGGAAATATACCTTGAGATCTCGTTTCTAGTATAGCAATATCTACAGGTAATTGCTGTACCAAATCATACAGATTAGATTGTTTTTCAGTGCGTATGCGTATGGCCGTTTCCGTTGGGCCTGCAATGGCTACGGCCGTGGCGCCTGCTTTCATAGCAAGATCCGTATCAGTTCCTTCATAATCCATGTGAAAGCCATGTTTATCGCTTTTTACAACGCCTACAGAGAAACCAATTTGTTCTAATTCCTTAATTAGTCGCGTTACCACCGTAGTTTTACCAGTCTTACGTTTTTCAGCAACTACGCTGATAAGTGGAACATGACGATTCGCATTAACAGCCTCTGCGCGGGCCCACTTATAATCCTCTATATGATTCACATTGCGTAAATGATGACCGTAATCACCTGCATCAATGGTTACCACAGGTCCTACAATATCTAATGCATGCTGCAAAGATACATCCTCTCCTGCTAAAGTGGTTTGCAATAATGGAGCAATGGATGGCTTATATATCCCCGCCATAGGCTCATAGCGTCCACTTTCACCAACAGGCACAATAACACGCCAGTCATCGCCCTCTACTTGGTAGAGCCAATCATAATATAAATTAAAATCCATAAACGGCATATCTACAGCTAATACCGCATAAGCATGACTCTTGCCTACGGCCAATGTGCTATATAATCCGCCTAATGGACCACTTCGAGGGACAGAATCCCGAACGATAGAAACTTTTTCTTTCTCTTTATTCGACAATGTGTCGATAATGTTAGCCTGAATGGCTTGGCCTAGACTTTCATCGTCACCGATAGAAATGAGAATGTCATTAGCATCATGTTCTAATGCATTGCGCAACGCATGAGAAATGAGGCTTTCACCATTCGTCCAAGGCAATAGAGCCTTAGGATATCCCATGCGTGAACTTAGGCCACCAGCCAAAATAATTACGCCTAAATTAAGCACTGCGTTTCAACCCTCTTTTTACCCCTTGGTAAATAAACAACAACACAACAATATTAAGAATTCCATCCGGCACCATATAAGATGCATTATAAATCATAGAGTAGATCCATGGATTTTGACCTTGTGGCGCATAGCTAGCAAACACAACAGCACCACTTGTTACGGACGCAAACCAACGAAGCGCAATAGCAACAATAGATCCACTAACAAGACCTGTCATATTGTCCTTGAAATACCCGCACACACCAATAACACCGTAAGCAACAAGATAGTCTAGGATGATGCTTAGATAATGGATAGATGATTTAAAACCGAGCAAGAAATGAAGTATGCCATATACAACGCCAGCCAAAATACCGCGTGCACCACCCCAGCGATATGCAAAAATCATGAGAGGTACCATGGATGCGGCCTTAATGGAACCGCCTTGTGGCATATGAAAAAGAGTAATAAATGATAATACTTGTGCAATAGCGATAGCTACACCGGCTTCTGCTATCATGCGTGTCTTAGAATGTTCCATTAAAATAACCTCCTATTAATATAATGTTTATATAATGGGCTGAACATAGAGAAAATGTACAGACAAGCTACCTATAAAATTGTATAATAACTATATGAGTGTTTTTAATATTCGGAATGTATTGAAAATTGAAAACAAATTCAGTATAATGGTACAGGTTCAATTTATTATACCTCAAAGGAGATATAGAAACTATGATTAATACAACTAACATCTTCGATTATGAAGACGTACAACTGATTCCTAATAAATGTATCGTAAACAGCCGTAGCGAATGTGATACTCATGTTAAACTAGGTAATCGTACATTTAAATTGCCTGTAGTTCCTGCAAACATGCAAACTATCATTGATGAAGAGTTAGCTGAAAAACTAGCAGAAAAAGGCTATTTCTATATCATGCATCGTTTCCAACCTGAACGCCGTCTCGACTTTGTAAAACGCATGCAAGAAAAAAACTTATATTCTTCTATTTCCATCGGCGTAAAGGAAGAAGAATTTGCATTAGTTGATGAATTAGCGAAAGCTAACCTTATTCCTGATTATATCACAATCGATATCGCACATGGTCATTCCAATGCGGTTATCAATATGATTCAATATATTAAAAAGAATTTACCAAACACCTTTGTTATCGCTGGTAACGTAGGTACTCCTGAAGCAGTTCGTGAACTAGAAAATGCTGGCGCTGATGCTACAAAAGTAGGCATTGGTCCTGGTAAGGTTTGTATTACGAAATTAAAAACTGGCTTTGGTACTGGCGGTTGGCAATTAGCTGCTGTACGTTGGTGTGCAAAGGCAGCTACGAAACCTATCATCGCTGACGGCGGCATTCGCGATCACGGCGACATCGCTAAATCCATTCGCTTTGGCGCTACTATGGTTATGATTGGTTCCCTATTTGCTGGTCACCAAGAATCTCCAGGGGAAGAAAAAATTGTTGACGGCCAAGCTGTAAAAGAATACTTCGGTTCCGCTTCTGAGTTCCAAAAAGGGGAACGTAAAAACGTAGAAGGCAAAAAAATCTTCATTCCTTCCAAAGGCTCTATCTTCGATACATTAATCGAAATGGAACAAGATTTACAATCCGCTATCTCCTACGCTGGTGGTACAACACTACAAGCTATCCGCAAAGTAGACTACGTTCTTGTTAAAAACTCCATCTTTAACGGCGACCGCTAATCGGTTACTAACATACCAAGAGGGGCTACGATTCATACGAATCGTAGCCCCTCTTCTTTTTATTTGCAGCATTTAAACGAAGAAACTATTCTTCTACGCCACAATTTTTATTCATTAAATAATATGCATATTTACCGATGCCAGCACTGATAACAAGCAATACAGTCAAGACGACGAATGCAATAGTAAGACTCGTACCATGAGCAATGAATCCAATCAATGCAGGTCCCATCAAAATCCCCATATAACCGAGCATGGTAGATGTAGCCACTGCTTGTGTCATAGGAATTACATTTTGTTCCCCCATCGCAGAGAATAGATTTGGCACAACCATGGCTAATGAGATACCTAATAATAAGTACGTATACATAGACGCATGGCCAGGTAGGAATACGATGAGTGCCATTGCAATAGCACCTAGTAGATAACCACCTACAACAACTTGTTTAGATGTTACATGTTTACCAATTGTATTACCAAGAAGGCGACCAATACACATAGTCCCATTAAACAGCATAACGCCCATTACGGCTTCTTGAATAACAATGCCTTTATCTTCAAATAAGTAAAGTGCACTCCAGTCCCCTACAGCCCCCTCTACCAAATAGGATACAAAGGATAAGAGACCAAAGATAATAGCAATTGGATGGAATGATAACGGACTTTTAGACTTTTTCATAACCTTTGCATTTGGATCACGACCAAAGGTTAACATAAATTGACTAACCGCGATCATCGCAATAAAGAGTATGATAAGAAGCCCCCAAATACTTTCATTAACAGGTAAAGATAAGATTTTTAAGAGAACAAGCAATACACCGGCACCTGCAAAGCCACCTAAGCTCCACCCACCGTGATAAGCACCCATTAAATGCTTTTTACTTACCTTTTCCGTTAAAATAGCTTGCAAATTAGCAGAAGCACCACTAAGGCCTACGCCAATGCCAAAGAAAAATAATGCTATTGTGGTTGTCACAATTGTAGAACACATGGTAACAATAGCCAGAGACAACATGCCGATAAAACTAGCTAATAAAACGACTCGCTTACAGCCAAAGCTTTCTACAAGTTTACCAGCTATAGCCATGGATAAACAAGAACCTACACCGAGCAACAAAATCATGGAACCTAATACATCCTCACCGATGCTTAGTTTCGCTTTTAAATATGGCACAAATCCGGCCCATAAGGCAGTGTACATACCAGGGATAAAAAATGCACCAAATGCACCACGAATATTAGATTTTGAAACAGAAACTTGTTCGCTCATCATGTCCTTTCTGGTTTCTAGAACCGTTCGGCGAAGAAAGGCCCTTTTGTATCCGCTAGACCGCGATAACATGCGTTTCTAGGGGAAACCATTTTAACTACAAGAAAATTATATTGAGAATATAGTAACCCTCTTTACACATAATGTAAAGAGGGTTCTTAAAATTTAAATTTAAATTAAAAACGTAAGGCCCATAGCGATAAAAATAGCAGGTAATAAATTAGCTAAACGAATCTTATTAGGCCAAATTATATTAATGCCTACACAGAAAATTAAGATGGATCCTACATAGGATAAATTGTCGATAGCCTGCTGTGTCATAAGTGGCGCCGCAACATGCGCTAAGGCCGTGATCAACCACTGCGTGATACCTACAGGAATGAAGGAAAACAATGCGCCCTTCCCCATGGATGAGGTCATAACCATAACAATAACACCATCAAGAATTCCTTTGAGTAGCAAGGTTTGGTAATCTCCGGTCAATCCATCTTGAATTGAACCGAGCACGCCCATCGCACCAACAGTAAACGTAAGTGATGCAGTGATAAACGCTTGCGTAAACTTAGGGTCCCCTGTATTACCGGTTTTATCTTTCACCCAGTCACCAAAGACCGTAATCCATCGGTCTAAATCAATGATTTCACCAATCACAGCACCAACTACCATGCTGATAATCATCAACAAAGGTCCAGTAGTTTGCAAGGAACCATTAACGATAACCAGCATAAATTGCATGGCTCCGCTCATCCCTAGTAACAGCACGATGATACCACATACTACCATAAGGGTTTGTTTTAAATTGTCCTTCATAAATCGGCCGCACGTGAGCCCAATAATACTACCACCGATAATGAGCCCCATGTTGATAACCGTACCTAAACCAATCATCTTCTTATCCTTTCCCTTACGTATGAAAGTTATTATGAAAGTAGTATATCAACTATATCGATAACAATCAATATAAAATATCACAAAAAAACCGTATCTATGTTTCAGTAGATACGGTTCTATTTATATTAATCATCTATTGTCATATAAACCACAGGATTGGCCTCATTGATTTCATTAAAACAAGGGCAATCCTTACCGTGATCATTGATGAGACCACTAGCTTGTAAATGGGAATAGATGGTCACAGGTCCTACAAATTTGAACCCTCGTTTCTTAAGATCTTTGCTAATGCGCGTAGATAATTCATTTTTAGCAGGCACCATTCCCTCAGAATGGCCTTCATAGATAAGAGTCTTATGATTGGTGAAAGCCCATATATATTCGCAAAAGGATCCAAACTCGTCTTGAATGCGTTGGAACGCATGTGCATTGTTGATGATGGCCTCAATCTTCTTGCGGGATTTTAACATTCCCTCTGTACTCATAATACGCTCTATATCTGTTTCCGTATATTTAGCTACTGCATCAACATCAAAATAGTCAAAACACTGACGTATAATGTCTCGTTTATTTAAAATCGTGAGCCAACTCAGACCGCATTGTAGGCTCTCCAAACATAAATGTTCAAATTGATGTTGGTCATCATGAATAGGACGCCCCCATTCATAATCATGATACGCCTGATACAGTGGTGTTGTGGGCCAGGAACAAGTGACTTTCATGAAGGCTCCTTTCTATGCTACAACTAGCCTGTTACTAGAAATCGCGCTATACATACAATAATACCCATGCTCGCTAGGTTTGTAAAGAATGCCATACATCGTATTCACCGCCCCTAATTTGTAACTCATCCATTAATAATTTAAATATTTTTAAAATAAAATTGTGAAAATTCATTTACATTTCACGAAAAATGTTATATTATTTTAAATATATTTTAAATGTGTCTGACACAAAGTCTTTATAAGTCGAGTATATATCTATCTTTCATTATATAAGAGAGTATTAAATCAACCGATAGATATATATTCATTTATGAAGAGTCTTTCACAATATAAAAATAAATTACAAATTAAGTAATATAGTTGAGGTGTAAGAGAATGAGAGCGAGAAATAAGATGTTATTGTCCGCTGTAATGATGACTATGTTGTCATCTACAGTGGCCCTCCCTAGCACGTGGGCGGCAGCAGGCCTTGGTTCTAATGGCAATGTGTTTGCAGTAGGTTCTGAAAGTAAATTTGAAAGCACTGGCGATACGACGGCAACAGGTGTCATTGCATCAAACGGTGGTCAAGTGACTATTGCCTCCTTAGATACACCTGATCAAAACCAATTGCCTAAGCGCCATCGCCAACCAGCTTTCATTACAGGCATGCTAGATAATAGTTCCATTCAAGTGGATGGCGGGGTTATGAACGTGAATACGGCCCCATGGGACGCACCCTATCCACTAGCATTTGCCTATAACAGTAAAATTAATCTTGGTATCGATGATTCAGGTACTGTAATACATAAAGTATTTAATATGCAAGGTAATATACTTGTATCTGATAAAACGATGCCTCCATACCAACAACAGCAACCATCCGTGATTAATATTGGCCTCGGCCGTGCGCACAATAGCCCTAACCAATTTACCGGCAAGGCTGTGAATACCTTAGAAGATAAGGGCGGCGAAATCAACATGACCTTTGATGGTGGTATGTGGAGCCACGATAACATGGGTGGCTTGGAGGCATTCCAAATTAAAGGCAACGAAGCGCGCAGCAGTATCAATACACTCAAAGGCACTCGTACACGTGAAGGATTCAGCCGTATTTCCCAAGATTCTCGTAGCGACATCCACGTTAATAATTTAGACGGCCACATCAATGTCATTTACGACATGACCGCTGGTACTGGTTTGAACTTCGCTAAACCAGCCGCTCAAAAAACAGGCCTTGATGCATCTGACATCGAAGGCGGTAACTTCATCGTAAAATCCGCTACAACAGGATCTGGTGTACATGGCTATGTAACAGGCGATCATCTCGATACGTCCTCTGAAAGCAATGTAAACAAGATTCTAGATAACTTGGCGCATAAATTCTATTACGAAAATTATATGAATGGTGAAAGGAACCTTTCTGGTACTGTATCCATCGCTTCTAATGGCATCGTGTCAAGCTTCCAAAAAGCGTTAACTACAGACCAAAAAGAAGGTGCTATTACATGGCAAAACGGTAATGGTCAAGGTTCCTATTCGGCTCCTACTCCTACTCCAACGCCTACGCCAGCTCCAACACCAGTAACTCCTGTTACTCCGGCACCTAACCCTGTAACTCCTGTTACTCCGGCACCTAGCCCTGTAACTCCAGTTACGCCGGCACCTACTCCGATAACTCCAGGTGCTTACGATACACCACAAATGCGCGGCATTCGTTCTGCTGTAGTTGGTAATATCAACGCATGGCGTACAATGACGAGCGATATGAATCGTGCTAACCAATTACAACAAGGTTCCCCAACAGGTATTTGGGCTCGTATTGGTGGCGGTCGATATAACTATGCTAATGACGGTATCAATACAGCTACTGATTACACAAGCATCCAAGGCGGTTATGATACTAAAACAAACCGCGACTGGACCGTTGGTGGCCAAGTTTCTTATCTACGCGGTTCTGAAGATTATGTATTCAATGGTTCTGGCAAGGTAAAATCCTATGCTGTTGGTGCTTATGGATTGAAAGACCTTGGTAAGAATCAATACGTACATGTAGAATCTCAAGTAGGTCGTATCTCTAATGAATTTACAGCGCGTAATGAAATCGGACAAGCTAAATCTGGCGATGTAAAATCCAATGCTTACAGCATCGGTGTTCGCTACGGTAAAACGATAAAAGCTGACAATGGTTTCTATGTAGAACCTCAAGCACAATTGAACTACACACACTTCGGTGGTCGTAACTTTACAGCAGATAATGTTTCCGTTAACCAAGCCGGTGTAAATAGTACATCTGGCAAACTCGGCCTTGAAGTAGGTAAGCAATTTGGCAATGGTAACCTATATACACGCTTGGCGGCAGGTCATGCTTTCACAGGCAATGTGAAAACTACCTATACTAGCGGTAATTCCGTAAAATTGACAGAACAAGACCTCAAAGGCACTTGGACTGAACTCGCATTCGGTGGACGTTATGGTTTTAATACAAACAACAGCGTATATGCGGACGTTACTACGGGGCTATCTGGTGATTACCAAGCTGACTGGGGCGTAAACGCTGGATTTACTCATAAATTCTAATTTATATTACATACCGTTATATACGGCCATATAGTTGTACAACCATAGATATCTCCCCTGTATATCCCTTGCATATCTATGAGAGACGCATTCCTAATACATTTCCCCTTTTTATGCAATACTACTCCAATAGGATACTACTTCCCCCCCTCTTATCGTAAGCTGTATGGCCTTATATACATACATTTAGATTCCGTCTAAATGTTTACTAACTTTCTTACTACAATGCAAAACGCCCTCTTCATGAGCAACCTTAGATGGTTGCTGTGAAGGGGGCGTTTTGTTTTGCTAATAGTCATTTTATTAAGAAATATTAGATTACTATGTACAATGTATACCTATAGCTATATTTTACATTATAATGTATGTAATTATAAAATTTGACAATAAAGGAGGTGATGCTATGTGTACGTATATCCTAATGCATAAAAATATTCCTGTGTTAACAGCAATATTAGATGATACTTTAACAGTAACCAAGGTTACTGAAATCATAAATCCAGACCACAAACCATTGAATATGATGGTCATGGACAACCAGGAAATCGCACTTAATGATTTTTTAAGGTATCATGCTATACCAAGCTCTAGATCTAATTTAGAAGATCTACTAGAGGCCTATCACGCATCAGATGCATTAGAATTTTCATTAAGATCATATCAACTTAATCTATCTGACCACTATTGGATGAAACCAGTACACTCTAATTTAGATTGGGATACTATCAATTTTTATGACCATCCTATAATTGACACGCCTTTATTCTTATCTGATTCTGATGATATCGATATCGATTTAATTACACCGAATTCATCTGTAAACGGGTCTCTTCGTCAGATGTGGGTGCAACAAAAAAAAGGTATTCGCCTATTAAAAGCTGGAAACTTCCTCAATCAACAACCATTTAATGAAGTGTTTGTGTCAAAATTATGCAAAGAACTAAACTTTCACCATGTACCATATGAATTAGAAACAATCGCATCTGGTGAAATCGTGTCATCTTGCCCACTATTTACGAGCGGAGACATTGAATACATTCCTGCCTGGCACATAGCAGCGCCACTTAAACGACGCGATAATAAATACCAAGCGTTCTTAGATCAGTGTACACATTTTTCAATTCCAAATGTGAAAGCTCATTTAGATGCAACACTTACTTTGGACTATCTAACATTAAATGACGACCGTCACTACGGTAACTTTGGATTCTTACGGAATTCTACAACACTTGAATTCCTTGGCATGGCCCCGATCTTCGATAATGGCAATACCCTATGGTACAACGAAATAACGATTAATCCACATAGACCATTCCATACGTATCCATCATTACCGTTTAAATCGAAATATGATACGCAAATAAAGTATGTAACAACACCACTAACAATTCCGCAGTCATTGTCTAAAACAGCGATGGAATTGATGGATTCCATATATGCAAAAAATTCAAATATTACGGAAAATCGTCTTACTATGATGAAAACATTATTTACTGAACGGTTAGACATGCTAAATATATATCTAATGAAATTAAAGTAATAAAATATTTAACAGAATAAATTCAATATCAGAATAAAAGTAGCATTACTAACGTATAGACACAGATGGCATTTGCCAATTGTCTATATTACGTATAGTAATGCTACTTTTTTCATGTAACACTTTTCATAAACAGACAACGAGTAAAACTTCCCAAATATATAATGGGTTTCGAAACTTATATTTCAGGAGATAGTTTAATTTAACATATTTTAATCAACAAAAACACAGAAAGAAATTCAGTTTCCATCCCCATTAGGGGATTATTTAATTTAACAGAAAGCGAGGATAAATAATAATGGCAACTACAACAGGAATCGAGTTTCCGTCCCCATCAGGGGATTATTTAATTTAACACATTCACCCTAGCTACGATGTATATGTAGATGATTGTAAGGCGTTTCCGTCCCCGTCAAGGGATTATTTAATTTAACTAGAGAAGAACAATTACAAGATATTAAAGAAATTTTATTAGAGTTTCCGTCCCCATCAGGGGATTATTTAATTTAACTAGTAACGGCTATAGTAACGCTTGCGAATTTTGTGCTGATGTAGTTTCCGTCCCCATCAGGGGATTATTTAATTTAACTGGTTTTATGACTGTATTCCATATAATGATTTTTGCGAATATGTGTTTCCGTCCCCATCAGGGGATTATTTAATTTAACTGAACGAAAAAATTAAAATGTATACATACTATAATAGATATGCTAGTTTCCGTCCCCATCAGGGGATTATTTAATTTAACTTATGGATATGAAAGGATAATTACTATGATTAAAATTGAGTTTCCGTCCCCATCAGGGGATTATTTAATTTAACGACGTGATGGACCAGTGGATACACGATGACGAAACAGTATGGGTGTTTCCGTCCCCATCAGGGGATTATTTAATTTAACTAGGAAACCATAGCGGACTTGGTAGAGTAATCTGCAAAATACTGTTTCCGTCCCCATCAGGGGATTATTTAATTTAACGAGACAGGGCTTAAGATTGTAGACCTCTTAACAGATGTTAAGTTTCCGTCCCCATCAGGGGATTATTTAATTTAACTAAAAGAAATGAAATCTGTATTGAAAGAAATTGTTTCTATGTTTCCGTCCCCATCAGGGGATTATTTAATTTAACCCGCAATCAGCGTTAAAGGTAATTGACTTTGGGAAGCTTAAAGGAGTTTCCGTCCCCATCAGGGGATTATTTAATTTAACACACTAACAGGCACATTCACATTCGATGATTTAGTTGGAATGGCGTTTCCGTCCCCATCAGGGGATTATTTAATTTAACCATACGGCTCAGAAGATTTTATACACCTATACGCCGATGAGTATGTTTCCGTCCCCATCAGGGGATTATTTAATTTAACTGTGAAGAAAAGTATTTTTTAAATGGAGGGTATTCTAATGAAAAGTTTCCGTCCCCATCAGGGGATTATTTAATTTAACGGGAGTCTTCTAACACTTGCAAACAACGTGAAGAAAACGGTAAAGTTTCCGTCCCCATCAGGGGATTATTTAATTTAACACCTTGATTGTGCGATGTAAAAGTGGTTCGTACAGCGTGTCATAGTTTCCGTCCCCATCAGGGGATTATTTAATTTAACTACAAACTTATATAAACAGTACTTATTTAGATGATAGCTTAACAGTTTCCGTCCCCATCAGGGGATTATTTAATTTAACATGATATTGTAGTAGTAAATGACGGGTATGCAATAACCGTTATTGTTTCCGTCCCCATCAGGGGATTATTTAATTTAACCTTATTGAAAGAACAAAATGCTATGTTATTAGCGTTATTAAAGAAGTTTCCGTCCCCATCAGGGGATTATTTAATTTAACCACAGCGTTTTTACAAATCATGCTCGGGTTTGTGCTTTTAATTTTTGTTTCCGTCCCCATCAGGGGATTATTTAATTTAACTAGGTGTTATTATTTCAGATATATCATGTGGAGAATTTGGAACAGTTTCCGTCCCCATCAGGGGATTATTTAATTTAACTTATTAGCGTTAATCGTTTGTTTTATTAAACGTACAGGTTTCCGTCCCCATCAGGGGATTATTTAATTTAACCGGTTAAAAATACCACTAATAGTGAAAAAGAGCTTTTAAAAGAGCTTTCCGTCCCCATCAGGGGATTATTTAATTTAACAAGCTGGGTACTTATCAATCTCATCGAAGAATAAGTACTTAATTTTTCCGTCCCCATCAGGGGATTATTTAATTTAACCCTGTATCTGAAACAATAGATGTTACCTAGTTCAAAATCACCATTAACGGCGGAGATCATAAATGAGCCTAAAACAGCACTTTAGTGTGCTAAAATAACACCTATAAATCGCGCCACTATCACAACGGCGGAGATTGTATTTCACAAGGTTATAATCTAGATATATTATAGCATAAAAAAACAAAAAAAATACAATAGTAGAATCACCAGTACCAGTACATTAGATATATGCAACTAATAAAACAAAGGTAATTCTACTATTAGTTATTAAATAATATTTCTAATCAATGCATTACAATATGATACAATCTTGCTCTTTTCGTTCGCCAATCCCCCATGTATAAATATTAATAATATCATCAAGTATATATACTCGTAGGGAATCCTCTACTGGATTAATAATTCGACTCGCCCGACGCATCATTACATCGTATTGTTTTCTATTGAGCAATGCCTCAAATGCAGATTTCTGAACGCGTACACCATATCGTTCTAAACATTTTACAAGATGATTGCGTGTTTTATTATCAACCACATCGTAGATAACTAGTACTATAAATTTTTTCATATCAGTGAATCTCCAGTGGCGTATACAAATCTACATCTTCATGTATAATTGCACTAGCAAATTGCTTACATTGTTTATAAATAGATTCTCGATAGCTTTTACAATCATCAATATATTGATTTTCAGAACGAATTTTCTTATTATAAGCAACCAAAAATCCTTTTCGCCCTTCTGTGGTTAGGTAACAGCCCTTATCTGAATTATCAAAATCAGATAATTCCACCATATTACGGTTCACCATAGAGAGCACCATAGAATCTATAATCGGCGCTCTCCATTCTTCAATCAAATCTGATGCAAGTGCAGGGTGTCCTTTTCCTAAACTATGCATAATGCCAACAAATGGATGTAACCCTGCATTAATTAGACCTGCTAGAATTTCATTAAATAACATACTATATCCTAAGCCTAACATCGCATTAAATTCATCTCGAGGAGGCTGTTTAGATCGTTTAGAAAAGGAAAATGAAGGAGGCACTATTTTACCTAATGCCTCGAAATAGAGACGGCTAATAATACCTTCATATCCCATAAGTTCAGAAATACGAACACATTCACCAATATGACTACGGACAGATTTTATATTATCAATCTGCGTATCTATACTTATATCTTCATCTAAATTTCGAGCATAACGACGCAATATAGTTAATTGATTTCGCACCTTTGCACGAATAATTTTACGAGACATAGCTAATCTAAATTCATGATTGTCTAGCAAATCAAATTGTTTCTTATGTTTATTAATATCAATGGTATTCGTATTAATGATAGTACCAAAATATTTTCCATACCCAGATAACCAAGTAATAGGTATCCCCCGTTCAATAAAGTCTGTAACAAGAGAACT
>OGCX01000403.1_pt1 | contig 21037 bp, 15 predicted proteins | sample 1570261 | NCBI WGS metagenome assembly OGCX01 (sample SAMEA2582161, study PRJEB24529) | metagenome | biome: Human gut stool | place: China | collected 2011 | reverse complement strand
TGCGCCAGATTGCCACCAACGCCGGCATCGACGGCTCCGTGGTGCTGGAGAATGTGAAGAAGCGGGATTATATAGATTCAACCCGGGAGGAAAGTCCTTTGAGACAGGCTGATGATGCCTTGGTATTGGATAATTCCCATATGACCTTGGAAGAGCAAAAGGCTTGGTTGCTGGAACAATATAATAAAGCGATCGGTTCATAAACGAGTGCTTGGAGTTTCCTATAAAGAAAACTTTTGTCTCTTCGAATGAAAACTATAGTTTCGTTACTAGGAAACAAAAGTTTCTCTTAGGGAAAACTCTAGTTTTGTTATGAAGAAACTTTAGTTTCTTGTGATTGAAAATTAAGAAAACTGTAAGTGCTTGTTTGTTAATGATATTATAGATATGATAGAAGTCGAGATAGATAAAGATTCCGGATTCTGCTTTGGGGTTGTCACCGCCATAGAGAGCGCTGAGCGGGAGCTGGGTAATACGGATACGCTGTATTGCCTAGGCGATATCGTTCATAACAGTTTGGAGGTGGAGCGGTTGGAGCATATGGGGCTGCATACGATCGACCATGAGGGACTTTCAAGGTTGAGAGACCGGAAGGTGTTGCTCCGGGCGCATGGCGAGCCACCTTCTACCTATGCTTTAGCGAAGCGAAACAATATCACGATTATAGACGCTACTTGCCCGGTTGTCTTGCGTTTGCAGCGCAAGATCCATAAATGTTATCAAGAGACCCGGGCGAATAACACCCAGTTGGTTATCTATGGGAAGAAAGGCCATGCGGAGGTGAATGGCTTGGTGGGGCAGACGGAGGGCACGGCGATTGTCATCGAGAAAATAGAAGACCTCGATCGTCTGGACTTTACCCGTGCGATCAGTCTGTTTTCCCAAACCACGAAGTCCTTGGATGGATTCAAGGCGGTAGTGGCGGAGATCAAGCAGCGGATGGCGGAAGGGGTGGAGTTTAATTATTACGATACGATTTGTCGTCAGGTGGCGAATCGTCTTCCGAATATAAAAGCGTTCGCCTCCAGCCACGATTGGGTCTATTTTGTGGCCGGTCGTAAAAGTTCCAACGGAAAGATGCTGTTCGAGGAGTGCCGGAAAGCGAACCCGAATACGCTTTTTATTTCCGAGGTATCAGAGATTACCGAGCCTTTGCCCGAGGGCGTGCGCCGGGTCGGGGTTTGCGGCGCTACATCCACTCCCAAGTGGTTGATGGAGGAAGTGGCGGTCCGGATCAAGGAACTGAATGCTTCGGAATGATATTTTGATTAAGATTACGTGAACTTTCCGGGAGAAAGACAGAAGGATAACTAAATATTTACTACTTTTGCCGGAGAACATTAAAATCAATGACGCTATGTCTACAGTAAAGTGTGTTGGTATTTTAACGTCCGGAGGTGATGCCCCGGGAATGAATGCCGCTATTCGTGCGGTAACACGTTCCGCTATTTATAACGGAATGAGAGTGAAAGGTATTTACCGTGGTTACAAAGGGTTGATCCTAGATGAGATTGAAGAGTTTAAGACACAAAATGTCAGTAATATAATTCAACGCGGTGGAACAATTCTTAAGACCGCCCGTTGCGTGGAGTTCAAGACTCCCGAGGGACGAAAACAGGCCTATGATAAGTTGCAAGAGCATGGGATCGATGCCTTGATCGCTATCGGTGGTGACGGAACGTTGACGGGAGCGCGTATTTTCGCTCAGGAGTTTAATTTCCCGATCGTAGGATTGCCGGGTACGATTGATAATGGCTTGTATGGCACGGATACGACGATCGGTTATGATACGGCCTTGAACACGATCATGGAATGCGTGGATAAGATCCGTGATACCGCTACCTCGCATGATCGTCTGTTCTTTGTGGAGGTTATGGGGCGCGACGCGGGTTTCTTGGCGTTGAACGGAGCGATCGCTTCTGGCGCCGAAGCCGCTATTATCCCGGAAATCTCCTTGGAGAAAGACCAATTGGCCGAGATGATCGAGAATGGATTCCGTAAGTCCAAGAACAGTAGTATCGTATTGGTTGCCGAAAGTGAGGTAACCGGTGGCGCTATGGGTGTCGCTGAGCGTGTGAAGAAGGAATATCCGCAGTTCGACGTGCGTGTCTCTATTTTAGGTCACTTGCAGCGTGGTGGTTCTCCTACGGCACAAGACCGGATCTTGGCGACTCGTATGGGTGTGGCTGCGATCGATGCCTTGTTGGATGATCAACGTAACGTGATGATGGGTATCCAGAACGACCAGATCGTCTATGTACCGTTCTCTAAAGCGATCAAGAATGATAAGCCTATTAACCGGGATTTGTTGAACACGCTCCGTGTTTCTTCAATCTAAATAAGGCATATATTTATATGAATAGGAACCCGGATGTAGCGATTGCGTACATCCGGGTTTTTATTTGAAGAACCTGATATCATGAAGAAGTATAGCGGCGTGGCCTTGCATGTAATCGTATTTGTCTTTCTGTTTATCTTCTTGAGGATATTCAGTGAGTACCACTTTTATTGTGTCGAGCAGAACCAGTTATTCCAGTTGACTCCCATTTTTATTATCGATAAGTTAATGCAACCGGGAGGTTTAGCGATGGTTCTTTCCGGTTGTTTGGTGCAGTTCTTCATTCTCCCGAATGTGGGAGCTATGATAACGGCGGCCCTGCTGACAGGCCTAGGGGCCTTGTTCTGGGCGATCTTGAGGCGGATCGATCCGCAAAGCCATGGTATTTTATGGGCTTGGCTTCCTGTCCTATCCTTGTTGTTTGTGCAATGGGATTTTAATTACAGGTTTCAAGGAACGGTAGCCTTCGGTATGATGCTGCTTGCTTTATATCTCGTTTTAGTGATAAGGAATTTCATACCTCGTTTGATAGCAAGTCTGTTTGCCTCCCTGTTACTCTTTGGGTTGGCCGGGCCGGTCTCTTTGTTGTTTGCCTTGTCCATGATGGGATACGAGGCCATGAGCCGGACGCCCCGTTGGTATTATTCCGCGATTTTACCGATGATCGTGTTGATCTTGGGTGGATTATGTGTGCGTTACTCGGTGATCGGAGAATACCGCTTTGTCTTTTTACCGGATAGTTATTATTATTTCCGTTTGGTGCCGGATAAGGTAATTTATTTCTCATGGATCGCTTTCTATGCGGCGCTGGTTGTAACCTGCCTCTGTAAAAACAAGGAATCATGGGCTGGTAAAAAGCGTCTAGCGCTGGGAATCTCCCAATTCATTATCTTAGGGCTTATCTTCTGGAAAGGCTTCGATCTATATGGCGAACAGAAATCATACCGCTTGAAGATGATGGACTATTTTACCCGGACAGAGCAATGGGACCGGATCTTGGTATCATGCAAGGAGCCGACCACTAATCAACTCTATTTATGTTACCAAAATATGGCTTTGGCTCGGAAAGGTATTCTGGCGGATGAGGCGTTTAAGTACACGCAGCACGGGCCTCGTGGATTAATGGTGGCATGGAATAAATCGACTACCATATCCGCCTTGCTGAGTGATGTTTATTTTACGATGGGAAATGTCGCCGCGGCTCAAGAGATGGCTTTCGAAAGTAATATTGGTGCCTTATGTGATGGAAATCCCCGCATGACGCAACGTTTGGTACAAACGAACTTGATTTATGGAGCCTATCCGGTCGCGGAGAAATATATCGCTGTCTTAGAGAATACTTTCTATTATAAGGATTGGGCCAAAGCGCAGCGGAAATTCCTGTATAATGATGAGGCGGTCGAGACAGATCCTCTATTGGGGAATATGCGCAGGAACCTGCTAGCTGAGAATCATCTGATCCAGATGGATGGATTCGACACGGACTTGATTCGCTTGGCGGAGCAGAATCCTTCCAATAAAGCCGCTTTCCACTATGCCGGCGTATTCTATCTTTTAGCAAAAGATGTGACGCGCTTTAAGACGTTGGTGGAAACCTATTACGGAACGGATTTACTCCCTTCTTTACCGGTCTCTTTTCAAGAGGCGGTCATCATCCTATCGGAGAAAGATCCGGATTACTGGAAACGTTTCGGTGTCTCGGAATCTATCGTAGGGCGATTCACCGATTATAAGAGGCAAGTGCTCGCTGGGCGGAATAATAGTAATGCGCTGCCCGGTTTGATGTATCGCTCTTATGGCGATACGTATTGGTATTATTATATGTTTAAATAGGAGATGAGAAAAATGTATATAATAAGATGTATATGTCTGTGGATGATTCTGGGCTTGATGGCTTGTTCCGGTCCGGTACGTATACAGAAGAATCTGGAAGTCAAGCCGTAGATCTTTCCGGATTATGTGGATGTGACAATCCCGCCGAATATAGCTCCCTTGAATTTTAAGCTGAAAGATGCTTGCACTGAGGCCCGTGCCATTCTCGAATGTGGCCCGGAGAAATTAGAGATCAAGACCGGGAAAGACGCTTGTTTCGTGATCCCGGCCTCCGGTTGGAAAAGGCTGTTGCGTGCCGCTTCCGGGAATCATCTGAATGTAACCGTACAAGCCTTCGTGAATGATGAATGGATCGCGTATGCCCCCTTCATCATCAAGGTGGCGAACGAGCCGGTCGATGGTTGGTTGGCTTATCGTTTAATCGAACCGGGCTATGAGTTGTGGAACCGTATGGCTATCTATCAACGTAACTTGGAAAATTATAGGGAGAACGCGATCATCGAAAATAAGATGAGCGGCAATAACTGTATGAACTGCCATTCTTTCTGTATGCAGAATCCGGAGAAAATGCTTTTCCATATGCGTGAGACCTACTCTTGTACCTTATTGATCGATGGAGATAGGGTGGAGAAGCTGAATACGAAGACCGATCAGACCCTTTCTCCACTGGTCTATCCTTCTTGGCATCCTTCCGGAAAATATGTCGCTTTCTCTGTGAATAAAACCAAGCAAGCGTTTCATATGAACGATAGGAATCGGGTGGAGGTATTCGACTCGGCCTCGGATGTGGTCGTCTATGATACCCAAAAGCATGAGATCGTGACTTCTCCGCTGCTGTCTTCAGAGGGAGCGTTCGAGACTTTCCCTACATTTTCCCCGGATGGAAATACGCTCTATTTCTGTTCGGCTAAAGCCCGTACGATGCCCAAGGAATACGATCAAGTGAGATACGATCTATGCTCAGTCTCGTTCGATCCCGCTACACGCCGTTTCGGGACGGTAGTCGATACTTTATATAAGGCATCGAAGATCGATAAAAGCGTTTCTTTTCCCCGGGTTTCCCCGGATGGAAAGTATTTGCTCTATACCTTGTCCGGTTATGGGAATTTCTCTATTTGGCATAAGGATGCCGATTTGTATATGATTGATTTATCGACTCTGCAAAGTTATCCATTGGAGGCGGCGAATAGCGACGATGTGGAAAGCTATCATTCATGGAGTAGCGATAGCCGTTGGATCGTGTTTAGCAGCCGGCGGATGGATGGTTTGTATACAAGACCGTTTATCGCTTATATCGATGAGAAAGGACAGGCTTGCAAACCTTTCCTGTTACCTCAGAAGGATACGGATTTTTATTTTCGTTTTATGAAATCCTACAATATACCTGAATTCATCACAGGAGAGGTAAAGAGACAAGGGCGTGCGTTGGCCGTGAAAGCGAAAGAAGATAAAGGAGTCGATGTAAGGTTCAAGTAAAAAAGAGTGTCGCATGATCAGATCGTGCGACACTCTTATGCTTTTATACCTATTTCGTAGCGATATTATCCAAGAACAGATCGATCATCCGTTTGGCTGCCACGAAAGAGCTGATCTCGTTGTTCAAGACTTGCTTCTCCGTTTGTTCCAGCATGCCTTCTACCGCCGGGTTATGATAGAACTTATCCCGCAACGTGTCGTTGATGCTTTCGTACATCCAGTATTTAGCTTGCTCGTTACGTTTGTAATCGAAGTAGCCGTTCTTTTTGGTGAACTCCATGTACTCTCCGACCATATCCCATATTTCTTTGATACCTATGTTGTAATAACCGGAATAAGTCAATACTTTCGGGAACCAACCTGATTCCGAAGGTGGGAAAAGATGCAAGGCGTTCCGGAATTGAGCGGCGGCGAGATTCGCCTTATCGATATTGTCTCCATCCGCCTTATTGATAATAATACCGTCCGCCATTTCCATGATACCTCGTTTGATACCCTGCAACTCATCTCCGGTACCGGCCAATTGAATCAACAGGAAGAAGTCCACCATCGAATGTACGGCCGTCTCGCTTTGTCCGACACCCACGGTCTCTACGAATACGGTATCGAAACCGGCGGCCTCGCATAATACGATCGTCTCACGGGTCTTACGGGCGACCCCCCCTAAGGAGCCTGCGGATGGTGAAGGACGGATAAAGGCGTTTTTCTCTCTCGACAAGGCCTCCATACGAGTCTTATCTCCTAGGATACTACCTTTCGAGCGTTCGCTACTCGGGTCGATCGCTAGTACGGCAAGCTTACGCCCTTGGTTGATCAAGTGCATACCGAAAGAGTCGATAGAGGTACTCTTTCCCGCTCCGGGAACACCCGTAATACCGATACGAACCGATTTCCCGGCGAAAGGCAAACATTTCTCGATAATCTCCTGCGCCACCTGTTGGTGCTCATGCTTGGAGCTTTCCACCAAGGTAACTGCTTGACTGAGTATCGTGATATTCCCTTTTAAGATACCTTCCACGAATTCGGAAGGCGTATATACCTTGCGTTGGACACGCTTTTTTATATAAGGATTTACGGTAGGGACATCCGCAATGCCCTTATTCACTTTCAATCCCTTGTACTGATCATCGTTTTCTGGATGTTCCATATCAATCTATTATTTGTATGCCGTCACCTTGATCAAGCGGATAGGCCCGTTCGGGTCGTTGCATACGACATTAATAAGTGCTTCAAGTTTTGTCTTTATCTCTTTCGGTCGCAAGGTTACTTTGAAAGTAGCGGTCGCTCCCGGTTTAAGTTCTTTCTTGCCGCCGGACAAATCGACACGCTCATCATCACAAGTGACGCTGTAGATCGTGAGCGGAGTCTTTCCGGCATTCGTAATCTCAAACGTACCCGATACCTTACCACCGATCAACGGAACGATACTTTTCTTGTTCGGTAGCTTGCCGAATTCCAGTAAAGTGCCGGATAATTCCGCTATCGGGGCTTGGGCTTTATCCGCAGCGGATAGTTTGCTGAAATTATCGATCACGTTGGCGGAGATCTGGATCTCTCTGGATACTTCCTTCTTTCCGGCGCTCTGTATCATGATCGGCAAAAGCGTAGAGACTCGTCCTTTCCGCTTCAGGACCTTGGCATCCATAAGGATCGTAATGGCACCGACCTCGTCCGGTTGAAGGGTAGCCGGGTTCACCTGTACGTTAAGGTAGTGAGGTACTTTACCCAGATGAATCGTAGCCGAGGTCTTTCCCTCGTTCTTAATGTTGATCTTCTCGCCCAACGTTTCCTCCGGACGGATACTGCTGAATAGAACAGTCTTCGTATGCAGCTTCAGATCACCGATAGAATAAGGATACGTAAAGACCGGCTGCGAAGGTTTCGGGGTGACATTTCCCTTAATGGCTAGGCTGTAACTCCCTTTCTTCCCATTGCTGAATATCGATACGGTTTTATAAAACGGGCCGGGGCGTCCTTTCGGATTATACGTTATCTTAACTTCACCGGTCTTACCGGGAGCGATCGGCGACTTGGTCCATTCCGGCCGTGTACAACCGCATGACGCAGTAACACGGGTGATGACCAAAGGGGCGTCTCCCGTATTCTTTATCGTGAAAGTATGACTGGCGAATCCATCGGCCTCGGCTATTGTCCCGAAATTATAAGTCAACTCGTCCGACAAGATTTGGGCGCCTTGTTGTGCCCAAGCTGTCGTTATAGATATAATTGCTGTAAGAGCAAGGATCAACCTTTTTATATTCAGCATTCCAATTGGGGGTTTTTTACGTATTTCTTATTCAACCTCTCCCCGGATGTTCATGATGAAGCTTCCGGTTTTCCCGTTACTGTATACGGAAATGGTCTTCGTGAAAGGACCCGGACGTCCTGCCGGATCGAAAGTAACCTTGATCTGGGCTTTCTTACCCGGAGCTACCGGTTCTTTCGGCCATTCCGGGGTCGTACATCCGCAAGACGCGATTACACGTGTAATGACCAGAGGCATATCGCCTGTATTGGATACTTCAAACGTATGGGATACTTTTCCGTCCGCTTCCTTGATGGTACCGAAGTCGAAACTGGTTGTTTCCGCGGAAATAACTGCTTTCTTCTGAGCCGAAGCCATTCCTGTCGCTAACAGGATCGCCATGAAAATAAAAACTATTTGTTTCATCTTATCGTTTAGTTTTAATTCGAATTACAAAGATAGTCATTTCAATTGAAAGTTGAGAATTGAAAATTGAAAATTAGAGGAAGATAACGCTTCTTGCGATGCCTATTCTTACCTTCTTACGGTGCCCATTCTAACCTCCTTATACTGGGCATTGTAAGGAGGTTAGAACGGGCATTGTAAGAAAAGGCTTGTTTAGGGCATGATCCGCAAGCTTTCTCCGGCGGTGTGCGACACGAATTCCGGGGCGTACATACATTGAATCGTACTGATACCTCCGGCGTATTCGCCGCTACGGGATACGTAGACCGGATATTCCAAGACAAACGTACCTTCCGGCAGACGATTGATGAAGAAATTCTCGGATACGTCTTTCGGGGATCTGTAATACCAGATACCGTCTCTTGATTCCGGGCTGGAAAGTTGATCGGCCGGTTCGAAGCAGCCCGCACGTAGATCTTTCAAGAATACGTAATTCATTTCACGGTCTGTCCGGATCGTTAGCCGAACGATTACCTTGTCTCCGATGCGGAGCGGCTGCTCCGGTGTCACGGGACGGATTTGGCGGTTGGTACCGTTATTGGTCTCGACGAATAATTTCTTCTCGACACTCAACACCCCTTTTTGTCCTTTTACCTTGTCGATCTCTTGGAAGTATTGCTCGTAAACAGCTCCCCATGCCGGCGTGTTTCCTTCCTTGCGGATCGAGAGCACGGGATTGGCGGAACTATTTGCCGGCTCGTTCGGAAGTATCGTTTTGAGGTAACCGGTAGCGATTTCCCCTTCCGCTGTACTATAGGTCTTGCCGTCCCATGTCGCTACACAGGTGTTTTGCGTGTTCAGCCAATCGCTACCCGTGAGTAGCAAGGCGTAAATGGCGTTTACCGTGGCGGGTACGGATTCCCAGTTTTGTGTACGTTTCTGGTTTAGCAACCATTGTTTCATCCGGTTTGTATTCTGGGTATCCGGCGCGATCTCGTTAAAGACGGACATTAATAAGCAATGCGTGTCGATCGGTGAGGTGAAATAATCACTCCCCCTGCGGTTGTTTGCCCAATACATACCTTTCTCCTCGGAGATCGTAGCGGTCTTCTTTAGTCCTGTCAGGATCGCTGTCGCCACCTCCTTTTTACCGTTTCGATGCATTAACAAGGCGATTTCGCCCTTACTGATTAAGGAATATTGATTCCAGTGCTTCTCCGCTTGGTTCGTATAGAAACGGATCGCTTCCCGGGCGTCTCCCAGTTCCGGGATATCCCGGTAGGAACTGCGGACGAATAAGAACTCTACCTGCTCCGGCGAGGGACATGCGTTTTGCCATTTCTTATCGTATTTCAGCAAGTTCTCATAATCCGTTTGCATACTTTTGTCCAAGAACTTGAGGGCCTTCATTTGCATCTCTTTCTCCGCTTGCCCATATTGGATCGCGTTTAGCTGTACAAGCTGTGACATACCTTTCAGGATAGAAAGCGTGATCGCACGGCTCGCGGGGAAACCTTTGAACCAGCTCCATCCACCCTCTTCGTTCTGTTGTTGGATCAGTTGTTGCAAGGCCGCTTCCCGTAATCCGTCCGCACGGTTTAGGTCGAACAATAAAGACAAGCGTTGTTTTTGCTCTGTCTCGTTATCGGCGGCCAGTACCCAAGGCGTCTCTTCCAAGAGTATGTTCTTCAGCTCTTGGTTCTTTTCCAAGTTTGAATAGAGGGTAGAGGCATTCCCTCCTTGGGCGGTCCATTGGTTGATCACTTTCTGGATGCGGGGATGGGCTTGGGCGATATAGGAAGCCAACGTATTGCTGTAATAAGCGGCAAACCAAGATAAGATATTATCATTGTTCGGCTGTGTGATCGTCGGTAATGCCTGTACCGCGTACCAAATCGGATTCCCGGTCATCTCCAGCGTGAGACGGAACGGTGTCGCTCCCTCCGAGTTCCCGGAGATACGGATTTGTTTCTCTCCTTCCTTGAGCAAATAGAACGGGGTACTTTCCGTGATAAACAATTGATTGGAAAGAACCGGTACGATCTGCTGCTCCCCGTCGCTTCCCTTTTCAGAGTCGGCTAGGATACGTACGCCCAGTAGGCTGATCTGTTTGGGAACCGGGATCATCCAGCTTACAGTAGCGATGCTATCCGGTTGCAACTCAAACGGACGTTGTGACTTGCTCAAGCAGATAATCGGCTGGTCTGTAGCGGGATCGAATAGTTCGATGCGTACACGGCCGGATACCGCTTCCTTAGAATTGTTGATGACTTGCGTGCTGATGCTGACCTCATCCCCTTGGCAGACGAAACGAGGCAGATTCGGTAGAACCATCAAGGGTTTGCTGCTAATGACCTCTTTCGTAAGCAGACCGTATTTTAGGTCTTTGGTATTGGCCAACATCTGTAGTTTCCAAGTCGTATTACTTTCCGGCAGGGTGAAATTTACGAATACGTCTCCTTCCTCGTTCGTTTGTAAGGTCGGGTAGAAGAAGGCGGTTTCCGCGAAGTTCTGCCGGATTTGCTCCGGACTTATCGGCTGGCTGCTCTCTTTGGCGAAAGGATCGGATAGGCTGAACACGGGTTCCCCTTCCGTAGATTCCACACTAGGCTCTTCTAACACGGCGCTGTCTTCCATGATGTTCATGGATTCCGCCACTACTGGGGCTGCCGCGGATTTCAGCATGATACCACCCGTGGCAAAAGCCCGGTTGCTGGAACCGTATCCTCGTATGACAATCTCATTGAATAGACCGAACCAATTTAAACGGTCATACTGATATTGAGGTACTTTTATATACTTGGCCTCTGTCTGGTCATATTGATAACTACGCTGGAATCCGGCTCCGGTTGAGAAACGGGGAGCTTGTAGCAGGATCGTTCGCCGCGGGGAGAAATACCAATTGAATGGTATGATTTTATCTAGCGAGGCATCATACATGCTGGTCAGTACCTCGGCGGATACGATCGTGGAGTCCGCGTCGGTGATACGGAATTTCCAGCTCTCTTTACTTCCCGGAAGTAAACGATCCCGGAAGGTTATCGGCTTGATGGTCAACTGCCGGTTGGGTAGCTGAAGCTCTACGGGTACTTGGGTAATATATAGCTCACCCTCTTTTACGAACGTAAAGGATACGATGATTCCCTCTCCATATTCCGGCTTGAACGGGATCTTAAACCGATGGTTCGCGTCGCTTAGCTTTATCAACTCGTGATGGATGCGGTTATTTCCGGCAAACCATTCATAGAGTACGTAGGCGTCCTTGTCGGAGGTGCCGAATACGATCTCCGCTTCCTCCCCGGGTAAACAAGTTGTCTTCTCTTTCAGCAGCCAAGTATGGGTAAATACGGGAGGACGCTTGTCGTTCTTTCCGTATAGGATGAAATCGGACTGGTTCTTACTCTGCCGTCCTTGGCTATCTTTGGCTTCTACTAAAATACGGTAACGCCCGGAGGGCAATGGGTTGAAAATAGCCGGACTGATCTCCTTGCCACTGGTAAAGCTACCGGAAGCTACTTGCTTGCCTTCTTTATAGCTCTCTCCGCTGTTCTTATCGGATCGGTTCGCGAACAGTTCTACGATCTTGAAAGTACCGGAGGTGGAAACCATCTCCCCATTGATTGTCCGGGCTTCGACTACGGCTTTTACCGAGTCTTTCTCGATTTGTGGCGGTAGGTTCGTGAATAAGACGATACTGGATTCTCCTACCGAGAAGGTGTAATTCGCCTCTTGGGTCTCTCCCTTGCTATCGGTTACGGTAGCCGATACCTCGTAGGTCTGGTATGCGGAAGCGTATGGATTCGTATCCTCCTCTTTTTGGGGACGGAAAGATACGCTGAATGTCCCATCGCTGGAAAGGGTGGTACTCCCTTCCGCAACTTGTGTCGGAGCGCTCGGACGGAAATACCTCCACAACAGGAAGGGCCTGCGTGTAATACGCCAAGTGACATCTCCGCTGGGCAGCGACACGCCGGAAAATGTAGCCGCCTTGCCTTGTATGGTAACGGAATCGCCGAAAGCGATATCGCCCTTGATCGGGAGGAAGTACGCTTGGAAAGTCGGGCGTTTGTATTCCTCTACATGAATATATACGCTCATCTGTCCGGTACTTAACCGGAAGACGCCGCTTAGGGTCTGTTTGGGGATGGAGAACTCGCCGTTAAAAGAACCGAAGTCATTAGTCGTGAATTTCTTCTGGGCTAGCTCTTTCCCGTTAGCGTCATACAAAGTCACCGTAAAAGTCTGTCCGGCCACGGCATGCGGGTCGTTCGAGTCTTTTACGTAGGCGAGACCTTTGAAGAAAATGGTTTGTCCCGGACGGTAAAGTCCACGGTCCGTAAAGATCGAGACTTCTACCGGGTTCTTTTCCGGTCTGCGGCCGGAACCCATCGGGTAGATATTTGTCAGCATAGCGTTGGTATCTCCCGGTCTGCTGGCTTGGAACGCCAATACTTGACTGTTCGCCGGAAGCGTGGCCAATCCTTCCCGGTCTGTTTTGACGGTACCCAGTTCTTGCAGGTTACGACGCTGACCGCCGTAATAGGTAACGATCGCTCCGTCAACCGGCTTCCCGCTAAGATAGTCGGTAACCATGACCTCTTGTTTATTACCGGAAAGATTACGATAGATTGCGGCCAATCGGGTTACGCTAACCGTATTGATCGTCTTTAGCTGTTGTCCGGGTACGGTTACGACACATTCATACAATCCCGGTTGATCCATAGATATATGTAAGGTCGTATCTTGCTGCGAATAGGTGTTGGGCAGTAGCAAAGAGAATGTCTTCTCGTTTACGAGTTGTCCCAAGGTGCTGCCACTTGATTTTTTTGCGGATGTATGGGCTGCCGCTTGTAAAGGTGTTTTCGAGCTTCGATAGATTTGTACGATGACTTTCTGTACATTCTTATATTCCAGCTTGATCCCCAGTTGCTGTCCCGGATAAACCGTATTGTTTGTAGATGCGGATAAAGTAGGTTGTTCCAATTGTGCCAAGCGATTCTTTAAGATAGCCGTGCGAGGGTAACCGGAATATCGTTTGATACCCTCCTCGCATAGTTTCACCTCTTCCGCTTTGATAGAATCCCATTGGGTAGAGACGTAACGAAACATACTGCCGCTAACCAAATCCAATTTGGCGATTAAGATCTCGGCTGCATAGTTTTGAGAAGCTAAGTTCCTGTAAAGCTCATCCAATGCGTTCATGTAAGCCTCGAAAGACTCTTTATCCCTTTTATCCCCGTAAAGGAATCGTAGGTAATCCAATTCCGTAAGGAGGACCGATTTCATATTCGGCTCCTTATTTTGAAAGGCGATCAAGTCTTTATAGATCTGTACGGTCGGTTGGATGTCCAGTGCCCGGAAGGCAAGGAACTCATAGAGGGTCGGACGCAGGGTTTGCGAGTCCTTTCCGATCTCCAGAATATCCTTGAACTTGCTGACAGGCGTATTTTGCAATAAGGCCGTAGGTCGCAATGATAAATCGATCTCTTCCTTGATCTTATCCGTGAATAAGTTGGAAGTCCATTCCCGGATATCCTCCGGGATATAACCGCTTAATTGGGTGCGTTGGTTGATGGTCCACTGGTTCCGCTGGTAGTAGTTCTGATACATCTCCGCCAACATGGAATGTAATACCGCCACGGAAGCCGAGTCGGCGCAACTGTTGGTGTAATTCTCCACCTCCTTGATCAGTTCCGGGAACTGATCATCGTTTACCTCCATCTGTTCTTTCATTTTAAGGATAAGATTCTTGATCACCATAGGGGTATTCTTATCGTTTATAGCTTGCGTGATAACAGAACTTTTTTGTTGAGGCTGGGCGGCCCGGCTATACATAATAACCGCCGAGATGCCGCAAAGTATCAGGGCAGATAAAATAATTGCTCTTATCTTCATATCTTTTGGGTTTTATAAGTTTAACAATAAACCTTTCCTATATAGATACAAAGAAAGAGCAAAAAGTTGTAAAACGTACGTTAATGTTTATTTTTTGCGCACGTAGGTGATGTAGGTGTAGGGGTAAGGGTTCTTCTCGTCTGCGGGATACTCCTCACGTTCAGTCTCTTCCCAAAGGTCCCAGTTTACGACGGGAAAGAACGAGGTCGCGTCGGGAAACTCATGATGGATGCGGGTAATATACATCTTGTCGGCTATTCTCAAAGCCTGTCTGTATACCAACGCGCCGCCGATAATGAATATCTCGTCCTCTTTCTCACATAAATCCAGAGCGGCCCCCATAGACTCGCAAGCGAAACAATTCACGAAACCAGCCTCGGGCATAGTCGTCAATACGACATTCTTCCGATTGGGCAGTGGCGCTACAGGGAGAGACTCGAATGTCTTACGTCCCATGATTACCGCATGTCCCGTGGTTAATCCCTTGAAACGCTTCATGTCTGAAGGCATGTGACATAATAATTGCTGATTCTTTCCGATCGCGCTTTTATCTGCGATTGCTGCGATGATAGAAATTGTACTCATAGACTTATTGATTTTAATATAAGTGTTATAATTAGTAACAAAGGTACTTACTTTTGTTTGTATAACAAAATTGGGCAGGTTCGTTAACTGTTCTGTGATAGATTATCGATGTATGCCTTTATCTTAGGAGCGGGATCTTCCCAATGCTTAGGTTTCATGATTTTGCCGTCTTTAGGGTTGTATATGGGGTTTCCGTCTTCTCCTAATTTTTCCATGTTTGCTTTTTGTATGATATCAAACAACTCATCCGGTTTGATCCCCATTTCAACTAAAGTGCCTAGAGCGAAATAGATGAGATCTATCATGGCATCCGCTTGTTCGTAGATATCAGGAGCGACCAGAAATTCGGCTATTTCCTCCATAAGCCATTTTGCCCTATCTTTCGCACGTTCCTTGGGGATAAAAGCAGGACGATCAGAACTAGGGTGCCCGAATTTATCGTGGAATAATTTTACCTTTTCCCATTCTTTATTCATCGTATGTAAATTAAAGAGTTTATAATATATCATTGAGCGTTTGGATGAGATTTGGCTCTATGGCCTTGATCCTTTTCCAGTCCCATTCTTCGTTGATTTTGTAATATTCCGCGATTTTCATTCTAAAGAATTGAGACACATATCTTTCTTGTGTTTTGGAGATATCAGTAGCGTATATGGAGCCATCCGCGTTCATCGCCATTAGATATTGCGGGGTATTCCTAAGACTCTGATAGCATTCTGTAAATGTATGGAACCGAGATATATTCTCTTCTTCGAGTAAGAAAGAGGTTAAATCAAGAGAAGTAGGTACTGGTATTATGTGGATATGAGCATGGTATACGCTACACGTGCTATATTTAAAGGAACCTCCTCCATGTTCAAAACATACAACATGCCCGTACGATGCTAATTTTTCTTTGAGTCCATTCAGTAAATCTTCCAATTCACTTAATTCCTCATCGGTGAGTTTGGACATACTTTCGATATGCCTTTTTGAAATGACAAGCAGGTAGTGCTTGAGAAAATGCCCAATTGTGGGCATCACGACAAAATGCTCACAATCTTTCATGATCCTAGATGGGATCTTGGCATTCATATATAATTTCCCAAAAAGGCTATCTTCGGGATCATGGATTTCCGTGCAGAACTCACAAGAAGTCCTTTTGTTCAGCATCTTATTCCCTGTTTTCTTTCAACATCTTGTTCCATTCCTTTATTTTCTCTTGATGGCATTCCGATTTATCACAATTCTTTAATTCCAATAAACCTTCGGAATCCTCGCCTTTGGCGCCACACCAATCCAAATAACTCTGGTCTTCTTCTTGTTGGTACGATGAGGAGAGAGCTTTAGTAAGATCTTTGACTAACGCGGTCTCTGTCCGTTTGACAAATTCATCCTCGCTAATATCAGAGTCATTAGATTTTCCTTTTGCTCGATAGAACAGTCGTCTGGCCTCTTCGTCCGGACGGTCGAAAAGTATCCTGTGATCGAATCGTCCTTTTCTTCTGACGGCTGAGTCTATATTATGTAAGTAATTTGTTCCCAATACGAAAATGATGTTTTGCTTATCATGTAAATCTTGCAGTTTGGGAAGCATGCTGGCCGTGAGGAAATTGAGGATCGTCCTACTCGATGTTGTCTCTCCGGATTCGGATCGGTTTCTGAATAATTCATCGCATTCATCGAAGAATACGACAGCATGATGCAGATTGTATAGATCGTTAAAGATTTCTCTGCTGGTACTTTCTATGAAATCGAGCCCCTTCTTTATGAAATGGCTTGGCGATAATTCGACCAATGGCCAGCCCAAGGCCTTAGCCATTTGCTTCACGATATAGGTTTTCCCGCTGCCCGGGGGACCACATATAATGAAGGAGATATTGTCTTTTTGGGGAGAAAGAAGCAAACAGCCCTTTTCCTTATTTCCTATAATCGGTTGGATAATCCCATCGATCGTTTCTTTAGGCTTTAAGATGTGATCCGGTTCGATGATTTCATCATTCCAGCGTTTGATCTCTTTTATTGTATTTTGTTCGTCATAGACATAGTTTGTCACGCCTAGCCTTTTTAATGCTTTTATGCGTGCGTACGCTTTTTCAGCAAGCCAATATTTATACAAAAAACGGCATGTATAAGCCGTGATCCATGTTTCCGTATAGCCTTTGAGCTTGATTCGGTCGCTGCTCCAGCCATATACGCACGGATTGTCAAGCTTCTCGAACGTGGCGGTTATGTAGTTGAATAATTTTCTGAAAGAAGGGATAATAATATCTAAGACTTGCTCAACGTTGTCATTGCAATCGACTAAGAATTTATAGTCAATGATGGCCTCGGCCAGTTGCGACGCGATTTGGATGCTAGCTTGTTGAATAACATCTCCGGAATCATCGAACGATATCGTAGCTCCGGTAGGCCAGCAGCCATCGTTATGTTGTAATTTGACAATCGCCTCAAGGCATGAGATGCAGAAGGGGGAGGTCTTAAAACCGGGATCTCTTGTTATTTTACAGCAAAGTGCGATTACCAATGAGATGGGGTCGAAGGATAATTCTTTTACGTTATAGCGAGCCATGTGGTAATTGATATGGCTATCTATCAAAGTGTCCACGGATGGTATTTTTATGATTCCGTTGGCATCCCCATATATGGTTTCGATGTATTTCTGGCAATTGAGTAAGCTGAGCAGGAACCAAGGTGACCTGCTTGCTTCCGGGTAATAGTATTCATCGTTGGCGCTATTGGATAGGATGTCTGTTTTGGCAGTTTCTATATCAATGGCTTCTTTTGCCGCATTTATGATGTCTTCGCCAATCGTATGTCTATACTTCTGGAGATAAACCATCACCTTTAATATTTGTTCCAGCAAGATGATGGAGCGGCTGCCATTGTTGGTTGAGTATTGATCTTTTTTCCCAAATATATCGGGGGTAAATATATGGGTCAGTTCAAGGGTCATTTCTTTTAGCCCGAATGCTCCCGCCTCATAAGTCTCCGCACTTTCCAACAAGGCGGAGTAGGCTTGGAAGGTAGCGGTATAGAAGATACCTTCTTTTTGTTCCGGTATTATTTGTTTGGAAGAGCGGATGAATCCCGTACCTTCATCCGTTCTTTTGTGGCTGACCAGAGAGTCGACAGCTCGCTTCAACCAGTCTAGGGCGTTGTTTATATACAAATTATCCGTTTCCATATCTTACAGCTTTCTATCTTTTTTATTTTCCGCATCTTCCCTTGACAAGTCGTAGAAGTTCTTATCCACGAATTTCATGCAATCATCGACAAAATCATGTTTTGCTTTATTAATGATTAAATCGTGCATATCGATACAAACCTTACGGTAAGAATAATGACCTTGCTTTTGCGATCTTAATTCGATGAAGTGGGTCGCTTCCCTTAGATTCATACATATCTCATACCGTACCCGGTATGCGAAAGGAATGACATATTGGGCGACTTCTTCTCCGAATGCGTCGTTTATTTTCTCATAGATACCTTCGGATTTGCTCAAGGCATTCTCATAAAGCTTCTTCAATCGAGGCAAGTCTTCTAGCTCAATAGGGATTATGTACCCGTTGCGAGGTGATAACTTTTGCCATTCTAAAGTCAGCATCCTGTGTCGTTGCAGGTCTCTGAATGCTCCATAGTCCGATAGAACCTCAAATTTATAGGATATCGTCTCCAAAGCCCTTCCCGGCTTATGTCTCCTGTTCTGCCGGTTGCCACAGTACTTTTTTAGGATGTCCCGTTTTTCTTCTTCAGTGAATGTCTCGATTCTCTTCTGTATATCCTTTTCTGATTCAAATGTATATTCGAATAATATGGACTGTATTATTTTATCCAGACCGTCTTTATCCCATGCGATCAGATTGACCTCATTCTGTGTGTGTCTGATTGGAAGCGCAACGGTTTCTTTTTTTAATAGACTTTTCGCTACGCCATTCATATCCGAATGAATATCTTTGATATATTGACTCCAAAGTTTACCTCTGTTCTCTAGATCGACTCTGGTTAAAAAGGCGGGTATTATCTTCCTTAGTTCGTGCAATATCATATCGGCATATTGTATGACCTCGGCATTATCGCTTGCGTACATTTTAACCAACATGTATTCAAAGGCTTGTCCATTCGCGTACACCCCAAGGTTAGACCTTGTGGACGCGGGTAATAAACCTCTGACGATGTCACATGCTTTTGCCCTGATAATCGCTTCCCAAGCCCTGTCTGTCTGTTTTTCTCCTTGCGGGTATTTCTTCTTTAATATTGGGGTAAGTTCTTCGAGGATCTCTGTATATGTGTCAAATAGAAAGTCCATATATTCCTTATACAGGCTTTCTAATGGAGAACCGGCTATCTCAGGGGGGATAACATAGTGATATTGTCCGTTTATCTTTTTATTATAGTACACATATCGTGTACTCTGCTCTAAATAGGAAGCTATACGTCCTTTTTCTATGATTTTTGTCAAGATATTGGATACTTGCTCGCAAGCTATGTGCGCACCACCCAGTTGGGCGACAGAGTCATCGCCAAAGTCCAAGATCATTTTGTCATACAGGGAAGAGGCTCTTTCCATACCGGCAACAGGCATACTATCTGTCGTAAGTTTCGTTGAATGGGTATAGAACTCATCTAAAAATAACCTTCTTAATGATTTATTAGATCGACTATATCTAGCGAAAAGCGCTCCTTTTACGACATCGGGTAAATTAATAAGGCCAAAAACAGGCTTATCCGTATTGGTGAAATATTTGTTTAATATCTCAAGCTCTTGATCAGTGAATGATTCTTGTATGAAATAAAGTTGTTTGCTCATAGAAAATTATAATGTGTTTAATATGATGACACTTGGCCTCTCTTTGTTTTTGGCAAGCGTTGATACTTTCGCCGTGATAGAGACCGGTTGCAAAGGTATTAAAAAATTCCATGATGCCATTTGTAAAGTACGAGTCTTCTACCGGTTTCTTCGGGTTTCCTTGGCTGTTTCTTCGGGAGATATTAGGGGATTTGTATGAAGGTCTAGCTTATTTATCAGCTGTTGGACGATCATCTACAAACTGTTTCATGATCTTCCAACGGCTGTTGCATGATCATCCACCAATTGGTGGATGATTAAGATGTCAAGAGGAAGAGTGTAGTACTTCGGGAGGAAATCGGTAAGGATTCCCGAGAAAATGCGTAAGGATATTGGACCTCATGTGGATAGAATGCGTATCTTTGCCCGAAGAATAACATTTATTAATTTTAAAGGAAAGAGATGAAAAAACTTTGTTTTGCGGTCATGGCAATGTGTATGTTATTGTCATGCGGAGGTAAGAATGAGAAGGAGGCGGCTACGGAAGAGGCCACTCTTTCTGGTTTGATGAAGTCGGATTTTGTATCTGAGGTAGATGGTAAGCCGACTGCTTTGTATGTGTTGAAGAATAAGAAAGGGGCTGAGGCTTGCGTAACGAATTGGGGCGGACGCTTGGTTTCCGTGATGGTGCCTGATAAGAACGGTAAGATGACGGACGTGGTGCTGGGTTACGATAATATCGCGCAATACGTGGCGAACCCAGACATGAATTATGGTGCCTTGATCGGACGCTATGGCAACCGCATCGCGAATGGTAAGTTTACGTTGGACGGAACGGAGTATCAACTTCCGCAGAATAATAACGGCCATTGCTTGCATGGAGGTCCGAAGGGATATCATGCGGTAGTTTGGGACGCGAAACAGGTCGATGACCAAACCTTGGAGTTGACTTATCTATCGAAAGACGGTGAGGCAGGTTTCCCAGGTAATCTGGATATCAAGGTGATCTATAAGTTGACGGATGATAACGCCGTTGATATTAAGTACGAGGCTACGACGGATAAACCTACTGTCGTGAATTTGACAAACCATAGTTATTTCAATCTTTCCGGTGTCCCCGGCTCGCAAATCATGGATCATACGATCATGATCGATGCGGATACATATAACCCGGTGGACGAGACTTTGATCCCGACCGGTATCGAACCCGTGGAAGGCACACCGATGGATCTTCGCAAACCGGTAGTGGTAGGCGCTGATATCGACAATCCGTTTACGCAATTGGTTTATGGTGGTGGTTACGATCATAACTGGATTTTGAACGCCGCCGGCGATATCAATAAGGTAGCCGCTAAAGTTGTATCTCCGACAAGCGGTATCGTTATGGAAGTTTACACCAATGAGCCGGGTCTTCAATTCTATGCCGGCAACTCAATGACGAAAGCGGGTGATAAAGGCAAGTTAGGTGTGGTTTACCCACATCGTGGCGCCC
>OGCX01000387.1_pt1 | contig 21954 bp, 16 predicted proteins | sample 1570261 | NCBI WGS metagenome assembly OGCX01 (sample SAMEA2582161, study PRJEB24529) | metagenome | biome: Human gut stool | place: China | collected 2011 | reverse complement strand
CAATTTTATAGTAAAATAAATTTTAACGTAAGAATAAGGGGCAATAGTAACATGATAGTAAAACGAAATATTATTCTCATTGGGTCCATGGGAAGTGGAAAAAGCCATTTTGGACGTAATCTGGCAGATTTAAAAGGATGGCAATTCGTGGATACCGATCGAGTATTGGAAGGTCGTTTTGGGTTGCCCATTGCAGAAATTTATAAAAAGATTGGCGAAAAAGCATTTCGTCGTGCTGAATTAGAGGTTCTAAAAAAAGTTTCCCTATATCACGAGGCGGTTATTAGTGTAGGTGGAAATTTTCCTATAGAGCATAGAACGCTTAGATCGCTTAAGAAATTTTCTTTTATTATAGGTATACGAGCGGCACAATACCGAATTGTAAGCCGCGTCAATCGTCGTGTGGGCAAACGACCAACGATGGATTATACCAATGTTTCTGCCTTTGTTCATAATATGATTCAGGCATGGAAGCCAGTATATAAACAGTGTGATTATGTATTGGATACGACTAATGGACGTACCTATGATTTTATGAAAGCAATTGAGCGTCAATTGGATACTATAGGTGTTCAATTTAAGGCGCGAAGACAACCCAAAACAACTGAAATTGTGTCTAAAGACATACAAGCTGAACCAAAGCAGCAGAAGGGAAATAGACATGAAAAAAATAGCATTACTAACAAGCGGCGGAGACGCACCAGGAATGAACGCAGCCATTCGCGCCACCACAAGAAAAGCAATCCATGAGGGCTTTAGCGTATATGGTATAGAACGAGGATTTGAGGGCATTATTAATAGTGAAATAAGACCCTTACACGCTCGTGATGTGGGCGGTATTATTACCACTGGCGGTACGATTCTTAGAACGGCTCGCTATCCAGAGTTTAAAAATTTAGATGTGCAGCAACGAGCCTATCGAATATTACAAGATTTTGGTATCGATCATTTAATCGTTATTGGCGGTGATGGATCACAAGCTGGTGCAGAGGCTCTGATGCGGCTCGGTCAATCTACGATAACCATTCCTTGTACCATAGATAACGATATGAATGGTACTCAATATACGATTGGTTTTGACACCGCACTTAATACTGTAGTTGATGCGGTAGGACGTATTCGCGATACATCAAACTCTCATGAACGAGTGGCTATAATCGAAGTTATGGGGCGTCATGCGGGACACATTGCATTACAAGCTGGGTTGGCGAGTGGTGCAGAGCTTGTATTAGTACCTGAATACCCAATGCCATTAGATGAGGTATGTGAACATATTAATAAAACCCATCAATTAGGTAAGGAATACAGTATTATACTCGTCGCTGAAGGGGCCTACTCTAGTGGTGAGGTTAAAGAGTATATTAAACAACATACATACTTCGATCCAAGTTTAACAGTTCTTGGATATTTACAACGCGGCGGGGCACCATCTGCATTAGATGCCATTTTAGCTGCTCGTATGAGTGAGTTGGCAGTGGATTGCTTAGTACGAGGAGAGCATAATTGTATTACTGGGTATGTTGATGGTCAGATTCGAGCTATACCCTATGAAATGGCTAAAACAATGAAGTTTGGCATTGATAAAAGTCAGTATGAATTAATCTCTATATTGAGTCATTAATGTGGAATTGTAAAATTATATTGTATAAACGATAATTTTTTAGTACAATGTAATCCATGAAAATGGAATGACTCATTTATTAAGGAGTATATATGAAAGAATTATTTCAGAAGCACCGTAAACGTATTATTGGTGGTGTTATTGCTATCTGTTTATTAGGTGGTGGTGGCTATTATTATGTTCATACAAATGATAGTGCACAGACCCAGCAGAAATATACCACAGGTAGGGTTGAAAAGGGCGATGTAAAAACGAGCATCAGTGCTACAGGTACTATTAATCCTGTTAATTATGTGGACGTATCTACTAATGTAGCGGGTAAACTTGAAAAGGTATTGGTCAAGGAAAATGATCATGTTACGCAAGGTCAAATTATCGCCTATATTGATACACGACAATTACAAGCTCAGGTCGATAATGCAAAGGCTGCTCTTGATAAAGCACGCTTAGATATGAATCGTTATAAAGCGCTAATCGATCAAAATGCCGTAGCAGCGCAAACTTATGATGATGCTGTGACCGCATATGAACAAGCTCAATCTACATATGATAGAGTATCTGCTGACTTAAGTGATGCTACTATTACTGCACCTATGTCTGGTACCGTAGTAGGGACACCTCTTAAGGCGGGACAAACGATTAGTACTGGTATTTCGACACAAATGATCATTGCGACCATTGCAGATTTGTCTGATTTAGAAATTTATTTGACAGTTGATGAAACTGATATTGGCAATGTAAAAAATGGCTCTAAGGTAGAATTTACTGTTGACTCTAAGCCAGGTCAAACTTTCACAGGCTATGTATCTGAAATTGCAAAAGGGACTAAAGGGAATATGGGTGTTACAAGTAATAGCGTAGTGTACTATACTGTGAAAGTATCGATTCCAGCTGATATTTCCTCGAATTTCTTGCCATCTATGACCGCACGTGCCACAATCTTTGGCGATGATATTAAGAATACCCTTGTTGTACCATTAACAGCGGTACGTACTGATAAACAAGGTGAATATGTATATGTCATCAAAGATGGTCAACCTGTTAGAACTGCTGTATCTACAGGTGTAACGGGTGATACAAATGTTCAAATCTTAAGCGGCGTTTCCGAAGGTGATGAAATTATTGTTAGTGGTGATGTAACGAGCCCTAAGAATAACTCTCGTGGACCATTTTAAGCGTAGGTGAACTATGAATCAGTCAGTTATTGATATTCAAGGTATAACAAAGACCTATGTAAATGGTAAGTTAACGGTTCCCGTTTTACATGGTATAGATTTACAGGTACAAAAAGGTGATTTCGTGTCTATCATGGGGCCTTCTGGTTCTGGTAAGTCTACCTTTATGAACATTTTAGGTTGCTTAGATAGACCTACATCGGGATCCTATCGCTTGAATGGTAATGAAGTAGCTAATCTCAGTGATGATGAGTTAGCGTACGTACGTAACAAAGAAATTGGCTTTGTGTTTCAAAGCTTCAATCTATTAACGAAATTAACGGCTATTGAAAATGTGGCGTTGCCCATGGTGTATGCAGGCATCGATAAAAAAACACGTACTGCTCGTGCAGAGGCTTTGCTTACATCTGTAGGCTTGGGTGACCGTATGGATCATTTACCAGCAGAACTATCCGGTGGTCAACGTCAACGTGTGGCGATTGCCCGTGCATTGGCCAATGACCCTGCTATCATCATGGCCGATGAACCGACAGGAAATTTGGATTCTAAATCGACTATAGATGTTATGAATATCTTTAGAGGCCTCTATGACGAAGGGCGTACCATAATTCTTGTTACCCATGAACCTGAAATTGCAACCTATGCAAGTCGAAACGTTGTATTGCGTGATGGCTTAATTGTGGAGGATAAGAAAAATGTAAATATGACTCCTGTTCAGGAGGTGACACATGTATAAAGAAAGTTTCTTAATGGCCTGGGCATCGTTGATTGCCAATAAAATGAGATCCATTTTAACGATGCTAGGTATTATTATTGGTGTAGCTGCTGTTATTGCCCTTGTGTCAATCGGTAATGGTGTTAAACAAGATATTCAGAATTCCATTTCTAGTTTAGGTTCCAATCTATTGATGGTTATGCCTGGTGCTCCGCGTACACCAGGTGTGCGTCCATCACAGGGGTCTATGAAATCTTTGAAGGTTTCTGATTATCAAGCTATTAGCAAATTAGATGGCGTCAAGGCAGCAAGTCCATATACAGCGAATTCTTATGTAACTATATACCAAAGTAAGAACTGGACTACTACTGTTAGTGGTGTAAGTAGTAACTTTCAAGATGTAAACAATTGGACCATGGCTGAAGGTCGATTTATATCTAGCAAGAATGTAGAAAATCGTGAACGCGTAGCTGTTGTGGGACAAACCGTAGTTAAGAACTTATTTGCTGGTGAGGACCCAGTGGGTAAGGAAATTCGTGTTAAAAATATTCCGTTCCGCGTTATCGGTGTTCTTAACAGTAAAGGGAATGGTACTATGGGGAATGACCAAGATGATGTCATTTTTATTCCCTATACAACGGCTATGGAACGTGTAGAAGGTGTTGACTATCTTCGTATGGTCTACGTCGTTGCTAGTGACGATAATGGTATTGACCGTTTACAATCGGATATAGAAAATCTATTGCGCGTTCGTCATAGTATTAAAGATACAAACCTTGATGACTTCAACATTCAGAATATGAAATCGATTATGGAAACGATGGAGCAAACCACAGGAACCTTGACCTTGTTCTTAGGTGCTGTGGCGGCCATTTCCCTTGTTGTAGGCGGCATTGGGATTATGAATATCATGCTCGTTTCCGTTACCGAACGGACTCGTGAAATTGGTATTCGTAAGGCCTTAGGTGCTACATACTTTGTCATTGTTACACAATTCTTAATCGAAGCTGTTGTAATCAGTCTTATGGGCGGGCTCATAGGCATTGCTCTCGGTATAGGTGCGTCAAAACTGATAGGATTGGCATCTGGTATGAGTACAGTTATTTCGGTACCGACTATCGTGTTATCCTTTGCATTCTCCATGGCTATCGGTTTGGTTTTTGGCATTTATCCTGCGCGAAAAGCGGCTAAATTAAATCCAATTGATGCGTTACACTATGAATAGTATGGGTAGATGCGGATATTTGGGAGATCTCACATTTATATAATGTAATAGACATATTCATAGACATATTCGCATACAGTGCGTTGCATGATACAATTAAGTATGATGTAACGCACTATTTTTAATTTAGTGAGGAAATTATGGCAACAACATTATTAGAATATTTTAATGAATTACGTACACAGAATCCTTTTTCCTGGGTAAAAGATTCTGAGGTGACAACTGTAGAACCTGGTCATGCAGAAATGACGTTACAAACAAATGAAACAGAGTACTGCAATTTTAGAGGCCATTTGCATGGTGCTGTTTGTATTGGCTTTGCAGATAGCTTGATGGGAACGGCATGCTTTACACTAGGAAAATCGGTGAGTACCATTGATATTAATGGTAACTATTTGAAAGCTGTCAAAGGCGGCACAGTATTGCGTGGTGTAGCGAATGTGGAACACAGTGGTAAAACTACGATGGTGGCTACTGCACGTATTTATAACGAGTTAGGTGAAGTGGTACATATAGCAAGAGGTACGTTTTTTGTGGTAGAAGAACGTCCTTTGCCTGATTTACCTTGGCGATTCATTGAAGAAGACGACCCAAATTTGATATAATGAGGGATGAACTTTGAAATTTAGGAGGACTGTTGTATGGAACAAGAATTACAACGCATAAAAGAGGTAGCGTTAACAGCTATCAAAGCTGCCACTAATCAACAAGCGTTGCAAGATGTACGCGTAAAATATTTAGGTAAAAAAGGTGAAGTAACAGCTTTATTAAAAGGCTTGGGTAAACTATCCCCAGAGGAACGTCCTAAGATGGGTGCTTTTGTGAATGCTGTACGAGAAACATTAGAAGCAGAACTCGATAAAATCAAGTCCTCTATGGAAACAGCAGCTATGAACGCTCGTTTAGAAGAGGAAAAAATCGATATCACTCTACCTGGTAGAGCTCCAAAAACAGGTCATATTCATCCTTTGACTACTGTTAATGAAATGATTGAAGATTTCTTTATGAAAATGGGCTACACCGTAGAAGAAGGTCCTGAAGTGGAACAAGACTATTACAATTTCGAATGTCTTAATCTACCAAAAGATCATCCTGCACGCGATATGCAAGACTCTTTCTATATTACAGAAAATTTCTTGCTTAGAACTCATACATCTCCTGTACAAGCACGTACCATGCAACGTCATGAGCCGAACAGCCCGATTCGCATGATTGCGCCTGGTAAGGTATATCGCTGGGACTATGATGCTACGCATTCTCCAGTATTCCATCAAGTAGAAGGCTTGATTATTGATGAACACATTACGTTCGCTGATTTGAAAGGAACCATTGAAACATTCCTACGCCATATGTTTGGTGATGAAACAAAGGTGCGTTTCCGTACAAGCTTCTTCCCATTCACAGAACCATCTGCAGAGGTAGATATCTCCTGTGTAATGTGTGGTGGTGAAGGCTGTCGTGTATGTTCTCATACAGGGTGGCTTGAAATCTTAGGTTGTGGTATGGTACATCCTCGTGTACTTGAGCTTAATGGCTATGATCCTAATAAGGTGAAAGGTTTTGCCTTTGGTATGGGCGTAGAACGTATTGCTATGTTGTTATATGGTATTGGCGATTTACGTCTATTCTTTGAAGATGATATCCGTTTCTTGGAACAATTTTAGGAGGTAGAAATGAAAGCAAGCTTACAATGGATGAATGAATACGTACCTCTTGATCTAAATCGTCCTGCCCAAGAATTAGCGGATGAATTGACACAAGCAGGTATTCCTGTAGAAGAAGTACTTTCTATGGATCCAGGTTTGAAAAAAATCTATACTGGTAAAATCATAGAAATTACAAAACACCCAGATGCAGATAAATTACAAGTATGCCAAGTACAATGCTTATCTGAAGATGGGGAAGAAATTACTAAGCAAATCGTTACCGCTGCTACGAATGTGGCTGTTGGTCAAATCGTACCAGTTGCGTATCATAAATCTCGTTTGGCAGATGGTACAGAAATCAAAAAAGGTAAATTACGTGGTGTTGTATCAGAAGGCATGTTCTGCTCCGTTGCTGAATTCGGTATTTCCTCTGATTTGGTAAGACCAGAAGAATCACAAGGCATCTATATTTTCCCTGAAGGTACACCAATTGGTTTAGATATTAAAGAAGCACTTATGCTTGATGATACTGTATATGAATTTGAATTAACAGCTAATCGTGCAGACTGCTTCTCTATGGTAGGTTTGTCCCGTGAATTCGGTATCATGACAAATCAAAAGGCTTTATTCCCAGTTATTATGGTGAATGAAAATGGTGAGTCTATCGAAGGTAAAGCATCTGTAGCTATCGAAGCACATGATCTTTGCACGCGATTTACATCCCGTCTTGTTACGAATGTTACCATCGAACCATCTCCATTGTGGATGCAAAATCGTTTGCGTAACAGCGGCATTCGCCCTATTAACAATGTAGTGGACGTAACAAACTACGTTATGCTTGAATTAGGTCAACCAATGCATGCTTATGATTATGATTGTGTAGCGGACCATACCCTTATTGCACGTCGTGCAAAAGCTGGTGAAACACTTACTACACTAGACGGTAATGAACGTGAACTCAATGAGTCCATGCTTATCATTGCAGATACAAATGGCCCAATCGGCGTAGCTGGCGTTATGGGTGGTCTTACTAGTGAAGTAACAGATAAAACTACGAACGTCTTGTTCGAAGCTGCTGTGTTTAATGGACCATCTATTCGTCGTACATCCAAAGCATTAGGTATGCGTTCCGAAGCATCTGGTCGTTTTGAACGCGGTGTAAACCATAAATATACAGCATATGCTATCGATCGTGCTGCACAATTGTTACAACAAATCTGTCCTTCTTGTAAGGTGAGTGTTGGCGTTATTGATGTATATCCAGAACCAGTAGAACAACGCACTGTAACTTTCACAGCAGAACAAATCAATGACTATCTTGGCACTTCTATTGAAAAAGATAGAATGGTAGATATTTTAACGAAGCTTGAATTCGGCATTACAGAATCTGGCGATACCATCGAAGCACTCGTTCCAACATGGCGTGATGATGTAACTGGTATGCCTGATATTGCTGAAGAAGTAGCGCGCATCGTAAGCTATGATAATATTGAACCAACAATTCCTGTGGCTGTATTATCTTCTGGCGGTATGACACCTAAAAAAGCGTTAACTAAAGAAGTAACGCATTACTTAGCACATGCAGGTCTTAGCCAAATCATTACATTTAGTTTCATGCACAAAGATGGCCTTACGAATATGATGTTACCAGAAGGTGATAATCGTTATACGGCAATTCCAATCTTAAATCCTATTTCCGAAGAGTTCCCATATATGAGAACTACGTTGGTGCCAGCTGTTATTGAAGCTGCTAAACGCAATATTGCTCAACAAAACAAAGATTTGTGGTTATTTGAAACCGCTAATGTGTATGAACCAAAGACATTGCCATTAACAGAAGTACCGCATGAACGCCCTATGGCATGTGGTATTATGATGGGTAAGGTTACAGAAGCCGCATGGAACCAAGCGCAACGCGACACTGATTTCTATGATGTGAAAGGTGTAGTAGACGGTTTACTAGCTAAATTAGGATTGACTCAATTTGATATTCAACCATCTAGTGAAAGCTATTACCATCCAGGCGTAAGTGCTCACTACACAGTCAATGGTGTAACGATTGCAAACTATGGTGAATTACATCCACAAGTGGTTAAAAACTTTGATTTGTCTGGTAAAGTATATATGTTTGAAATCGATTTGGAAGCTGTATTATCCATTACAGTACCACCATTTAGATATCAATCATTCAGTAAATTCCCAGGTACAAGTCGTGACTTGGCAATCGTAGCGCCAGTATCTGTTACAAGTGGCGAAATTGTTGCACTTATTAAGGAACATGGCGGAGAATACTTAGAATCCGTATCTATCTTCGACGTTTACGAAGGAGAACATATTGAAGCAGGCTATCGTAGCTTAGCTTATAACTTACAATTTAGATCGATGGAAGGCACATTAAATGATGAAGACATCGATGGTGCAATTCAAGCGATTATTGATGCATTAGCAACAAAAAATTGTAAATTACGATAAGTCATCGTGAAAGGGTTTACCTTATGGTAAACCCTTTTATGTCTATCTATCCCCTGTTGTATAATAGAAGGTATAGGTAATGAGTCAGAAAGGATTTATTATGGAATTATTAGCACCAGCGGGTACGATGGAAAATTTTATGGCCGCCTTGGAATCAGGGGCGGATGCTATATATTTAGGAGGCAAGGTCTTTAATGCACGGGCTCATGCCGCCAACTTTGGTATTGATGAATTGCGTGAGGCCGTACGGTTAGCACATATTTTAGATGTGTCTGTATACGTAACCGTTAATATTCTAATCGGGGATACGGAACTGAAGGACCTTGAACAGTATATTAAGGATTTAGATTCCATTGGCGTAGATGCTATCATTGTGCAGGACTTAGCTGTTGCAGAAATAGCAAAACGTGTTGCACCGAACATCCACCTTCATGGGAGCACACAAATGACGGCGGCTACGCTTGATGCTGTTCGTTTTTATGAAAGTCTAGGCTTTACGCGCGTTGTATTGGCTCGTGAATTGAGTCTTAAGGAAATTCAGCATATATGTAAACATTGTAAGGCTGAAATCGAAGTGTTTGTTCATGGTGCTTTGTGTGTATGCTACTCCGGTCAATGTTTGATGAGTTCCTTTATCGGCGGACGAAGCGGCAATCGAGGCGCTTGTGCACAACCTTGTCGATTGCCTTATGAATTATTGGACTCTAAAGGGACTAGCTTATTACCAAAACATGAATCCTATTTGTTAAGTCCAAAGGATCTCAATTATAGTGAGCATATGAATGAACTGGTAGCAGCTGGTGTTACATCCTTTAAGGTGGAAGGGCGTATGAAAAAGGTGTCCTATGTCCGCCAAGTTATAGGTACTTATAGAGAGATATTAGATGAAGCATCGATTCATGAGAACCAACGTAAAGCACTAGCCTCTGGATTTAATCGTGGGTTTTCCACAGCCTATTTAGAAGATACGGTGGGTCGACAAATGATGACTGTCGTAGCGCCGAATCATCAAGGCAAGCCAATCGGTGAATCTTATACGAAAAAAGGTGAGGTCTACTTATCCTTAACAGAACCTATTGAACAAGGTTCATTAGTTAAAATATTACAATCCAATGGCAGTGTTACCTATTATACGGTAGATGATGAATGGACACGTGTATCCGATACTCTATATAAGGGACAACCAGCAGAGGGCTTAGCAGTAGGTCAACTATATTTGGCATCTACTCCGAAAAATACAAAGTCTCGAGGCTTGCAAGAATTTACTCGTAAATATGATATGTCTGTATATCTCGGTGTAGGTTCTGATGGGGAAACGAATTATACAGAACTAACTGCCATTTTAGATTCTGGACTCAGTGTAACTGTTACCAATGACTATGTGCCAGCTATTGCAAATAAAGTACCAACCTCATTAGAAAAGGTATCTGAACAGTTAGGGCGTTTAGGAAATACATTATTTAGACTTTCCTATGTAGATATCCCTGATGGGCCGTATATGTGGCCTGCTAGCGTTCTTAATGCACTACGCCGAGATGCCGTAGCTGCTTTGGAAGAGGCCTTAATTTCACATCACGTAGAATCATGGCAAGCGTTGCAAGTTACAGGTGATGTAGCGTATGATTTCAAGGCTCAACACAGGTTAACTTATGATAATTGTCCGATGATTTCAGCTCGTGTTGATGAAATAGACGGTGTGAAAGCAGCAATTGCTGGTGGAGCACAGAAAATCGTCTTTGGTGGTGATAGACTCAGTCGTACACCATATGCGTTATCCATATATGATGAGGTGGCTCGTTTATGTGCTACATCTGATGTGCTTTGTACCTTTGTAACACCACGAGTTGTGAAAGATGATGAAGTAGAAGCATATAAACATACGTTAGAGGCAATCGTAAAGGCTAATCCAGATAGTATTTCTATCCACGTGCCACAAGCATTACTTTGGCTTCGTGAAATAGGTTATACCGGTGCCATTGAGGCTGATACAGGTCTTAATATTTTTAATACCCCTACATTGCATTTCTGGGAACAGTTACACATTAGTTGTGTAAATCCATCTCAAGAGTTGACCTTAAAACAAATTACAGACATAGCTAAACATAGTCATGTTCCTATTGAGACGATGGTACATGGCTATACGGAAATGATGATTTCAGAATATTGTGCTATTGCAAGTTTTGTTGGTACCGGTAGCAAAGTAAATTGCCCTATGCCATGTGTTAAGGAATCGTATTCCTTAAAGGATAGAAAGGGTGAAATATTCCCAATTCGTACGGATCCATACTGCCGTATGCACATCATGAATAGTCATGAAATGGATATGCGCGCCTATGTTCCTATGTTATTGCAAAAAGGTATTTCCATATTGCGCATAGATGGTCGTCATATGAAACCAAATTATGTGCAAGATATTGTATCTCAATACGTATCTATAGCTAATGGTACTATTGATGCCCCTCCTAAGAAGGTTGATTCCCAAGGCGAATCTATTACACGGGGACATTATTTTAGAGGTATTTTATAGAACGAGGTAGTACATTGTTTAATGAAGATGTATTAGATTTTATAAAAATTAAAGAAGAGTTGGCTAGTCATTGTAGTTCAATTATTGCTAAAGAAATGGCTTTAGCATTGGAACCTATGACGAATCGAGAAAAGATTCAAGAGGCTTTAGATGAAACAGCAGAAGCACTGCGCTCTTGGCAAACAGAAATCGAGCAACCTTTAGGGGGGACTCGAGATATACGTGAATCTTGTAAAAAGAGTCGTAAGGAATTTGTGCTTTCACGAGAAGCCATATGGGATGTCTATATAACCATAGGTGCCTATAAACGCATGGCGAAGTTCTTTAGAGCGAAGTATATGGAATACCCATTATTGTCTTTATGGATGCAAGACATGCCGAATATGGACCGTGTGGAACAACGGTTAAAACGTGTATTTGATGATAAAGGGGAATTGCTCGATACAGCATCCCCTAAATTAGCGAGCTTGCGGAATACGATTAGTAAGACTCGTGACCGTATTAAACACGATATTCAAGCTATATTGCATGACAAGGATAATCAGAAATATTTCCAAGAAACGATTATTACACAACGTAACAATCGGTATGTAATTCCTGTTAAACAGGAGTATCGCCAATATTTTGATGGTTTGATTCATGACCGTTCTGCAACAGGGCAAACATTATATATTGAACCAATGCGACTTGTAGAACTCAACAATGATTTGCAAGAGGCTTTGATAGGCGAGGAACAAGAGGTTCTACGCATTTATAAGGAACTGTCAGCCCTTATCAAACAACATAGCAATGATTTGATGGATGCCTGTGAAAAGGTATCTCATATTGAGTTTATCTATGGTAAAGCAAAACTCGCTATGGCTCAAAAGGCGGTGCAAGCCACATTGAGCGAAGGGCGTGACGTTAATTTAATGCGTGCTCGCCATCCATTGATTCCTGCTAATACAGTGGTACCAACGGATATTCGCTTGGGGACGGACTATCGGATTCTATTGATTACGGGCTCCAATACGGGTGGTAAAACGGTGTCCTTAAAAACACTTGGTTTATTATCCCTTATGAACCAAAGTGGTTTATTTATCCCTGCTGACCACGGCTCTATATTGCCGATTTTCCACAATATTTTTGCAGATATTGGGGATGAACAAAGCATTGAAGCTAGCTTGAGTACATTTTCTGCACATATGACACAAGTGATTTCTATTATTAAACATTGTGGTCCCAATGATCTTGTATTGCTCGATGAACTTGGCTCCGGTACGGATCCAGAAGAAGGTAGCGCCTTAGCCGTATCCATACTTGAATTCTTCCGTCAAAAAGGAACACTTATGATGGTAAGTACTCACTATAACGAGTTAAAGAACTATGCGTACCATACGGTAGGTATCGAGAATGGTCACGTTGAATTTGATGAGCGCACCTTAAAGCCTACCTATCGATTACATATTGGCGTAGCTGGTAGTAGTCATGCATTGAGCATTGCGGCGCGCTTGGGGCTACCAAAGGAAATTGTCAATCGCGCTCGTGATTACAAATCCAAGTTTGGTAGTAGTGAAATGGAAAATGTTTTATCCGATTTGAATGAACAATTACGTAAATCATCGGAACGTGAACGAGCACTCAAAAAAGAATTAGATGAAACACGACGCATGCGCGGTCAATTGGAAAAAGAAAAGAAGCAGTTTAATGAAAAACGCAAACAGATGTTAGCTAAGGCACAGGCCGATGCGGAATCCATGAAACGCAGTCTCCGTGTAGAAGGGGAAGCTATCATTAAACAATTAAAAGCTCAATTCTCTGAAACGAATAAGGATAAGCGTCAATCCGCCATCAATGCAGCCCGTAAAGGTATATCTAATGTCCACGTGCCAGATGCCCCAATAGATGATAATCGTAAAGAGTTGACTATAGATGCTATTGCTATTGGTCAAGTTGTATATGTTACGTCATTGCGTTCACTGGGTACGGTTTTATCCATTAAAGGTAATCGCGTGACTGTAGATATCAATGGTTTATCTGCTACTGTGAAAGTAAGTGAATTACAATCTACTACGCGAGAAGAATCCAATAAGATTCAACGCGACAATCTTAAGGCGCAACCTAAAACTCGTAAGAGAGCAGGTGGCTCTGCCGTACAACGTCAAAAAGAGGTACGTACAGAGATTAATATCTTAGGTCAAACCGTAGATGAAGCAGTAGTCTCCGTAGGACGATTTATTGATCAAGCCCTATTAGGTGGCATCAACCAAGTTCGTATCATTCATGGTAAGGGCACTGGTGCATTGCGTGAAGGCGTACACCAATATTTACGGACATTGCCACAAGTAGCACATTTTGAAACTGCTGGCTATGATGAAGGCGGAGCAGGTGCTACAAACGTAGTGTTAAAATAACATACTATTATTTAGATAATGCAATAACAGAAGCAGACTCACATGAGTTTGCTTCTGTTTTGTAATAGAAAAGAGGCAAAACCATGTGGTTTTGCCTCTTAGTATGTCGATCAGTACTGGTTAGCGATCTTTTTTCTTCTCTTTTTTAGACTTCGATTGACTAGGTTTGGAATCGGTAGATTCTACCTTGGATGATGAGTCATCATCTTTTGAGATTGCATCATTTTTATCCTTATCACCCTTTTTATCTTTGTCATCTTTTTTGTCTTTGTCGTCCTTTTTCGGAGCTTCTTTCACTGGATTATAATGTCCTTCACTAACAGCTGCTTGAGCGCTAGCTGGTACATTAAAGTCGGAAGCAGGGGTATTGGCTAATGCAGCCGACATGAATTGTCTCCACATTACAGCTGGCGTTGAACCACCAGTAATACCTAATGTTTCAGATCCGTAGTCATCACCAATCCAAACAGCAGCAACTAAGTCAGGCGTATATCCAACGAACCAAGCATCTTTTTCATCATCTGTTGTACCTGTTTTACCAGCTGCAGGTCTACCGATGGCAGCATTGCCACCTGTACCGCCATTGATAACAGATTCTAACATATCAGTGATGATAGCAGCATCTTTTTCTTCAACGACGCGCTTTTCTTGGATGGAATTTTCTTCTACCACTTGTCCGTTGCGGTCCACGATTTTTATGATTGCTGTAGGTTGAACCTTAACGCCGCCATTAGCGAGTACGCCATAAGCTTCTGCCATTTCTAATGGGGAAACACCATGAGTTAAACCACCGAGTGCTGTTGATAAGTTGTTATCTTCATCGGTTAAGGTAGTAATACCCATTTTCTTAGCTAAGTCGATAATCTTAGACATGCCTACTTCATCAGCAATTTTTACAGCTGGTACGTTACGAGAATGTTGTAATGCATAACGGTAAGTAATATTGCCTTCATAGTTTCGTTCATAGTTTTGAGGACGCCATCCATTAAAATCAACAGGACTGTCATCAACAATGGAACCTGGAGTTTTACCAGATTGAATAGCAGCTAAGTAAACAAAAGGCTTCATAGCAGAACCTGGTTGACGTTCCGCTTGTGATGCACGGTTAAAGGCATCATCTCCACGACCACCGACCATGGCAACGATATAACCATTATGTGGATTCATTGCTACGATAGCACCTTGTGGTTGGTGTAGACCATTTTGATCAGTATACATAGTTGGTAGATTTTGCATTGCTGCAACAGCAGCATTTTGCGCATCCATATCGAGAGTGGTATAAATTTTTAAACCATCTTTGTAGATTGCATCATCACCATATTTTTCAGAAATTTGAGCAATTACGTAGTTAATAAAATAGGATGCATTGTTGTTTTCGTGAGTTTGCTCTTGTTTAGCAACCAAACCTAAATCTGCTTCGCGAGCTGCATCGGCTTTATCTTGTGAGAGGTAACCATACTTAACCATTTGGCCCAATACAACGGCTTGGCGTTTTTTACCAGCTTCTAAGTTGTTGAATGGGGAGTAGTAGTTAGGACTTTGAGGTAACCCAGCAAGCATAGCACATTGAGCTAATGTTAAATCGCGTACATCTTTACCAAAGTAAACATGAGCAGCAGATTGAACACCATACGCACCTTGACCAAAATAAATTTGGTTCATATACATTTCAAGGATTTCTTGTTTTGTATAGTGCTGTTCGATTTTAAGTGCTAATAAAGCTTCGGAAATTTTACGTTTGAGCGTTCTGTCTTGGGAAAGAAATGCATTACGAGCCAATTGTTGTGTAATTGTGGAACCACCTTCGGCTACACCACTATGCACAACATTAACCCAGATGGCACGTAAAATACCGATAGGGTCGATACCATGATGGCTATAAAAACGAGAGTCTTCAGTAGCTACAAAAGCATCTTGTAATTCTTTTGGTACTTCGTTAATTGGAACTGGCAACCGATTCTCTGTGGAATGAACCGTAGTAATTAAATTGCCATGTACGTCATAGATCTGAGACGATGCAGATGGTCGTACATTCGATACATCTGGAAGGTTAGACATGGTAGCACTTATAAATCCACAACCGCCACCGGCTACAATAAGAACAAGTAATAATACAATCATCCAAATCGTCTTTTTAGTTGATGCCTTTGGATTGCTCGGGTTAGGAGCTGGCTTACGACGAGCTCTCATATTTGAGTTATTACCCATAGAGTCACCTCTTTTTTAAAGTAAATATAACGTAAAATATATTACGCAGTTATAAATAGTATACCATAAAAGACATAAAACAAACACTATATATAATTGTGAAAGCCTATTTATAATGGTATACTATAGAGAACAGATTTTATGTAGGAGGATTTCCATGATTACAGCACAAGAACAAGTGCGCCAAATTACACATGGCGTATCTGGAATAATTAATGAAGAAGACTTAGTCAAAAAAATAGAACGATCTATTAAAGAAAATAAACCATTGATCGTAAAATTGGGCCTCGATCCTACGGCTCCTGATATTCATTTGGGTCATACTGTACCACTTCGTAAGCTTCGCTTGTTCCAAGAGTTTGGCCATCAAGTGGTTATTGTAATCGGCGGTTTTACAGCTCGTATTGGTGACCCTACTGGTAAAAGCGTAACACGCCCCCCACTTACTAAGGAAGAAGTATTAAAAAATGCGGAAACCTATAAGACACAAATCTTTAAGGTACTAGACCCTGAAAAAACAATTGTACGCGATAATAGCGAATGGCTTGAATCCATGAACTTTGCTGATGTACTTCGCTTGGCAAGTTCTTACACAGTAGCGCGTATGATGGAGCGCGATGACTTTGATAAACGCTACAAAGAAGGTCGTCCTATTGGTGTACATGAATTTATGTATCCATTGATGCAAGGTCAAGACTCTGTAGCATTGCATGCAGATGTTGAATTTGGCGGTACAGATCAAACTTTCAACTTACTAATGGGTCGTCACTTGCAAGAATTGGCAGGACAAGAACCTCAAGTCGTTATTACCATGCCATTGCTCGAAGGCCTTGACGGCGTTCAAAAAATGAGTAAATCCTTAGGTAACTACATCGGTATTGATGAAGCACCTAAAGATATGTATGGTAAAGCTATGTCTATTCCTGATGAATTGATGATGCGTTACTTCATGCTCGTTACGGATATGTCTATCGAAGATCAAGACGACATGGAAGAACGTTTAGAAAATAGCACATTACACCCACGTGATGCAAAAATGCAATTGGCAAAAACAATCGTTCGTTTATATCATGGTGAACAAGCAGCGCAAGAGGCGGAAGATGAATTTAAACGCGTATTCCAACAACACGCATTACCAACCGATATTCCTGAATATGCTATTGATAAACCTAGCGAAGCTATTTTCGTACCACAATTCTGTACGGATGCTGGTTTGACTGCTTCTAATGGTGAAGCACGTCGCTCCATTAAAGCTGGTGCATTCAAAGTCAACGGTGAAAAATATGGCGAAGAAAACCTAGTACTTGAAGACGGTATGATTGTTCAAGTAGGTAAGCGTAAATTTATCAAAATTAAATTTAATTAGTTGATAATTTTTTGAGTTAATAATATTAATATAGAAATAATAGGGAGCTGATATAATTAGCTCCCTATTATTTTGATAGAAAACTATTTTAATATTTTTACCCTCAAAAAACTTATAATTTAAAACTGTCTAGTATTAAGTGGAGTATAGCCTTGGAGAAAGATAATAAATGAAGAAATCATTACAATTATTGCTATTTAAACCTATATCTTCTGGTGCCACATATCTAATAAAAAATGAAACTATAAAATCAGCACTAACGTTATTTTGTATCGGTTGGATTACAGTGCGTGGATTGTATTTAATAAATGGAATTCATGTTAAAGCTTGGCAAAGTATTCATATTTTATATCTTGATGCATTTGTTGGCTTTAATTTATCATCCTATTTAATTGATTTTTCTTATCGATTAGTTCTTTCTATTTTGATTGCATTTATATGTTGGATTGGTATGCGAATTTGGGTTAAAGTAGACTTTTTGAAAGTTTTCATGGTAACCCTAGTAATATCTGCATTGAATTTTTTTGTTACTATTCCTAATATTTTAGTTTTTAATCTAGTTAAGAAGCTTTCTATTGATAGTCCTTTTTGGGGGAAAACTATATATGATTTTGTTCATTTTCTAGTAGGGCTATTTGAAATTTATGTATACTTTCTATTTACTGTACTCTTATACAGATTAACTAATTTAAACAAATGGGGCATAGCAATATTTTTATCGTTATTGTTGGTAGGTATATCAATCGTTTTCAAGCCTTTGGAAGCTTTTTTCAGTTGACTATTAAATAAAGAGGAATTTAATGTTTCGAGATTCAATAAGATTATTAGTACATCCTAATAAAGAGACGATACTAGATATAATTCAAGGTATTAAATTTAAAGGTGCAATATGTTTATATACTCTGGCTTGGGTTATCTTGCGAATCGTTATGGGGAATGCTGGTATTGATGTTCTTCATATTTTACCAATTCTTGATCATAAGCTAGTTTATGTTAATTACATAATAGTTTTTGTTGTAGATTATATTTACATAATGTTTAAAACTATAATATTAGCATCCTTGTTATGGTTATTATTAAAAAGGTGGCATTCAACCTCATTAAAAAGTTTTATTGTAATGACAATATATTCAATGGGGCTTTGCTTTTTATTTGCTAGTATAAAATTTTATCTTCAGTCTTATTTTTTGAGTTTGAATTACTTAGATAATAATTGGAGTTTTATAATGTGGAATATTGCCGGTCTATTTGGCAATATTTTAATTTTCTATTCTTGGATATTATACTTAATGATATTGTACCGATTAACAAATATTAATAAGTATCTATTAATCGTTTGCATCACAATAATTTGTTATGTATTCTATTCAACGCAAATAACTATATCCATATAGTAGTTTATAGAGATGGTCGTTTATAATTTAAATGGGCATCTTCTTGTTGTACGCCGAATAGGCATGACTAACTCCCCAGTTAAACTGGGGGTCGGTAAAAAATTCTTAGAGAAAAGGAAAGAACCTCCTAGTGGTAAAATGAAGTTGGTCTGGCAACCACAACATTTCAACTTAGGAGGTTCAATGTTAATGAATGACGTAAAAAGCTTATCACATAGTAAATGGAGATGTAAAATTTATAACTATATAGTTGATCCTATAAAAACTATAGATATAAACACTGAGGATGATAGAGAAAAAGATAGAGAGTATTATATAAATAGTCAGGAGTAGAGATATGAAACCTGAGTTTGTCCCATGGTTATGGATTATATACGTGGCTTATGTTTTATATAAGAAATATAAAGAAAATAGTCATTTGGAAAAATATGAAATCATACTTACTACTATTAGTTTAATATTTGTATGTGGAGGCTATCTACTTATGATATATTGTAATATAAGTGAAACTGGAATATTTTTTGTCAATTTATTTTTTGTTTTGTTCATGATTCTAATTAAAGTAGTATTTGGAGTGTAAATTTGGAAATATTAAATTGGCTTGGATTTGCTATGCTTCCTATAGGGATAATCATATCAATATTGTTGATTTTATTGGGAACAATAAAAGAAGTTAAGTTTATAAATCCTAGAGTTCCCTTGGGCCGCTTACTCTTCTTTTTAGGAAGTGGATTTTCTTTTGTAGTAGGTGTTATATCTTTTAAGTATGGCCATAGTGCGTTGTATGCTAATACATTTAGCGAGGGATTAATATATAATATTCTTGGGTATTCATTTTGTATTTATGGTTTTACTTTCTTTTTTATGACAGGTATGAGACGAGCTTCTGATATCGGAATTCCATTTTTGGTATACCCTGTTTTTATAATATTCATTTTATTAAGTAGATTCATAAATGAAGAGGTTTCTGAGTTTCTTTTTTTAGGCATGTATATTTTCTTATTACAGCCAGGCAGAAATAACAATCAAGTAATAACTTTATTAACTTTTAAAAGATGATTGTCTAGCATTAGGCAATCATCTTTTATTTTTAGTTGAGTTTTATTTGTATAATAATGTCTATAAAAATTGACATATTTTCGATTAAGGTATACTATTTATATGTAAAAGGTTTAATGTGTTGCACTAATTACAAACAGGAGGTTCTCACATGAATCGCGAAACAGCTTATGTATTATGGTTTGATGAATTAAAACGTGAAGACGTAAATTTAGTAGGTGGTAAATCCTCATCCTTAGGTGAATTAACTTCCTCTACAAATGTACCTGTACCTTATGGTTTTGCAACAACTGCATATGGGTATCGTGAATTTATGAAAGAAACTGGCCTTGAAGATCGTATTCGTCAAGAGTTAGATGATTTAGATGATGTAGAAAACTCTGCATTACTTCGCGAAGTATGCACAAAAATTCGCCGCATGATTTGTCAAGAAGAAATGCCTGCTGCATTGGCTGAAGCTATTCGCAAATCGTATGAAGAACTAGGTGAAAAGGTAGGCGAAAAAGATCCATTCGTGGCTGTTCGCTCTAGTGCAACTGCAGAAGATTTACCAGATGCTAGTTTTGCTGGTCAACAAGATACATATTTAAATGTTCGTGGTGCAGATACAATCATTGAAAAAGTAAAAGAATGTTATGCATCTACATTTACAGATCGTGCAACATATTACCGTGTAAAACAAGGCTTTGACCATATGACAGTAGCGTTGAGTGCAGCTGTTCAAATGATGGTATTCTCCAAAGCTGCTGGCGTTATGTTTACGGTTGACCTTGTAACAGGTAATGACAACAATATCTTAATCGAAGGTTCTTGGGGCCTTGGTGAATATGTAGTACAAGGTACAGTTACACCAGATAACTTCCGTGTAGATAAACAAAAAATGGTTATCACTGATCGTATGATTAATGATAAAAATATTCGCCTTGTACGTAAAGCTGATGGCGATTGCATAGAAGAAATCGTACCTGCTGATGAAGCTAACAAACAAGTTATTTCCGATGAACAAGTTTTGGAATTAGCTGAATACGCCAAAGCAATTGAAAAGCATTATGGCTGCTACATGGATATGGAATGGGGCGTAGATGAAAGAAATGGTAAAATCTGGATTCTTCAAGCTCGCCCAGAAACAGTATGGTCCAGAAAAGATAAATCCGAACAAACTACAGAAACAAGCGCAGCAACTACTACCGATCGTGAAATCGTAGTTAAAGGTTTACCAGCATCCCCAGGTAAAGCTGCTGGTAAAGCACATGTTATCATCAATCCTGAAGATATTGATGAATTCAAAGAAGGCGAAATCCTTGTTACAGCTATGACAGCACCTGACTGGGTTCCAGCTATGAAAAAAGCAAAAGCTATCGTTACAGATGCTGGCGGTATGACTTGCCATGCGTCTATCGTTAGCCGTGAACTTGGTATTCCTTGTATCGTAGGTACTAAGAGCCGTAGCCATGAAGCTACAACTTCTATTAAAGAAGGCCAAATGATTACTGTTGATGCAACTAATGGTATTGTTTACGATGGTGTGTTAGAAGATGTTGTTAAACCAGCTGCACCACAAGAACAAGCTGTGGTAGCAAGTGAATATATTCCTGTAACTGGTACTAAGATTTACATGAACTTAGGCGATCCAGACTTGGCCGAAAAATACGGTGTATTGCCTTGTGATGGTATCGGTTTGATGCGTGAAGAGTTCATTTGGACTACATTCATCCATGAACATCCATTGCACCTTATCGAAACAGGTCGCAGTGATGTAGCTGTTAATACATTGGCTGAAGGTATGCGTAAGGTATGTCAAGCATTGGCACCTCGCCAAGTAGTAGTTCGTTTAAGCGACTTTAAATCCAGTGAATACCGCGACCTTAAAGGTGGCGACAAATATGAACCACATGAATCCAGTGCATTGCTTGGCTGGCGTGGTGCTTCCCGTTACTATGATCCTAAATACACACCTGCTTTCAAATTAGAATTAGAAGCTATTAAAAAGGTGCGTAATGAATTTGGTTTCAAAAACTTACAAGTTATGATTCCATTCTGCCGCACTGTAGAAGAAGCTGAACTCGTAACTAACTTGATGGCTCAAGAAGGACTTGTTCGCGGTAAAGATTTCAAAATCTGGCTCATGGCTGAAATTCCAGCAAATATTATCT
>OGCX01000372.1_pt1 | contig 22547 bp, 34 predicted proteins | sample 1570261 | NCBI WGS metagenome assembly OGCX01 (sample SAMEA2582161, study PRJEB24529) | metagenome | biome: Human gut stool | place: China | collected 2011 | reverse complement strand
CCACATAGTCGCTAAGATCCTCACCACGAAGGCGCTTCGTTGCGTCTTGGTAAGTAAGCTCATGATCTTCAGCGTACTTTGCGTAAAAGTCAAACAACGACTTTTGAAGCCTTACCGCTTCGTTGCGATAAGTTTTTTCCAATTCTGCGAAAAAGTCTATATCTTTTCGGTCAACGTACTCGAAAATCTCACGAGCGCGTGCTTCCCAGTATTCCTCATGGTTGTTTAGCTTCAGTTTCTTCATCTGTTGCTACCTCGCCGGCTTGTGGCTCGATTCGTGGGAGCATTTCAAGCGCTTTTTCCGTTTCCTCTTTCATACGTTTCAATTCAGCTTCAGCATTTACGCCTGTCACTTGCTCGAGCATTTCGAAGATCGTTTGCTCGCTTACAACGCCGTATAAATTTTTGGCCATTGCCACAACCTCGGCGTCATTCTGTGGAATATTAGGCGTAAAGACGACGCTCGTCTCGTTGATAAGGTTATAATTGTCCGAATCGTTGCCCTTGATCTTCCAGATATTGACGGCTAGACGCAAGCGACGCATAAGACCTTTCTCAAAAAGTAATTCTTGCTTGCCTCGATAGTTGTCGGAAGCCATAAGTTTATATTTCATAGCTTCGCCCGATTGTGTGCCCGCAAAGTTGCTGTCCGTCGTGTCTGGCGTGAACGTGAATCGCATGATATCTTGTACTAAGCGTTCCTTATACGCTTCGGCTCCGGCCGTGTCGTATGACTTAACGAGATAATTCGCGTTCGGGCTCGATCCACCCGGAATCGGGTTATCGTCGAGAACTAAGATTTTAGCTTTTTTAAACGCCTGAGATACACCAAGGCGACCGTTTGGATTGATTCGGCCATCGTCTAAGAAGTCCTTATCATCGACCCCAGTAAACGGGTTCCCGGAGATAACCAAAAGAGCCTCGTTACTGTCTTGCTGGAAGTTCGCAAGCTCTGATTGTGACAAGTCGTAAGCGTCGATAGAGTCCAGCACGGCTTCGAACGCCCCTGTCCGGTCCGTGTTATTGCTAAACTCGTTCACCGGTACACCGTTAAAGAAATGTTCGCTTGTATCTTTTAGGTGGAGCGTGTCCGTGTCTTGGTTATCGTCCACATACTCGTAAATAGCGTTACTAGTATAGACTTTTACAAAATCGCGTTTGTGGCCGTTACCGTAACTGATCGAGTAATAGTTAATAGCCATCAATGAACGTTGCTCGTAACTATCATCGTAAATGACAAAAGTTTGCTCCGGATCCATACGATAGAGCTTGACCCAAACCGAGCCGTCCTCGTCTTGGAACGTGTTCAAAAGCTCGTAAGCACGGCCATAGATCGCGAGGTCTGTTTTGATCGCGACGTTGTGGTCCTTTTCGTTGTTTTGCTTTGTAAACTGGTCAATCTGTTTTTGGATCTCCGCGTTTTCGTTCTTATACTCGACCGGATTCCCCAGCATATAGCCTTGCTCAAAGATTGCAATGTATTTTGCCCAGTCGCTCGCAATTCGGTTGTCTGCGCTGTATGGATCGCTTTTCGCCTCGCGATACTTGATATTGTTATCAGCGAGATAATAGCGTTTCAGCTCTTTCAACCGGTCCAATTGCTCGGATCTGTGCGTTCCGATATAGTTTTTTAGACGCTCGATCCATTTCTGGCCTTCGTATTCGATCGTTTCAAAATCTTCAGCCGTCATGATGAATTGACGATTCGCGTTTTCGTCGAAGCGTCTCCCTTTAAGGAATTTCACTTTCTCTTATTCCTCCTTTTAGAAATAATATTGCGCGCTTTGCATACGCTCTTTTACTGTGCTGCTTGTGTCGTATACGTGCTGTGAATAGATCGCGTATCTTACCGCGTCTAACACGTCGTCGTGCTCTTTCAACGGTTCGCCTGTGCGCTCGTTCCAGACGTATTGATAAATCTCGTCTTTGAACTTGCGGACTTTGTTTGATACGACAAAAAAACGGCCACCCTTCATCAGTTTGGCCACCTCTTCAACCCCAGATAATACCGACTTATACGCATTAAAGCATTTGAACCGTTCGCGGTTGAACCGTCCGACGTGCTCGGGCCGTGCGCTATCAGCCCAGAAGAATATATCGCCATAACGCGCCTTGATATCTTTTGCAACGTCCACCCAGAAGTCTATCTCTTTGTACTGGTGCGCGTGTTCCTCGAGTATATACACGTCTCCGGCCTCGGTTTGTCCAATAACAACGATCGAGCCCCAGTGCTCATACCCCCAGTCAACCCCAGCATAGATCTTTGCGAAATGCTCGGGCGCTTTCTTGACGTACATTTCCTCTTTGAAATCACGATAGACCGCACCTTCACCGATCACCCATTTCCCATATATCCCGCGTTCCGTAAACATACCAGAAGGCGTTGTCGCGATCAGGTTGTCCACGTATCGCTGATTTAAAAACGTGTTATCGAATATCGTGAAATGGTTCGCGATGATCTTCTCATCATCTGCCTTGTCGATATAATCGACCTTGAGCCAGTGCTTCGGGTGGTCCGGGTTGGTATCGCATATTATACGCGCGCCGTACCCCGAGCAACGTTTCAGAATTTCGTCAAAAACCTCTTTATTCGCAAGTGTGGCCTCGTTAACGTATGCTCCGAAGGCTGTCATACCCCGAATAGCTTTAAGGCCCGCTATGGACCCTGTAAACGTCGTAACGACGTACACGCCAAACAAAGTAAAGTTCCCGTGCCGGTCAAACTGAAATTCGTGTCCGTAAGCGTCCGTGATCTCGCGCAAGATGTTTGTTTGAAGCGTCCCAGACGATACCGCGCCTAAAATGTACATGGGCTTTTGCACCCCGACTTTAGCAGCATTTTTCTTGACGCGCTTCAGCTCCATTAAAAAAAGATCATTGTCGAGCTTGGTTTTCCCAGCCCGTACCGCGCCGTGGTTTATCATCATGTACCAATCACGATCGACCGAGCGCCGTAAGATATCAATTTGTTTTTGGCTGTATAGATCACTAAGAGCCATCCTTGACCACTCCTTCCAGCTTGTCGAAATAATCGGCCATGATATCTTCTGAAACGACATTGCCTTCCAAGGCTTGCTCGCGTTTCTTGTTCTCGAGCTGCTGGGCCTTGATTCGTTCCTTCTGCTCTTTCTTGTCGAGATTGTCTTTCGTGCCCTCATTGCCGTTCATCTTGGCTAAAAGCTCAATCGCTCGTATATCGCCTTTAAGGGCTTTTTGAAGAAGTACCGTCGCGATCGCTGTCTGGTTCGTCGCGTTTAGTCCCTTCTCCTCGAGTGCTTCTTTTAGTTGCGGACTGAATACGTCCATCTCCAAAATTTGATTGACTTTCTTTTTTAGATCTGCTTTCTCTCGTCTGGCCTTACCCGAGGCGATACCAGCTTTACGGGCATTTCGTCGGCGTTCCTCGGGTGTTCGTTGTTCATTCGGTATTAGATTGTCTGCACCAGCCATCGCCTCACTTCCTTACTTTTGATTTTTTTATTTGTGCTTGTACTAGTCAACTTTCTTTTTTTCTCTCTTTTAAACCACCAAAAAACAGCCTCCCCAGAAAGGAATAGGGGGAGACTGTAAAAGAAAAGTATAGAGTATAGAAATGTCTGGCAAGGGGAAGAACTAAAGAACCTTACCAAAAGCGGACGGGCGGAATCGAACCGCCGAAACGAAGAAATTTTAAAAAATATAAGGAGATACCCACAAAAAGGCAAAAGTTTTATAAAAAGTAAAAACGTACTACAACTGTTGGCTTGTCCTGTCGTCCGCAATGAAGATCGTCGTTTCCTTCAATCTTCCGATAATACAATTTTATCACCTTTTTTTGAACACTTTTCCCAAAATTAAGCCCTTTTTGAAAAAATAGTTGTATATTTCATTTCTAGCCCTTCAAAGAACGGCTTGATAATGTTTCGATAAACTGAATTTTTCGACATGAAGAGCTCGAGCGCCACCCCTTCAACATTTTTCGATCGTGTGACATATAGCGCCTTAATCGCCTCCCAACTCGAGGGAGCACACTCGCTCGTGTATTCTGTGATTGCTTCTGCAAGCATATAGAGTCGAATCAATTCCGGATCATTTTCCTTGAGAATAATGTTTTTGAGAGCTTCCGGCGTGTTAGTTGCTGATTTGCTCTTAATAAACCAATTCTCGTCGAAATTCTGGTAAGGAAAAGTGATCTCTTCGATCCGTTCCTTGATCTCCTTGTCGAATGGATACCGTCGAAGCGCGTCAATCAGATAGCCGTATCTAGTTTCAATTCGCAAGCGTCCCTCCTTTCTAGCTACTAGTGGACTTTATATTTCTTTTTCGTAAACGTCAAAGACGCCTTTCTTGTGATTGTTCCGGAATTCCATCGCTTCGGCTTTCGTTTTGAATTCAAACTCCTCGAATGTTGTCGAATGATTGCAATCCCAACGCGTCAGCTTGTCATATTTTCTAACAACATAAACTTTCATACTATCCCCCGACGCCGTTTTGATCGGCTATTTCTTGTAATTGTTGCGCCATACGCGAATTATAATCATTGTTTAACTTGTTTATAATCACGTCTTGCATGACATTTTTTTCTTCAGCTTTCTCGAGCTCGTCCTTTTGTGTTCTGATTGTCTGTTGTAGCTCGCTGTTGCTCGTTTCTAACGTCCGAATCCGTGCTTCAATATTTACACACGCCCCGAAATAAACCAAGAGAACAAACACGATATTTGCACAAAACAGTTTTACATTATTCGTCATTTTCTCGCCCCTCTTTCCACATAGCCCCATCCGATCACTGCGAGACCTCCTAGCCACGCAAGCGATAAGCCTCCGAATATAAGTGTTAATAGATCCATTAGTTACCACCTTAAATTTCTTAATAAAGCCTTTTTGACGTTATACAAGTCTACTGAAGTAGTCTGAATCATACGTGGAATCCGTGCGTCATGCGCTTTAAGCCATATCTGGCATTTTTCAAAATCCACACAAGCTACTTCGTCAATATCTATACATTCTCCAACCCAGCCATATCTCGTGAACGCATATATAAACACACTATTGCTCATTCTTCCCATCTCCCCCTTAGATTCCGTGCGTTCATTCGTCCACTGCTTACATTAAGAGCTTCGCTATGTTCCGTTATAAATTCAAACGTGTGTCCGTCAAAAATAATCATTCCATTGTTGCTTTTTAATTCTTTGAAAAACAACTGACTTTTTGTGTATGGGTATCTGTTTGGTCTCATTCTGTTACCTCCTATCTTTTGTTGCTTTTACTGCCTAAAAATATCACTATCACCCAAAAGAAAGCCCACATTAGGTCTGATAAAGACTTAAGGAATTGTATTACTGACATTCTTCTTCCTCCAACAATTCGGGATTCTCGTAAATGTTGCCAAGAATTTCCTCAGCCCCTGTCCACGCATAGCCTTCTAGCAATCCTTTTAGATATATAGCAGGCATGCCTCCTATGTATTTGCCACCATATGCTTTTTCTAGATATACTTCATGAGGACAACCTCTGGTACATTTTATAATATCTCCGACAAAGACCTCTTTCCCATTTTTATCAAGTAGACCTGTTGATTGCATGAGAATGATATTCTCATCTCTTGGTCGTAATTCGATTTCTTGGTTTCGATTTCTGTAAATCTCAGCCATACCATTCATGGTTTTTGTTTCTTTATCCCACGCTCTAAATTTTGGAATCATTCCGTCACCTCTTCGACATTTTTAAGAGAAAACCCAATCCCATACATCAATAGATAGCTTTGGAACCTTACAAAATCTTCAATCAATTCTGCTTCTTGAACGTCATATTCTCCGATCTCGTCCAAATAACAATCTATATCTTCATGTTGCACACTTCCGTAATCTGTTTTTGTGTGATTTACTTCAAATTCGTAACCGTCCACGTCAACTGTATAATGAATACCGTCTTTCGAATTACCGTATTTATAATTTTTAATAATCATTCCGTTACCTCCTCAACTTCAAACATAGGATTGTTAAATACATCTCCAAAACCACCTATTTCAAGTTGTTTGCGGGTGTGTTTTGTGCGAAAATCTAACGGTTCACTTTCCCCGCTAAAAAACCATTTATCTGCGCTTGTGCGATAATTTAGGATATTGTAACCTTCTTCCATTCCTTTTACTTTTACAATATACCGCTTCACTCTCTCGATATGATAACCATTCACCCAAGCGTCAGCAAAGATATTTTGCCGATTTTTTTCATCTTCACAAAACCACAAATTCACTTCTTCGGGTGCATTTTCTAGTGCGAAATGTAAAGTCTTGTTTCGCCCTCTCACGCAAGAGATCCAGTTCGCCACCGGCCGGGGGAGCGTGACTTTTTCTTTTGCTTCGTCTAATTGTTTTAAATCTTTCAAAACTTCAGACGTATCGACCCTTCTGAAACAGTCATGGTTCAAATACTCGTATTTCTCAATTAATTCTTCTTTTCTCATTCCTTCACCTCTTCCACTTCTACGAGTGGGCTTTCTAGAAGCCACCCGAGCCCTTTTAGGTTTAGCTCGTCGATTGTAAACGATTGCTTGAATTTTAGCTTGTATCGTCTATCGTCCTCGAGCTCGATCATGTATGTTTTAGTCGTTTTATTAAATCGTTTCGAGTTGCATAATAGGCTCCGCAACGACTCGATCTTTCGGCCTGTTCGTTCTGCGATCTTTTCCATGGTCCCGAAGGCGATAAGCGTATCGTCTTTGTAATAAGCAAAAGTCCGGACCTTCATCGGTGAGCCCAATAGCTCCACATCATCGATTCCGAAATAATCGCATATAGCCTCGATTCCTGTTTTATCTGGTACGCGATCGCCTCTTAACCAATAATCAATGGTGTTATAGGACCAGCCCAGCTTTTTTGATAGTTGGGCTTTTGTGACTCCTTTTTCGTCCATCAAGCGCCTAAGGCTCTTTTTCAACGCCTCGCGCTGTTTTGGATCATATTTCACGTATTCCATCTTCTGGCCCTCTTCCCCACTTAAAGATTTGCACGTCGTATTTTTTGCCATCGACCGTAATCAATTCACTAGCTCCACGCACATCTTCTCTGCCTTCGATTTGTTTTATGAGTTTGACACAAGTTTCACCAAGAGATAATTGACTTTCTATTTCGTCGTATCTCTTATTTTCCATCGCCCCAATAACTTCATAGTACGTTTTCTCTTTCATTGTGCCACTCCTTCCGCTTGCTTTTCGAGCCATTCAAACAAGAGCCCGAATTGCTTTACGACTAATTCGTCGTCATTGTATTTTTTGCAGATCTCAGCGATCGCGTCCACGGTCCAGAACCAATAACGCTCGGATCCAAAACCGAGGCTTTGCGCGGCTTGGTTATTTCGTGCCATAAAGTCCGGGATCTCCACGCTATAGAAATGTATATAATTCATCGTCCCATTCCTCAATTCTTACATAGATTCCCACGACCTCGGACCAAAACTTCTCAGCGATCTCGCTTGCGACATGTGCGTCGTCTTTCCAAAAACCCACCTCAGTCATGCAATCCTTGAACAACTTTTGAAGATTGTCCGTATCTGGCGCTGTTGTCTTGTACTGGCCGGATCGTACTCCCTTAATCATTGGAAAGCACCACTTGACTGTGAGCCGGATCGGCCCTTTCAACTTATCCGGGGGTACATGACGCGAAAGAAGACTTTCAAATTTCGCTCGTGCGTTTTGTAACTCCACCGGCTCGTAGAAAATCGGCTTGCCATTTCTGACGTTTACTTTTTTTTGTTGGTGTGTCGTTGTTGGAATTTTCTCCATCGGTAAAAAGAATTCGATCATAGGAAATCCTCTTCTTCTAATAATCCAATAGCTCTATGTATTTTGCCTAAAATACTTGCATAAGATAAAGCAACTTCGATAGGTTCGTTTTGATGAATCAAAAAAATCTTAGCAGAATTCACATCTATCTTTTCAACCATAATTATGTGATTGACATTTATAAATTTTCCTTGCACTGAAATAAACATTTTTATTTTACCTTTCTTTTTTATTTTATTTTTCGCGCTTAGTCCATGGACCTTGTATATGACAGGGTGCGTTTTAAGCAACCCTGTCTATACAGGTATGGACATGATGGACGACAGGACATTATCTATATATATAATATATAGATGGCTGTCCCGGACACGACCATGTTTTTATGGTCTTGTCTGTCCTTTTCAGGACAAAGACACAACCATAATTTTATGGTGTTGTCTTATTCGGACACGACCATGTTTTTATGGTCTTGTCCTTTTTCTTTTATCGAATTTGAGTTCTTGTCGAACCAGTATTTTTTAGATGAATTCAATCTGCGAGTAACTGTTTTTATAGACACTCCTAAATATTCAGCTACATCTTCTTTTGAGGGCGGCTCGCCGAAGTTCGCATTTTCGATTGCTTCGTCAAACTCTATGAGTTTTTGTTTTTTATCTTCCTTTGCGTTCTTTTTGCGAGTTTCTTTAGCTTTCATCCACCCCGGTTTATCATCTTCTAATTTTATATCAGCGAGTACGCCCGAATCGTCCAAGAAATGCACGGGATAGCTAAACCACATATTGATTGGTTTAAATTTGGCAAACTCTCGAAGTGTTCCTTCCACGCGCCACGCTGTCGAAATTTCGATTGCTCGACGGGCTTCCTCGATCTTGTCCGTCCAAGGTTTACGATCGAGCACGTTTGGAATCGCTTTTTCGAAGTGTGTCCGCATGATCGCGGGACTTTGGAGATCGTCGAGGCTTACTTCTTCTTTGTAATATCCCATGTTGCACGTTTGCAAGGCTTCTTTATAAATTCGTGTAGCTGTATGATTGATCCGTTGAGTAAGTAACTCTTCCGTAACGTCCAATTCTACCAAGTCGATCAACGCGTCTGGGTCTCGAGCGAATACGCCCGATCCGCTGGCCCGGTCCATTGATTTCTTGCCTCCTTGAGCACCTTTTGAGTGGTGGTGGCAATAGATCACCGAGCATCCGAGCTCTGTTGCCACTTTGTCAAATTGATTCGTAAAGTGGGCCATCTGGTCCGCGCTGTTTTCGTCACCCGTCAAGACTTTATAGATAGGGTCGATAATCACTGCTATATAATTCTTTTTAAGCGATCGGCGGATCAATTTCGGTGCGAGCTTGTCCATCGGTACAGTCTTACCGCGCAAGTTCCATATATCGATATTTTGTAAGTTGTTAGGTTGGAGACCCATCGCTTCGTACACGTCGCGGAAGCGGTGCAAACATGACGCGCGATCTAATTCAAGGTTGACATATAGGACCTTGCCTTGCGTACAGTTCCATTCAAGCCATTTCTTGCCTTCTGCGATTGCGATTGACATTTCGATCAAGCTGAATGACTTTCCGGCTTTAGACGGTCCAGCTATCAGCATTTTGTGTCCTTGGCGAAGCACACCTTCGATCAGCTCGGGCGCAAGCTCTGGAAGATTGTCCCAACTATCCTCGAGGCCTTCTGGATCTGGAAGATCGTCGTTTAAGTCCTCAATATACTGATACCATTCTTCCCAATTTCTTTTCCCGATATTGGTATCAACTAAGAATTGCTTTTGTCCGTTCCGCTCGAAGCCCGGCATACGGGACAAGCGCGACGGGTTGCGGTTTTGTGTATCGACTGATATTCCGTTCTTTTGGCATATCTTATATAAGTAGTCAACGCGCTTTCTGTATTCGTCATAGTTGCTTGCGTCTACTTTTACGATAGCGTGCAAGGACTTGTTCCCACTATAGACAAGGGCCACGATTGGCAATTCTAACTCTTTATAGATGGCGTTTTGTTTTTCTACGCTCATGCTATCCGATTCAACAAGTGCATATCGGTAGTCGGTCACGTTCTCGTTCTTCGCACCCTTACCGTCTAACGGATTGAAGCGAATCCACGCGCCGGCTTCTTTGTGATAGTCACCAAGGACGGCCCCGATATCGCCGTTACACTTGGAAAGTTGCTCGATCAGTTGTCCCGCTGTCCGGTCGTATGCTCCCTTGGTCGGAAGCCATTTCTCTATTTCGCCCGTTTCGTCGTTTACTTTTGGATAGCTTTCCGTGACATAACCGACATTCTCGGACGATTCAAACAAGGCCTCGAGGTACTTAATGATCTCTTGTACTGGGTTCCAGTTTGTAGGCTCATGAATTTCTTTCCCCTCTATCCAGTTCTTATCAATGACGCGATAGTCCCGGTCGATGGTATCGTTCCAGTCTAATTCGTGAGCTCCTTCGCTGTCGGTCGAGTACGGATTCACCCAGCCTTGATCTTTTGCAAGTTGGACAATCGTCCCGCCCGTAACGATCGAGCCGGCCTGTTCGTTGAACGTGTCCCATTTCTTGAAACATTCAAATTTACGATACCGCGCCGGATCTCGTAAGGACCAATTATCCCAGTCGGAAGCTGTGTATCCTTCGTGTTTTAAGGCGAAGCCAACATTTATCCATTCTTGATAAGAAAGAGTCGAGGGATCAATATAATCAAGTAAAGGTAATAGATCAAAATTTTCACTTGTCATTCTTACGCCCTCGCTTTCTGTACAATTTTTTCAATAGACCAACCAAGTCGTAATTGATTTCTCACGGTCCAATAGGAGACCTTTAAAAAATCAGCAAATTCGGAGACGGTGTATTCATTGTCTAAATAGGTAACAATATGATTGTTTCTTCTATTGTTTGCTTGAGTCTTTATATCAACCCAACGGCAATTTTTAGGTTCGTAGTTTCCGTTTGTATCGATTCTGTCAATCGATAAATTGCTATTGTAACCGTTAGAGAGTGCCCACATTTGAAAAGCTATAAAATCTTCTTTCCATTCTGGACAAATTGCAATTCCTCGCCCTCCGTAATATTGATAGTTATCATTGTTTTTCTTGTAACATCTATTTTTCATTCCTAACCAGATTCTATATAATCTAGTTTTTGAAAATCCTTGAGCAATTTCGCTTTTTCTAGCGCAACCGCAACTTTTTGTAGTTCCATTTCTCAACTTGCTACCGATAACTGTCGCAATATTTCCACAAGAGCATTCACAATCCCATCGAGCATTTCCGCTCTTTGAATTAACCGGGTTTCTTTTCAAGACAATCAATTCTCCGAATTGTCTCCCGACTAAATTTTTTAATTGATTATCTTTCATCATTTACTCCTATTTCTTAACTTGGTACATATTCGCTCGCTCTGATCCCGTGCGGTATTCTCCACCCGTTTGCTGCGATACGATCGATCATATTTCTTGCGCTTTCAAAGTTCCACATTCCGACATTTCGGAAGCCTCGACTTTCAAGAAAGCGGATCTGCTTCGGTGTCGAAAGTCCTTCGTTTCTGCGCTTGTTCAAGCGATCAAGTAATAGATTCGCTTTTCCAGCGTTGCCCACTTCGTCGGTAAATATCCCGTACTTCTCAAGGGCTTTGAGTTGTTTTTCAGACGGCGGGGCCATCTCCCAACCAAAGTTCGGAATATAGCTCGAAAGATCTTCTGCATGGATAGACATTTCGAATTGAAGCGGATCGACGAGCTTTCTCTTGCGTTTCCGCATTTCTGCGAGTTGCTTCGCGAGAGCTTCTTCACGTTCTGCGACGACGTCCTCTGCGCTCTTGACTTCCATCTGCTCAAGGTCAATCACGACGCCCGTTTCTTCTTCCATGTTTTCAACCATCTTTTTCGTGACTTCCGGACTCTCACTTATCAAGTGAGCCGGGCGACAAAGTTCGTGCCGTTCCGTGTGCCATAAGAAATCGAGAAGAAGAAGCTCTTCTTTCCCCGGAAAAAGACGCGTCCCACGTCCCACCATTTGAGAATAGAGCGCGCGGACTTTTGTCGGTCTTAACACGACCACGCAATCGACCGACGGACAATCCCAGCCCTCTGTGAGTAACATTGAGTTACAAAGAACGTTATAACGGCCCTTTTCAAAGTCTTCGAGCACTTCGGCCCGGTCTTTCGATTCGCCGTTTACTTCGGCTGCCTTAAAGCCTCTCTCGTTCAAAATATCGCGGAATTTTTGGCTTGTCTTAACTAGTGGAAGAAAGACGACTGTTTTTCTGTCCTTGCAATACTTGGCCATTTCGTCCGCAATCTGTACCAGATATGGATCGAGGGCCGTTCCAACGTCACTCGCTTTGAAATCTCCCGCGGACATTGTCACGCTGGATAGATCAAGATTGAGCGGAATCGTTAAGGCCTTAATCTTAGATAGATAACCTTCTTTGATCGCTTGCACTAGTGAGTATTCATAGGCCAAACTGTCAAAGTACGAACCGAGGTTGCGCATATCAGATCTGTCTGGTGTAGCTGTAACCCCCAAAACTTCCGAGTCTTTGAAATGGCCCAGCACTTTTTGATAACCGTCAGATATCGCATGGTGCGCCTCGTCAACTACAATCACGTCGAACCAGTCGGGCGGGAATTGACTCAAACGTTTTTCCCGTTGCATGGTCTGGACCGATCCCACAACGACGCGATACCACGAACCTATAGACGTGCTTTCAGCCTTTTCTAGCGCCGTACCGAGGCCCGTTGCGGTCTTGAGCTTGTCGCTTGCTTGATCCAGCAATTCGGATCTGTGAGCGAGCACTAAGACGCGTTTCCCTTCTCTGACTTGATCTTCAATGATCTTTGAGAATACGACGGTTTTCCCCGTCCCAGTCGGGAGGACTAGAAGAGTGCGTTTCCGACCTTCTAGCCACTCACGCTGGACGGCTTCCCGTGCTTCTTGCTGGTAGGGTCTTAACTCCATACTTTAGAACCTCCTATATTAGAACGGCCCTCCTGTGAAGCCTCCCTGCGTTTGTGCTGGTTGTTGTGGTTGATACTGTGGCACTGGTTGTTGGTATGCTGGGGCTTGTTGCCCAGGTTGTGCGTTCAAAACTTTCGTATAGTCCACGTCCTCAGCGTAAATCATGCCTTTCACTTCGTTGTACTTTTTGCCGTTGTACTCACGAGATCCAACCTTACATACTCCGACTTTACCGATGATCGCGTTCCAATCCATACGAAGGGGCTCGCCTTTGCGTTTTTGCCCGATAGCTCCAAAGAACGCCGATAACATTCCCTCAGTTGTACTGTGTAAGAAGAGATTGTGGCGCAATTCTGTTTCGCCTTCGTTTGCTACGACGGTAAGGTGTACTGTCGCTTTAGGACAAGCTGGCAACTTGCCGGGATTTTGAGGGTTTGGCGTGTGACGTCCGCGCTCGTATTCTTTAACGGTAAACCAATATAGGCCGTCTGGTAGAAAGACGAATTCAGAATCCTTTTGAATCGTGTCGTCCCAGCCAAATTCGCGCTCAAAGTTATTATTAAATTGTTGTTGTGTCATGATAATTTCTCCTTTATTTCTTATAAGTTGTTAGTATTAAATGGTAATTCCGGATCTTTCCGGACTTGGTTTTGAATGACGTCGAGTGTAGCCTCCCAATTCGCAACGATCATATCCCAGTAATTGATTGGGAAGTTTTCGATCGGGGTTCCCATCGGGAAGTGTCCGCGGATATACGCGACTTCTTGCAATTCGTTTTCTGTGACGTTGTTCGGCGTCATTAAGTCGATCAACGCTTGAGGCAAGAGTCCAGTTTGTGGAGCTCGTCCCATTTCTTGGGCCACCTCTTGAGCGACCTCTTGCAAGTGCTCGTTAATGTTTTGCTTTGGTTGTTCTGGTGTTGGTTGTGGCTCTGGTTGTGGAGCTGGTGCCGGTTGTTCAGTTGGTACGGGAGCCGGTACGTTGAAGATATGGGCCACGCTCTCAAACGTAAACGGTAGCTGATCTGGTAAGCCGTGACGGTTCTTCGCGTCCCACGCTGGGCGATGATTCGTATACATGACGCGCTCGCCTCCTTGGGCTTTTTTCTTCCCTGTATCGGTCGTCATGACGATTGTCTTATAATTCGCAAAGAGCACCATATCGGCCCACTCCTTAACAAGTGGAGCTGTTTTCGAGCTTGATTTTTGTCCGAGCTTCAATTCGTACCGATCATATGATCCCATTTCGTCCGGTTGCTCGAATTTCTTAATTTGGGCGTGAGCTGTCAAAACGACATTGATCCCGTTGTCCACTAACTCACCTAAACTATTCAGCAAGCGCCCGATCTCTTCTTGTACGTATGTATAACCCTTGCCCCAGCCGAAATCTTCGATCCCGTTCTTTTGGTGTTGCGCGCAAACATAATCTACCGCGAGTTGTTCCGCCCAGTCGATCGTGTCGATGACTAGCGTCTTACAAGCGTCCGAGTTTGCCTTGATAAACGCGATCTCATTTTTGAGCATTGCCCAGCTTGTGGGCTTGTCCATACGGGCCACGTCCATATTATCCGTTGACCCTTCGGTATCGATGAATACTGGATCCGGGAATTGACTCGCAAAGCTAGATTTTCCGATCCCTTCGGGGCCATAGATCACAACTTTCTGGGCCCGTGCCTTCCTTCCTCTTGTGATTTGCATTTTTCTATTCCTCCTCGTCGTCCTCGTCGTCTGCTAAAAGTCCACGAAGAAGGTTTTCAAGGCCTTTACGTTTTGCTTTTTCGATCTTTTCGGTCAGATCTTCGGGCTCTTTACCGTCGAGGGTTTTGAGTTCATACGTCGCGGTAACTTCGAGCAGTTCGCCTTCGAACGCTTCGGCGACTTTATACATACGGTCACCCTGTTTTTCAATAGATTCTACGCTATTGTTTGCAGCGTCTCGCAAGTCGTCGGTCCAGTTTGCACTATAGGCCAAAGCTCGATTGTTGTTTTCATACTCCTGTAAGAAATACCCATTTTCTTTGCTACGAATAACGATAAATTTTTCTGTTTTTTTCATGATTTTTCCTTCTTTCTTTTAAAAACCACCTTGCCATTGTTGCGGTGTTTGAATTGTTTCGGGTTTGATACTGTAACCGTCTTCGATGATAACGGAGCACTCTTCGCCCGTTGAAACGCGTGTCGCGATTGCTTGCAAGCCTTCTTGCTCTAGCCAAGCGCCGAATTCTGCGAGTGTGATCTGGTCCATCTGTTCTAATTTGTCAATTAAGACAAAGCCACAATCTGGCTTGAGCTTGCGAACGATAGCCGTTGCAACTTGTAATTGTTGAGAGCCACTCATATTGTCCCAGCGTTGACCGAGGTATAATAGTTCGCCATCGTCCACGGATAGGCCCGGCAACGGTAAGTCTGCATTTGTGAGCAAGTCCGTTTTTTGCTTGCGAATTCCTTCAATAACAAGGTCTAATTCGCGGTATTGTTCGCGGTAAACTTTCGCGTCTTCTTCCGCCTTGTCTTTGTCAAGGTTTGCTCGGACTTTGAGGTTGATTTGCTCAATATTCGCGATACTTTCTTCGATCTCTTGCGTTGATTCATCGATCAGTTTCTTCGTGTCCTTTTGAGCAATTTCGTAATCTACCCAAAGAGCTTGTTCTTTGAGTTTTGCTTCTTTGAGATCTCTTTCAAGCCGTTGAACGTCCGCGCTTGCAAATTCATAATCAGCTTTTATCTTTTCGAAATTCTGACGCTTGCGAGCGTTCTCTCCGTTGCGTCCGAGGATCTCTTGTTGTCGTTGGATCAATTCCGCAATAGAGACAAGCTCTTTCGGCGCGTCTGGATAATACGGCTGTTCTTTGGCAAACTTTTCTTTCTGGTCTGCTATGACGCCGATTGCGTGTCTCTCTTGGTACTTGGTTTTCTCTTCCATTTCAAGCTGGACGAGCTGATCTCCGACCCCGATAATTTGTAATAAAGTTGTAGCTTTCTCTTTGTTTGTCATCTCCATAAATTTTGGAAGATCAAGAGCGAGCTCTTCAACGAAACTATCAAGCAATTTCTGGCCGGCCTTATTTCCGCTCGGGTCAATGACTTTTAGATCGCTATTTTTGCCCTTTCGCTCAACGATAAGGCCATTTGATAGTGTGATTTTAAGACTTGGGGGAATCGTTGATCCCTCGCGTTGGGCTTGCGAAGGCTTGTACTTGTTACCACCCAAGGCCCACGCTATCGCGTCTAATACGCTCGTTTTGCCTTGGTTGTTATTTCCCCCGACGATTGTCAGTCCTTTCGCTGACGGCTCGATTTTGACCGCTTTAACGCGTTTCACGTTTTCGATCTCAAGCTTATTGATTGTTACCATTTCTTAACTCTCCTTTCAGACGAGCGAGCTCGTCAAGCAATCGTTCTTCCCGCTCAAGTGTAGCTTTCAGAATTTCGGTTTGTTGCAAGTTGATAAACCACAAGCGATCGAGTGCTTTCGTTTGTTGTTCGATCTTTCGCGCTTTCTTACCAAACATGGAACGGTACCTCTGGCGATTCTGTATAGAGCTTCATCGCTTTTCTACGACTTGCGAGCTCGTCTTCGTGTTGTTTGATGATTTGAGCGTTGTGCTCTGGAAGTCCTTCTTCAATAGCTTTAAGTGTTTCAGTCTTTGCAAATTTCATTTGCTTCTTATGATCGAACCATGAAACGATAAACCCAGCTAAGAAACAAACTCCTCCAATCGCGACTGTTCCAGCAACTTGCCCAGTAATAATAATTTGATTCATTTCAAATACTCCTTTTCCATTTCTAAAATTTCGTACACGTCCCGGACGTCGTACATTTTCTTTTTTCCTTGTTTTCGAAACGCGAGCCCTCGACGCTCTAGCTTCTTAATATAGCCATGATCGAAGCCGAATTTCTTCATTAAGGCTTTTTGATCTAGTGGTAATCTTTCCGATGTTATTTCTTCCTTGAGCTCTTCTTTCATGATCTCGATCATCTGTTTCAGATAGACTTTCGCGATCTCGTCCGAGATCAAAGGAGGTAATTTCGTTTCCTCCATTTCTTCGTTCCTCCAATTGTGCGGGCAAGCACTTTTTGATATAATTAAGGTAGATATTTTAAGCAAGCGTCGGATTTTTTATCCGGCGTTTTTTGTTACCGGATTTTAAAATCTTCAATCACTCGGGCGACAAATCGATGTGCTTGAGGATTTTTCAGTTTTCCGTTTAAAATGTTTGTCACATCTTGGCGTGTCATGCTGTACTGAACAGCTAGAGTAGCCATTGTTAGATCATTTTCTTTCAGGTAATCCAAAATTTTTTGACGACCGTTGTCCATGTTTGGCATGTACTCCCCTCCTTTCTTTGTAAGTGAAAATAATGAATATTTTTTTTACGGAAACTGTTGTCTGCCCAAGTTTTTAACAAATAACGCCTTTACAATTCTTCTTACTTTTCATATAATGAAACTACCTTTGTTAACAGAAAGGAGCTGATGTAAATTGGCAGAATTTTTGAAAGGTACTGTGTCTCAGTAGTTAAACTCTATTTCCGGTCTGGTTGCCGGCAACGACAAGCAAGAGTCGTAAAAATAGGTGCGAGTTCAGTCGTGGGAGGTAGCCACGTTAAAAAGCGCAACTTCTCGTAGACCAAAGTCCCTAACTATTTCAACTGCAGTGCTGGGGGCGATACCAGCGAAGTGTTGATGGTTACTGCTATTAGCTTGAGCAGAACAATTTCCGTAGCGTACCCCAGATAGCAGCTGAGGTACGTTTTTTTATTTTTGTAAGTTAATGAGTTAGATATTTTATAAAACGCTTGACATTTTTTAGATGTTCGACTAAAATATAAACATAATTAAAAACCTTGATAAAACATTATATCTATCAATTTTCTTGCTCGCCAAAGCTATTTATTTTAGATAAGTTTTACTACGGTTTTGCTAACTCATTAACTTACAAATACTATTTTAGTTGTTCGTCTAAAATTTGTCAAGCGTTTTAGTCGAAAAAATAAAATATTTTTTTGTAATGCTCTTGAAAGGTTGATGTATCAATGTTTGAGACATTTGAAAAAATTAAATTATTAGCTAAGAAGCAGGGGATTTCTCTAAACACTCTTGAAGAAAGAGTGGGATTAGGAAAGAATTATATTTATAGCCTAAAAAATAAAAAGACTCCTTCTGTTGAACATATTGCAAAAATCGCTGACTACTTCAATGTGTCCACCGACTACTTGCTTGGTCGTACAGATAACCCTGTAATAGCAAATAATGATACAATTGCAGGTTACACGTCTGACGACCTCCGAAAAATGGCTGAAAACGCGAAGACTTTCGACGGCAAGCCACTTACAGAAGAAGATATTGACGCGATTCAAAACATCATAGAAATATACTTGAGAGGTAGATAGCCTATGACTATTGAAGAGTTAGTTGACTCTCATGGTGTTACACTAGCTTATTTCGACAATGATCTTTGGCCACGGCCCGGAATGATAATTTCTGATCTGAAGATCATTTTCGTTAATAAATCACTAATTAGAGAGGCTCAAGAACGCGTAATTTTGCACGAATTAGGCCATTTAGAGCACACGACGGCCGAATATACCATAAACCCGATCAAGTGCGAAAATGAAGCAAATAGGGCCATGATACACGCGCTATTAAAGGAAGAGTTAGAAGCCGGTGACGCGAGCGAGTTTAACTATGTACATTTCATGGAACGCCATAAGCTAAAAACAACGGCTGATGAAATAATGGTAATAGATGAATACTATCGTTTAGTTGGATAAAAGGAGAAAAAACATGGACTTTGATAAAATCAAGACTTTCGCGAAAAAAGCAACTGAAAAGACAGCAGACGGAATTTCATCGATGAACGAAATGAGAAAAAAAGCTGCTCAAGAAACAAAAATTTCATTCGGAAATACAACGATTCGAAAGACAATCGACGGACAATATTATATCGGTTTTTATTCAGACGCTCCGGAGCTATTTGAATTTGAAGGCTTTCAGTTTGAGGGCTCTACTATCATAGAACGCACAAAAACGACCGGGACGACCAAACAGAAGGGGAAAAAAGGGAGTGCGTTTTTTGGGGCTGCAATTGGTTCAGCATTTGGACCAGTTGGGACTGTTGTAGGTGCCAAAATAGGCGCCTCTGGGAAACGTAAAGGTAAAATAGATTCGACCTCTGTCACTACTACCGAAGAAAAGCCCGGACTTGCTAAGTTGTACTTGCGAAATGTCGAAACAAGCGAAGTCAAGACAATTAAGGCCAAGATCACTAACGCGCAAGCAGAAAATATAAAAAATTTTTTTGAATAAAAAAAGCCCCGAGGCAAGCCACGGGGAAAACATGATATAAGTCAAGTATACCAAAATCATTTCGTTCTTTCAATTGTGCGGGCAAGCCAAACGGAGGAAAGACATGATAAAAAAATATACAACTAAAAACGGGGAGACTCGTTACTTATTTCAAACCTATCTCGGGATCGATCCCTTGACTGGAAAAGAACGGCGGACCACGCGCCGGGGTTTCAAAACGATAAAGGAAGCCAAACAAGCCGAAAGAAATCTCTTGCTTGACGTGGAAGAAAACGGCCTTCCGTCTAAAGAAGCTTGGATTTTAAATCCAACCTTTGAAGAACTAGCTTCCCTGTGGTTGGAAAATTACAAAACAACGGTTAAAACTAGTACATTTGAAAATGTTAAGTCAAAAATTGAAAAAATGACTGAAGAACACTTTAAAGATATGAAGTTGAAACAGATAACTGTAGCTTACTGCCAAAAGGTAGCTATTGAATTAAGTAAAACTTACGTACTTTACAATCATTACCTTTCAGTTATTAACCGTATTTTTAAATACGCTGTTTTAATGGATATAATTAACTCAAACCCTTTTGATAAAGTAATCAAACCCAAAAGCCGGCAAACTCAAAGAAAAGGGAATTTCTTGACCAAGGAAGAATTGAAAGAGTTTTTAAAACTAGCTTCAAATGCTACGCTTCCTTACTTCTTTCCGCTGGTGCATTTAATGGCCTATACCGGACTCAGACAAGGTGAAGCCTTGGCTCTTAAATGGTCAGATATAGACTTCGAAGAAAAGAAAATTTTTGTCAATAAAACAGCGGTTAGGATCAAAGAGAAACAAACTCTTCAAACGCCTAAAACTAAAAATAGTAAGCGCGTGATTTCTATTGATTCCAACACCCTTTCAATTTTGAAAGAATGGCGAAAGGATCAAATGAAAACCTACTTTAAAAACGGTAAACATTTTGAAGGGGGAGAAAATTTCATTTTCACTAACAAGCAGGGTGATTGGGTACACATTCATAATTTTATTCGTTATTTTAGACGTTTTATAGCTGATAATAACTTAAAGAAGATAACGCCCCACGGTTTGAGACATACCCACGCTTCATTGTTGTTCAGCGCGGGCGTGGAGCCTAAAAACATTTCCGATAGGTTAGGTCATAGCACCGTTCAAATAACTCTGGACTTGTATACTCACATAACAGAAGAACAGCGGACTGATACAGTGGAAAAACTGCTTGAATATATGGTAATATAAATTAGTCGTATTCAGTCTCGTATTCAGTCACTTCTGACCCCTTGGAAAGTCAGTGATATCAAAGGCTTTGGGGCGAGTGGCATTATTTTAGCATAAAATGAACATTTCGGGAGGATTTCTATCTTAGAAAGTTAGCTTTTCTGCTGATCATAAAAACGTGGGGGATAAAGGATCTGAACGGGTTGGATCCCTTGCGACTGATAATAGGTCATAAATTGCTGGTAGTAATCTTTTACATTCTCTTCAATTTGAAACAAGTTCTGTGAAAGGATCGGACGACAAAGAGGATAAAAGAAATCCAAGCCTAGTTCTAGCAGATGGTGTCCCTGCAAATAGAGTTCTTCCTGAAGCTTCAGCCACTTTGGGTGACGATAAAAGAGCTGCTGCTGTATATAAGTTAAAAATGTACGATCGAGCTCAACTGCCATATGCTGCATGGGTTGTGAAAGATAAGGGGTCCGTAAGACTTCTAGTAAAGACCTTTGGCCAAAAGGGAAAATTTCTGTTTGATAATGCAATCGCCCTCGTAAATCCTCATGGATGAGGTATTGCAAACGTAGCTCTTTCTTTGTCAGATCCAATTCCCAAAGATGAAACCCCCGATTCTGACTAAAATAAAGAAAACCTGCTTGTAGCTTGGTTAGTCTTTTCTTAAGCCACAACTTTTTACCGAGTAACCAATAGACCTGATAACCGTTAGATCGATAAGCATCGCTTCTCTCCTTCAAACGTCCTAAAGATAGGGAGCTACACTGCACTTCCAAGGCTAAGTTCTTGTCCACTATTAAAAGATCCGCAATTTGTTGAAAATCTGCTAAATAACTTTCTACTTCTGTTCTAGACTCCTTTGAGGCCCAGTTATAAAGGCTGGCTTTTAATTCCAGGTGTTCAAAACTCTCAGCTTCGTGATGATAGGGACAATGCTGTAACTCTACATGGGCAAAATGAGCCCGCAGAACCGTGCCATTTTTAAGACGCACTGGATTGTGACATGCTAGGCAATAGAAGGGACCTTCTGTCACAGCTGGGATCTCTTCCATGCAGTTCCACCGCTTTTGATTGTTATCCATAGCAATAAACATAGCCCCACCTCCTCATCTATATCATTCGAAAAAAATAAGAAAAAGGCTGGAAATTTCCAACCTTTTTTTGCTATTATTCGTCAGAATCTGAGTCTGAATCGTCACTAGAATCATCAGCAACAGGAGATTTACTCAATTCTTTCTGCATATCTTTCATTTCTTTACGAGTACTTTCCAACTCTTCACGAGCATCTTTCAAGATTTCGATCAAAGCTTCACGGTCTTCTTTAGGAACGACTGTGCTATCTGAACCGATGCTTTCCAAGCCTTCATTAAAGATATCTTTTTGGTTTTCTAATCCTTGCTTTAAGGTACTAATCATTGCATCGTATTGTTCTTTTGCAGAACCTGTCACAGAAGTACCTGCTTCTTCAGTAATAGAAACAGATTGATCCATTAATTTTGCAAACAACTTTTTAAAGTCTCCAACTGTTTTAGCCTTGCTGATTTCAGCGTCTGTTAAGAGGCTAGAAGATGAAGTCTCTTCTGAATCTGTTGAAGTATCCTTGCTTTTTGAAGTGTTGGCAGATTTGCTCGTCACTTTAGTAGTTGATTGACTATTTGAAGTTTCCTTCTTTGTGTCTTGTTTATTTGAACAAGCAGCAAGGGAAACAATCGTCAAAAGAGCAGCTGTCGATAAGATCATTTTTTTCATAAAATGGTCTCCTTTATATTTATTTTACCTCATTCTACCATCGAATACTTTGACTGTCAAATTAATCACTAGTTCTTAATAATAGCAAAAAAGTTGGACAAAACACTGTGAAATCAGTGTTTCTGTCCAACTCCTCGATGATTAGTCATACAATTTTAACAATTTCATTAGTCTACTTTGCCACCAAAAAGTCCGTGAGCTTTCCCTTGGGGCATTTTTAAGGCAAAGCTCAGCAAAAAGACGATCCCTACAACCCCTGCTAAAAAGAAACTCATGACTTGGTAACCACCTCTTTCAATACAGAGGGCTGCGAGGGGTTGTAAAAGAATGGTTCCTAAATAACGAGCTCCTTGGACAATGGCCATGGCAAGAACCAAGTCTTTGCCATTCACCTGTTGGGCAATAAACCGTAAGGAGACCATAATCAAAACCATCCCTGTTGTATGCTTGGCTAAGAGAGTCATTATCACTTTTAAGAAGACAGGACTTGGAAAAGCATAGACAGCATATTGAGCGAAAATAATTCCAATTGGAAGAGCGATCAAAACC
>OGCX01000369.1_pt1 | contig 22789 bp, 21 predicted proteins | sample 1570261 | NCBI WGS metagenome assembly OGCX01 (sample SAMEA2582161, study PRJEB24529) | metagenome | biome: Human gut stool | place: China | collected 2011 | reverse complement strand
GTATCAGGTTGAAGCCTTCGAAGCCGGCAAATCGCTTACCTTAACAGTTAATCCTCACTATGGTAAGAAAATCAAGGGTTTTTCTACTATCAAGCTAGTTGCATACCCTGATGCGAATGCGGCTGTGGATGCTCTCGAAGCGAAAAAAGTGGATGCGATTTTACCGCTGGCTAATTCCCCTGCAACCGCTAATGTGGCGGCTGCTCGTCAAAAGCTTTCCGAGCTCAAAGACGTGACTGTTGCTACAACCGCGAGCACCCATCGTTGGGCTATTGCTTTGAATACTTCTGCGGATTCGCTGTTCTCTGACACGCATATTCGTCAGGCTTATCGCGCAATGCTTAACCAGTCTGAGCTTATTTCTGCGTTGGGAGTAAGCGCAGTTGCACTGTCTGCCCCTGTTCCTTCTCTCGATCCGGGATACCAGGATTTAACGGGAACATATCATGTGGATATTGCGCAGGCTCGTCAATATTTGAGCTTCTATGGGTATGCGCGAAACTTTACTTTGTCGTATCCGCAAAGCATAGGTGACGCTTTTGCTCAGACCGTAGCTTCGCAGTTGGTTGCAGTAGGCGGAACGGTTACACCTCAAGCTGTTCCAGATAATCAATGGCAGTCTCAGATTGTAGAGGGCAAACAGTTTGATATGGCGATTATCGATTTAAGCAGTAGCCATGACCTCTTAAATATTGCCAGCCCTGATTACATAACTCAGTACACAAGCCCTGACACGAATACCGCTTTAGATAATGCGCGAAAAGCTGCGAATGATAATGAATACACGGCAGCAATGACAGCCTTAGGCAATCAGATTGCTGATGCCTCGCCAATAATTTGGGCGTATGAGGAACAGCCGATTGTTGCTGAGCGCGCTGGAATTACTGGCATGCCTAAGGCTCTGGCGGATTCATATGTGCAGCTGGAAAATATTGTGAAGGAGTAGGGTTCTCGCATCGGCTTCCCGCTCCTTTAACTCACCTGTAGCTCACCTGTGCTTAGCCTCTGTCTGTGCAAGTTCCTGCCTTCTGCTCCCCACTTCGGCGTGTCTTGCAACACACGTAAACTCGTGTGCATGACTAATGAAGTAGATAAGACAAGCATTTCCGCTTCTCTCACCCCTTTGCCAGCTAAGGTTGGCGTTGAGGGTTTGGAAGAGAAGTGGGGTGCCGCTTGGGAAGAACAGCAAACCTACGCATTCCAAGGCAGCCGCGACCGTAAGGCTGTCTATTCTATTGATACTCCTCCTCCAACAGTCTCCGGTAGTTTGCATGTAGGTCACGTATTTTCCTACACGCACACCGATGTTATTGCGCGTTTTAAGCGCATGAACGGTTTCGACGTGTTCTATCCAATGGGTTGGGACGATAACGGTTTGCCAACCGAGCGTCGTGTGCAAAACTATTTCGGTGTTCGCGTAGATACGTCGCTTAAATACGATCCTGATTTTAAGCCTCCTTTCGAAGGTACTGAGGGCAAGAAAATTCAGGCAAAAGATCAGGTTCCTGTATCTCGTCAGAACTTTATTGAGCTGTGCGAGCGCTTAACTACTGAAGATGAAAAGCTTTTCGAGAAGCTGTGGCGCACGCTGGGTCTGTCTGTTGACTGGAAGAACACGTATCACACGATTGGCGAGCATCCTCGTCGTGTGGCTCAGAAGGCTTTCTTGCGTAATTTGCAGCGCGGTCAGGCATATCAGAAGCAGGCTCCTGGTCTGTGGGATGTTACGTTCCAGACTGCTGTTGCGCAGGCTGAGTTGGAAAGCCGCGAGTACGATGGTTTCTATCACAAGGTTGCTTTCCACTTGGTAGATGACGGTTCACCTATATACATTGAAACCACTCGTCCAGAGCTTCTTCCTGCTTGCGTTGCTTTGATTGCTCACCCTGACGATGAGCGTTACCAGAAGTTCTTCGGAAAGTCTGTGTATTCGCCTCTGTTTGGCGTAGAAGTTCCTGTTGTCGCTCATGCTGCTGCAGAGATGGATAAGGGCGCGGGTATTGCTATGTGCTGTACTTTCGGCGATATGACCGACGTGCAGTGGTGGCGCGATTTGAACTTGCCAACACGTTCTATTATTCAGCGTAACGGTCGTATTGTTATGACCACTCCTGAATGGATTAGCTCTGCTGAGGGTGTGGATTTGTTCGAACAGATTGCTGGCAAGACCACGTTCTCTGCTCGCAAGATTATTGTGGACGCTTTGCGTGAATCCGGCGATTTAGATGGCGAGCCAACGCCAACGAAGCGTATGACGAACTTCTACGAAAAGGGCGATAAGCCTTTGGAAATCGTCACTTCTCGTCAGTGGTATTTGTCGAACGGTGGAACAGACCGTGCTTTGAATGCTGAACTGATTGAGCGCGGCAAAGAGCTGGACTTCCACCCTGACTTTATGCGCGTGCGCTATGAGAACTGGGTGAATGGTTTGAACGGCGACTGGCTGATTTCTCGTCAGCGTTTCTTTGGTGTGCCATTCCCATTGTGGTACCCAATCAATGCTGATGGTTCCGTCGATTACGATAACCCGCTGACTCCTGCAGAAGATATTTTGCCGATTGATCCAACTATTGATGTTCCAGCAGGCTACACCGACGATCAGCGCGATGTTCCTGGCGGTTTTACTGCTGAAAAAGACATTATGGATACATGGGCAACCTCGTCCTTAACTCCTCAGATTGTGACGAAGTGGGCGGAGCCAGGCGAAGAGAATGAAGCCCTGTTCAAGGCTACTTTCCCTATGGATTTGCGTCCTCAGGGTCAGGATATTATTCGCACATGGCTGTTTAGTTCTGTTGTGCGCGCACATCTAGAAAATGGTGTGCTTCCTTGGGCTCATGCCGGTTTGTCCGGTTGGATTTTGGACCCTGACCATAAGAAGATGAGTAAATCTAAGGGTAACGTTGTTGTGCCATCTGAGCCGATTGAGAAGTTTGGCGCGGATGCTGTGCGTTACTGGGCTGCGTCTGCTCGTTTGGGTACTGACGCTGCGTACGAGATTGGCGAAATGAAGATTGGTCGTCGTTTGGCGATTAAACTGCTAAACGCTACGAAGTTTGCTTTGGCGATTGGACGCGAAGACGAGAACCATCAGGTTGCTGACCATACTTCTGTTACATGGAATGTTGCTGATGTGATTCATCCACTCGATCGTTCTGTGATGGCTCAGTTGGCTTCTGTTGTTGAGGTGGCTACTGCTGCGCTGAATGATTACGACCATGCGAAGGCATTGGAAACCATTGAGAGCTTCTTCTGGCAGTTCTGCGATGATTACATTGAGCTGGCTAAGAACCGCGCATATGGCACTGCTGATGCGACTGGCAAGTTGCCTACTGAGCAAGATACCCTGTCTGCTCGCACCACCCTCGGATTGGGCTTGGATGCGTTCGCACGACTCTTGGCTCCGTATCTGCCTTACGCTACCGAGGAAGTCTATTCGTGGATGCATGACGGCGCTGGCTCGGTTCACCGCGCCGCATGGCCTACTGCAGGCCTGTATCGTGCTGCTGCGGGCGAGGCTGATGACGATGTTCTGCTCTGGGCAGGTCGCGCTCTGGCTGCTTTGCGCAAGATTAAGTCCGAAGCCAAGGTTTCGATGAAGACTCCAATCTTAAGCGCTACTTTGGCTGTTGATGAGAAGGCCATCGCTTTGATTGAGTCTGTATCTGGCGACATTTACGAAGCCGGTAAGGTAACGGGCACAGTTGAGTGGGTTGCCGCAGATTTGACTGCCGACAACGCTAACGCTGACGAGATTACGATTACCACTTCTGAGCTGGGAGAAGCTCCAGCACGGAAGAGGTAAATTATTAGCCTAAGGGGGGGGGAGGATTCGTGTGAATCCTCCCCCCCTCTTGTTTTCCGTGTTTTCGTATGTACCGTGGGGACGATACATACGCTACTGCCCTGTTTTGGGTGATTTTGCCTGTTTTTCTGGAAGTACGTTAAGCAGCGATGTGACGGTATTTAATTCTCTATTCTGCAAAGAAATCGATGACCCTCAAAACTCTGTATCGTCCAATTCCTACACAGCGTTTGGAAGAAACAGGCCTCCTGAATCGCGTCCGAGCCCGATGCGGGGTTTCTTAGCGCCCAGCCGCAATATCCTCGTGACGCTTTTTCGACGCGGTCACCACAAAATCGCGGTAAGCATGCGCGATCGTTGGGCTTAACCCACAATCGACAGCAAGCCCACTCATGCGTGCCAGCTGACGCTCCTCCCGAGCAGCGTCCAAAGCCGCGAACCCAGCCGCTGCCTTTAATTGCCCAACTTTCTCAGTAATCCTAAAGCGGCGTGCAAGCAAGCGCACAATCTCATCATCAATCTCATCTATGTTCTCGCGCAAGTGCTCAATCTCGCGCGTGGCCTCAATAACCGCGTCCGAAGCATCCGCGCCCAAACTTGCGGACGAAATCTCAGTATTCTCTACGCTCTTGTCTACGTTCATATCCTCACCCTAACAAAACGGGCAGTCCTCCAAAAATCAGAGAAACCGCCCGCAACGCTCAAACAGAACGAAAAACTAATTGCTCTGCTGCGCCATCATGCGCAAGAACTCAGCGTTGGTCTGCGTCTTCTTCAAACGCCCTACCAGCTGCTGGTATGAGGACTCTGGCTCTAATCCGCCCAAAGCACGACGCAAGCGGTAGATAATCGCCATCTCACCTGGATCGGTAATAAGTTCCTCACGACGAGTGGAAGATGCGTTAATGTCGATTGCTGGGAAGAGTCGCTTCTCCGAAAGTTCACGAGACAAGCGCAATTCCATATTGCCTGTGCCCTTGAATTCCTCGAAAATCACTTCGTCCATCTTCGAACCAGTTTCCACCAAAGCGGAGGAAATAATAGTCAAAGAGCCGCCGTTTTCAATGTTGCGAGCAGCACCAAAGAACTTCTTTGGAGGGTAGAGTGCCTGAGCATCCACACCACCGGAAAGAATACGTCCGGAAGCTGGAGCAGCAATATTGTAGGCGCGAGCCAAACGAGTCATGGAGTCAAGCAACACCACAACATCCTGACCAAGCTCCACCAAACGCTTTGCGCGTTCAATAGCAAGCTCAGCAACAATAGTGTGGTCGGAAGCTGGACGGTCGAAGGTGGAAGAAATAATTTCACCCTGAACCGTGCGCTCCATGTCGGTAACTTCTTCAGGTCGTTCATCAACGAGAACCACCATCAAATGCACTTCTGGATTATTTGCCTTAATGGAGTTTGCAATGTTTTGCAAAGTAATGGTCTTACCAGCCTTTGGTGGAGACACAATCAGACCGCGCTGACCCTTACCAATTGGCGAAACAATATCAATAATGCGACCCACCATATTCACTGGCGTTGTTTCCATCTTCAAACGCTCTTGTGGATACAGCGGAGTGAGCTTGGAGAACTGAGGACGCTGAGCAGCCTCTTCTAGGCTCAAGCCGTTAATAGCTTCCACCGACTGCAGTGGAACGAACTTTTGGCGCTGATTGCGACGGTCGCCATCACGATTTGTCTTAATAAAACCGCGCACAGCGTCACCCTTGCGCAAACCGTACTTTTTCACCTGACCCATAGATACATACACATCGTTTGGACCTGGCAAGTAACCAGAGGTACGCACAAAAGCATAAGAATCGAGAATGTCTACGATACCAGCAACGCGAATGAGTTCTTCTTCTGGCTGCTGCTCTTCGTGAACCTGCTGTTCTTCGTGATTTTCTGCACGGTTCTTACGATTATTACGGTTATTATTGCGACGATTATTGCGCTCGAAACGCTCGTTATTGTCGTCCTCGTTTGACTCTTCTGTGCTTTCTGCACGATCATAACGACGTGAACGGCGCTCGTTCTTTTCGGATTCCTCGTCCAAGCGTGCGCGATCTACACGAGAGATACGGTTGCGACGGTCTGCATGGCTTGCACCGCGCTGTTCGCGCTGAGCTGCAGCCTGAGCAATGCTTTCGGCACGTTCGCGCTCTGAACGGTCTGGAAGAGCGGACAGAATATCATTCAAATCAGCTTTAGCCTGATGACGGCTTGCTTCACGCTCAGCCTGCTCTTCTTCGCTGACAGCGACTGGCTTACGGCTACGAACAGGAAGTTCTACGCCCAAGTCAATAACTTTATCTGCCTTCTTGTCTGCGCGAGAACGTGCAGGAGCGCTTTTAATTTCTGACAGTTCAATAAGAGGTGCTTCAGAAGCTGGAGCGCTTGATTGACGCGCTTCGTTAATACGCTCAATCAGTTCAGGCTTACGCATAGTAGAAGTGCCGCGCAATTTCATTTCTTTAGCAAGTTCGCGCAGCTCAGGGAGCTTCATATCAGCAAGATTAGTATTTGCCACGTGTGTGACCTTTCGTGAGTAAAAAACAATTCCTCTACATCAGTCATCACATAGCCGAGGACTATAAACTGTGTGGGAAAGTATCTACATTGAAATTTCGTAAAAATAACGAACTGAAGTAAAACTATACGGTACTTGCTGGACTAAATACAAAACAGGCCCGCTCTATCTCGAAAAACGAGAGTGAGCGAGCCTGCAGTTATGCGCTTTTAGTGGCGGTGTGCGCGGTAGAAGTTAATCAGTGCCTGAGTGGACTGATCCTGCTGAGCCAAAGCAGCGTCATCCTGAGAAATAGCAGGAGCAATCTGCTTTGCCAGAACCTTACCGAGCTCTACGCCCCACTGGTCGTAGGAATCCAAGCCCCAAACAGTACCTTCAACCAAGGTAATGTGCTCATACAGAGCAATCAACTCACCAACAGCAAATGGAGACAACGTGTCGCCCAAAATAGAGGTGGTTGGACGGTTACCGGTGAATACGCGAGCAGGAACAATAGCCTCGTCAGTACCTTCAGCGCGAACTTCTTCAGCGGTCTTACCAAATGCCAAAGCCTTGGTCTGAGCCAAGTAGTTAGCGAGGAATAGCTCGTGAACGTCCTGATCGCCATCCTTTGTTGCGTTTGGAGTATTAGCAAAAGCAATAAAGTCTGCAGGAATGAGGCGAGTGCCCTGGTGAATCAGCTGGTAGAAAGCGTGCTGACCGTTAGTTCCTGGCTCACCCCAGAAGATTTCACCGGTCTGAGTGGTTACAGGAGTGCCATCCCAGCGCACAGACTTACCATTGGACTCCATGGTGAGCTGCTGCAAGTATGCGGCGAAACGATGTAGATACTGGTTGTATGGCAAAACAGCGTGGGAGTGTGCACCGAAGAAGTTCACATACCAAACGTTCATTAAGCCCATAAGAGCTACAACGTTCTTCTCCATTGGAGTGGTTGCGAAGTACTCATCGATTGCATGGAAACCGCGCAAGAAGTCTTCGAAGCGTTCTGGGCCGTAAACAATAGCAATAGAAGTACCAACAGCGGAAGCTACAGAGTAGCGGCCGCCAACCCAGTTCCAGAAACCGAAAGCATTGTTTGGATCAATACCGAATTCAGCAACCTTGTCGAGTGCAGTAGACACTGCAATGAAGTGCTTTACAACAGCTTCAGCATTCTTTTCGTCCGAACCGTCGATTGCGCCCTGAGCCTTCAAAGTTTCAAGTAACCAAGTGCGTGCAGAGCGAGCGTTGGTCAAGGTTTCCAAAGTGGTGAAAGTCTTAGACACAACAATGAACAAGGTAGTTTCTGGATTAATGCCCTTGAGCTTTTCAGCCATATCGTTAGGGTCAATGTTGGAGACGTAACGAGCAGAGATACCTGAATCGTTGTATGCCTTCAAAGCTTCGTAGACCATAACTGGACCCAAATCAGAGCCACCAATACCAATGTTTACCACGGTATCGATCTTCTTGCCAGTTACGCCAGTCCACTCGCCGGAGCGCACCTTGTTAGCAAAAGCGTAAATGCGGTCGAGAACTTCGCGAACATCCTTTACGGTGTCCTGACCGTCTACGATGAACTTACCTTCGTCGGAAGCTGGACGACGCAAAGCTGTGTGAAGAACAGCGCGATCTTCAGTATTGTTAATATGCACACCGGTGTACTGCTGCTGAATACGCTCTTCGAGCTTCACATCCTTAGCCAAGTCTGCAAATAACTGCAGTGTCTCTGGCTTGATGAGGTTCTTAGACAAATCGAAGTGCAAATCTCCAGCTTCAAAGCTTAAGCTAGCTGTGCGGTTTGCATCGGCTGCGAACCACTCGCGCAGGTTAATGCCTTCAGCCTGCAACTGATTGAAATGATTCTGCAAAGCAGACCATGCTGGTGTTTGAGTTGCATCAATAGGTGGATTGATGGCCATTGCCGGTCCTTTCATACCTTCTATAACGTACGATTCTCCGTACCTAATCATTAAAGATTAGTAGGTGAAAAGGACACGTGCGCGATTTTTTGCTCTTGTTTGAGTCTTGTGTGCGGGCATGCACACAAAATCCTTGCAAACGTGTGCAGTGAGGGATTAGTTTTGGCTCTGCGGCTCGCGTTTCTCTGTGCTTTATTAAGACACTGGACGGCTTGCACTTTCTAGCGCATCTATGCTACACTCTTACTTTTGTACGACGCATGCGCAAGCATGTTGATTGTATTGCCACTTTAGCTCAGTTGGTAGAGCGTCTCACTCGTAATGAGAAGGTCGCCGGTCCGACTCCGGCAAGTGGCTCTGACTACCTATTTACACATTCTTACTCTGAATTACTTTGCGCGAGTGGCGGAATTGGCAGACGCGCAGGATTTAGGTTCCTGTGCCGCAAGGCGTGTGGGTTCGACCCCCACTACCCGCATACAAAGAAAAGCGCGTTGGCTCGTACAGAACCAGCGTGTTTTTTCTTATCATGGTAACACTTTTGGTAACACTATTAAGTTTTCAGACTGCTCTCACCAGCGCATTATACAACATCTCAATGAACTGTACCGCGCTGGGCGCACCGGTCAGCGGATAGCCTGCCAGCTGCTGCACATACTCCGGGTTTGTGAGCCATGCACCTTTAGCTGCCCGGCGTACAGCGCTTTGAATCGCTTTTGGCTCACATCTTCTGCGGTCGGCGATAGGGGTATAGATATCTTTCTCAACGGCCTGCAGGCGGTCTTCCTGCTCACAGACCAGCTCAAGACACTGGCACAGGATACTGTAGGCGCTCAGATTGCGTGTGATGCCCATCGGGCGCAGCAAATCATTGACCTGAGTGGACAATTCGGAAACGATCATAGTTGACACATCCTTTCTATGCGTCAACTCTAACCGAAAAATACTTAAAATTTATCAATTACGTCGATATACGTCGTAAAGCGTCGAAACACGCCAAACAAAAACAGCCCCGAGGAACCGTCAGGCTCCCCGGGGCTGCTGCTATACTATGATTTTGTTGGCGTTAACATTTTTGTGATGCCGCGAAAACGTCACATATAGGTCTTCTGGCTGCGCACCTGAGCTTCGATCATCGGCTTCAGGTAGCTGTCGAGGTCGCCAAAGGTCTCCTTGATGAACTTGATGGTCTCCTGCGTCAGGGCTTTCTTCGCAGCGGTCAGTGCGCGGTTGTAGGCAATGCGCTGCGCAGCCTCGTCGAACTTGTCCTGTTCCTTCAGGGCATCAACGTAGGTCTGGTTGACGTACTGGACGGCGTTGAACACCGCGTTGGCGGCATTCTGGAGACAGGTCTGCGCAAACTTGTTGTTGATGTAACCGTTTGCAATGCTGACACCCTTGTTCAGGCCCCAGCCGAAAATGACGGTCATTGCGGGGATGCAGGCAGTGAGTGCGACTTTCAGAAATTCATTCATAAGAGCTTATCCTTTCTGCTCGGTTTCCGAGCGCTGCTTTAAAATGTCCACAGCCTTGGTGATCGCTGCCGGGATGGGCAGTCCCATCAAGCCCGCGTTTTCGATGATGGAAATGGTCTCGTTGCAGATAAAGCCGATCACAACGGCATCCCGCACAAAGGTGGAACCCATCACGGCATCCAGCCTGCAGGCCACCAGCACGATCAGCAGTGTTTCGCCTTTGCGGCACAGCCCCTTCCACCCGGCGCGGGATTCCAGTGTGCCGTCTTTGCTCTTCGGGCTGGCGTGGAAAACCCCGGCGACCACAAGCCCCGTGATGTAATCGACTGCCATGAACAGGATCAGCGTCGAAAGTGCCGCATCCCATCCGCCGAATTGACTTGCGATCAGACTGCCGATTACTCCAACCATGGTGCAAACTCCATTCTTCACTACATCACCCATCTGCTTTTTACCTCCCGCACATCGACGTGGACAAAACCGTCCGCGTGGTATCGTCCAATGCCTCCCTTGCCGGGAAGCAGTGTTTCGACGTAGGCCGCCAGTGTGTCCACTGACACGCCAGCGATCCAGATGTCAGCCGCCTTGCCATAAAGGTGCTGGCTGTACTTGGCCGCCTTCTTCTGCTTGGCGTTGTGGCTGGCAGTGCGGAAAGCACTGTTGATGTTCACAGCCTTGCCGAAGTGATCCCGGATTTTTTGCAGTAGAGCCACAAGCTCGTCATCAATAAAGATTGGGTCGCTGCCGTCTTTGCACTTGAACTCCCGGACGTGGAAGTTCTTGCTCAGAGCCTTGCTCCCATCCTTCGCATAGGAATAGGCTTTAATCGCCATTGTTGTTTTCTCCTTTCTGGCTCAATGCCATTTGCAGCCGCTCGACCCACACTCAGCCACCAGCACTGCAAATTCGCCGCGCTCTGCGGTCGTGTCCGCACCACTGGTTTCCAGCCGGGTCATCAGCCTTTCGCACAAATCAGGCCAGCCCATCGGTTAGTCCCGCTCCTTCTGCTTTGCGGCCAGCAGGCCGGTCAGTTCCGTGTAGTGCCCATCGGTCAGCTTGCCAGCAGCGTAGAAGATATCGATCTTCTCAGCCAGACCGTCGATGGTGCCGCGCTGGATCATGCGCTTGCAGGTACGATACAGAACCATTTCAGATGATTTAGACATAATGTTTTTCCTCCCTATCAGGTGTTATCAGCGTTATCGGTGTCGTCCGTATCGGAGACACCCAGTTCCAACATGGTGATGCGATACTCCTGATCGACCACCATTTCGTCCGTGTCGCTCTGTGCAGCTTTCAGGGCCGTCACCGTTTCCGGCAGCTGTTCCAGCTCCTGCTGCTTCTTGGCTGCAGCTTCTTTTTCTGCCCGGGTGGGCAGGCTGCATTTTTTCCAGATAATCATGTGAATCCCTCCTTACTGGAATGCACCGGAAACAGAATCGATATAGCCGCCCTCGCCGCTTGCGCCGCGCTCCACGCTGATGCGGAAATTGAACGCCGCTCCGGCAGAAGCGGTTTGATTTTCAAAGACGATGTTCATGCCCTTGCGGACTTCTGCCGTCACGTCCTGCCAGACCGGAGAATCATCCAGCGCGTTGTTGGTTGCTTCCGCCTTGAACGCGGCATCATTCGGGATGGATCCGGACACCTGCAAGATCGCCACAGTAATGTCACCATCCACGGCCAGCGGGGTGGTCAGGGTCACACTTGCACTGGTAACGCTCTTGGTGAACGTTGCGTTCAGGCTGGTGCTCTCCTTGCCATCGTTCGCGGTGATCTTAATGGTATGGGAGCCGTTCAGGATGCGCAGGAAGCCGTCGGCGGTGCTGGCCTGTTCAAAGGTCAGCGCAGTACCGCTTGCAAGGCCGGTGCGGGTGGCAGTGGTCTTTCCGTCCAGCTTTTCGGTGACAGTCAGCGTGTCGCCGTCGGCATCGGTAACGGTATAGGCGAAGCTGAAGGGTGCGTTCTTCTCTCCCAAACTCGTGGAGCTGGCGTTGATGGCCGGGGCCACATTGTATCTGACCGTGCGTATAGCGGACGTGGTGTAGCCAGACTCCAGGCCCTCGGTGTCGTATGCCTTGACCCGATACATCACGGACGTGGTGCCGAAGGCGATGGTGTCGGTGTAGGTCAGCGCGTTGCCCTTGTACACCTGCGTGTAGGCGGAGCCACCATCGGTGCTGCGCTCCAGAATGTAGCCGCTCAGGTTGCCATCGCTGTCACTGGCCGCAGTCCACGAGATCACCAGCGTGCTGCCGCCCTTGACATCCTTCGGCACCGCGATTGACGGCGGCGCAGACGGGGCGTTGTTGTTGACCACCGTTACCCGCGAGCTTGTGCGCCAGCCAGACTCCAGACCCTCGGTGTCGTATGCCTTGACGCGGTACATCACGGACGTGGTGCCGAAGGCGATGCTGTCCGTGGTGCTGGTGGCCGTACCCTGATAAATCCGACTCCACGACCAGCCGCCGTCGGTCGAACGCTCTACCTTGTAGCCGGCTAAATTGCTCTCAGCATCAGAGCTTTTTGCCCACGAGATTGAAATGTTCGTGCCGTCCATGATGGACGAAGGAACGGAAATGTTCCACGGAGTCGAGGGCGCGGTGTTAGTCGAGACCGTGCCATCGTCAGATACCAAGAGAGCAGAGGGCAAAATCAAAGCGGGACGAACACCATAGGTGTTTTGTTCGCAGGAATTGTTGTCACAGGAACCATCAGTCAGGACAGTCCAGGCGGTATCTCTGTTGACGGTATACGGAGAACGAAGCCACCAAATGGCAGCGTTGCTGCCGTTGTATGCGACACGCTTACTATTGCCGCCAGAACCGCTGCCGAAGTAGTCCAGCTTTGCGCCATCTTTCGGAAGGGCACTGTGCGCCCAGCCAACTTCATAGCCGGACAGCAGAAATACTTTGGTGGAAAGACCATTTTCACCTGTCGCAAGGCTGCCCCAGCCGGTGCCCTTCTGGTACGGAATTTTCACCTGTTTGATAGCCGCTCTAATTTCGGAATCAATCAGGTTATAGAAGTTATCGTTCAGATAGGAATGGGTGGTGCTACCAGCATAGTCGTTGGTGTTTGTTCTATGCCACTGGCGGTTTTCGTAGATGTCCTTCATCAACACCCATGTACCGTCGCAGCTTGCGTCATAGATGCCCGCATCCGGGATGCCCTGATGCACGATGATGAAATCTTTGGCCGCACCGTTGACTTTGATTTTGACGATGCTGCCAACGGCCTTTGCGCCTAATCTTACATTTGCCATAAAAATTCACCTCCTTACTCAAAATTCAATCCTTGACAGATCGGCGTTCCACACACCTGTCACGGTCAAGCCGTCCAGCGACTCAAAGGTGACGGAGAACGGATTTGCCGTTACGTCGGTCGCGATCTTCAATTGAAGGATATCGATATCCGCCTGCATCTTTGCAGCGGCGATGCGCAAGTCTTTGTGAGACTCCGGGGACAGGTCGTGCTCCTGAATCCGCTCTTCGACAAACAGCTGCAAGCTCTGCATCTCAGCGCTCAGATTGATCACGATCTCCGCATCCCGGGAGATCACGATCACCACAGTGAAAACGAACTCAAACTCCTGATCGGTGGAAGCCGCCGGGATCTCGACACCGCGGTCATCCTGCACGAGGAGCAGGAGCGTATCTTCTGCCGCCCCGGTCTGCCGCCCGAAGAGGGCAATCTGATGCAGGGTGTAGGTATCCTCCGCGCCGGTAATGCGAATCTTCACGCGGCGGGCAGCGCTGCCGTTTTCTTCAACAGACTTGATGCCCAGCAGCTCAAGCGCATGCCGCTCGCCGGTGACGTCGGTCTGCGCGTGGAGCACAGCGGCATTTGCAAGACCGCTTCCTCCGACAGCCTGCGTAATCGTGAGCTGCTTGCCCGATACGGCATCCATCAGCAGCTCAATGCCGGCATCGGTATAAGCCAGCGTTTCCCAACTCATTGCGTGTCCTCCTTTTTGATTTCAGGCATCCGCACCGATGCAAGGATGCTTGTGCCGCAGGGTGCGGCGGCAATGTAGGCATATGCTTCTACGGGGTCACAGAACAGATACATTCCGAACACGATATGCGCAGGCTTGATCTGGTTTACCATGTGGATCAGTTCTTCGCGGTGAAGCTTATCTTCAACGTGAGTGCCGATGGTCAGCAGGTAAGCCGGATAATCCACGCGGCATGTCCACCGGCCAACGCCCAGTAACGTGTCGAGCTGTTGGTACAGAAATGCAAGTGTAAAGGGTGGGCGGGTGCACAAACGCGACAGAATGCGCTGCCGTCGAAAACTCAGCGTTTCGGTCAAAGGCTTTGCCCGGATATGCAGGACTTGTTCCCATTTCTGCACAGAATCCACATCCATGGTCTGGACAAAAAAGTTCTTCCCGATGACCCGTACACTATCAGCTGTCCGGGAAAATTGTGCTTTTTCAGCGTCACAGACCTGCTGGTATTCCGCAATTTCCCGGTAAAAAGGCGGCAAAAGGGAATGCAGGTCATGGTTCAGGTCAAGTTCCATGTAGTTCCACCTTCCCCAGCACCGGAACCTGCTGCAAATCACCGGTCTGCTGCAGCGCCATGTCCGCAGCAATCCCATTGAGCGTCAGAGCCGAAACATTGACGACCCCATCAAGAGAGATGAGCGCGGCAAGGACACGAGCAAGATACACCTCTGCCGAGTAGGCAATGGCCGTACTGCTGATATTGACATCCCAGTTTTTACGAATCTGCAGCAGGTAGGCACTGACAGCGTCCTGCGCAGGCTGCTGTACGGTTTCAAGTTCGTGTCCGGATGCAAGGGTCAGCGTGGCAGAAATGTCTACAGGCACTGTCTGCGGCGCTGTGACGGTCACCTGCGCACCGATGGGCGCAAGCCCAAGGCCAAGCCCCTGACCGGGCGGTGGATCGATAGCGTTCTGCGCCACCTGCACAAGCTCACTGGACGCAGGAAGAAAGTCGGCTCCCAAGATGGAACAGCACACCGTGCCGCCGCCATCCCACACGGGGTAGACCTGCACAGCACCCACGCCGTCTATCGCTTCGATCTCCTCAACGTACTGTGCCACGTTTCCGCCAAAGCTGCGGCTGTTCAGACGTTCAATGATTCTCGCGCGGAAAGGCTCATCCTCTTCGGTGTTTTCACCAGGGATCAGCAGATCCGTCAGCTGAGCGCTGTTCAATCCTTCAATGGAATCGATCGGCAGGACAGGGCCGGAGTATCGGTTGCCGATATCACCGGCAGTCTCAGCCTGCAGACGGTAGGTGCTTCCCTCCGTGATGGTGGAGATAACCACAAAATTGATACTTTCGGTGCCGTTGATCGTTGAGAACCGCGCACCGATCGGGACAGCACAGTCAAAGATGCCAATCTTTACAGCGGCGGAAGCCTGCTTGCGGGTGATACCGGCCAGCACTGCCAGAAGATCCAGCGAATCGCCGGAGGCTGTCTGGACGAACGCCTGTTTCTGCACAAGGTCGAGGCTCAGATAAAAGCCCTCAAGCACGTAGGCTGCCGGGCCGAGGGAAGTCTGGATAGGGCTGGTATCGCGCTTATCATAGGTATCCGGCACCAGTGAAAGCATGTAGTCGAGGATGTTTTTGTAGGTTGCATCTGAAAAGTTCTGCATCAGAATTTCACCTCCGTTCCGGTCTTAACATCGCCGTAGACTGTTTCGACGGTAAAACTCACCGTCAAATTCTGCCCGTCGATGCTGTATTCGTAGTTTTTTAACCCCGTGATGCGGTCGTCTGTCAGCAGAGTATCCTGCAGACGGCGCTGCAGTTCTGCGGCAACATAACCGGCCTCCTGTCCGACCAGCCCATCCCATTGCATACCGCTTGTTGGCTGGTAGATCTGCCAGCGATAGCGCTCTACGTTCAGGATGATCTCCACTGCCTGCTTTACGGCATCGTGGCCGTCGCTGGTTCCGGCGATGCGGCCGGCTGCATGGTCGATCTTCCATGTCAGGGAAGGCTGAGCGACAAACTCAACGCCGCCCTATAAATCGATGCTGCTTTCCGGGAGTACAGCCATTTAATCACCACCTTCATATACACGAGATAACACGACGAACTTCTGGCCACGCTGCACACGCAGAAGAAGCACCTTGTCACCGGCTTTCAGGGCAGGGTTGAGGATGATATATTTCTTATCCTTGCTCAGTGAAAGGACTTTTCCATTCTCCCAGCCTTTGATGTCCTCGCTCTGTACAGAGCTGTCTGCGCCCCCTGAGAGCAGGGAATAACCAGTGTAAGGCTCCGATGGGCCGCCTGTGCTGCCGTGAACACCAGCGTGTATATGGGGCATGGCGTGCCGGTGTTTCAGCAGCGGGATCTTCTTTTCAATGACCGGCTCTGCAAGGTAGAGAATATCCTGCCGCAGTGTAGCCATTTCCGTGTTGATGGAGATTTCCAGCACATCATCATCGGGCGGGGCCTTTACCACGGTGCCGATCTGCAGATCGGTGGGCTGGTCAACGTCTCCGGCAACCCGGTTCAGCTGCAAAAGTGCTTCCACGATGTCCAAAAGATTTCCCTCCCTTACAGAGCTTTTGCTTCCAGTTCCATGGTGTGCAGATCGTTTTCCCACGTATGAGAGACCTTTTCCAGCATGACATACTTGCGGAACGGGTCGCCGTCAAGATCATTGATATTGACCAGAAGAAGCTGTCCCGCCCGCAGGCTATTGACACCCAGCGAGGTGAATTTGAGTTGCTGCAGAACGCGATTGTAATACTCCAGACTGACCTTTGCCTGCTCCTTGACCTGTGCGTCTGTGGCCGCTTCGTCCACCTTTTGATAGAGCTGCAGCAAGCCCCAGCGGGCAATGGTGTCCGAATCCTTTCGGATAAAAACATCGGACTTGCCGGTCTCCTTGTTCGGACGCACCAGCTTGATGCTGTTGTAGGTCTGGGAGTCAATGGACGTGTTGTAGCTGTAGTTGGTCATCAGGCTCTTTTCGCCGATGATGTAGTCGCTCTTCATATCAGCTGCAGAGCGCAGAGCAACACCATCTCCAGAATCGTAAAAAACAAAGACCGTGCCGGTATTCAGCAAGGTCTTCTGGATGGCAGTATTGATGATGTCGATGCAGCTTTTATCCTGCATCACGAGGGAGGGGAGTTTGTAGCCGGTATCGTCCAGCGTGCCCACATCTACCTGCAGGTCTTCACAGATCTGCTTGATAATGTCGGCGGCGCTCTGGGCATAAAATGTGTAGCTGTTATTTGCTTTCAGGTAGCGCAGCCGGTCATAGCAGACCACATCCACAGGCCCCCAACGGTCCTGCCCGCGGCTGAATACCCATCCATAAAACTGCAGTTCTCCATCTGCGGAAAACCGTACAACGTCGCCCTCTTCGATTTTGGATTGCGGCGTGCGCAGATAGGTGAAGGTAAGCTTGCCGGGATTCCCGGTGCGCTGGGTGATCCAGCTTGCGGTTGTTACGCTGTTAGTGAGGTTTAGCAGGTCTCCGGGCGTTTTGCGGCCCACGATCAGTTCATAGCTCACCGGTTCACCTCCGTGAGGTCAGAAGCGGACATCCAGCCGAATACCACCCCGGAAAGATCCTGCACGCAATACGGATGCGGGTTTGTGCGGGATACGATGCGCCGTACCTGCACCTGCTGGCCGCTGAGCGTGCCGGCAGGTGTTGGTGCAGTGCTGGTGCTGTAATATTTCCCGTTTGCCTTACGCTGGGCACCCACATAGAGTTTGCTGCTTTGGATGCTGCGTGCTGGAGTAAGGATCACTTTTACAGCACTGACAGTAGACGTTGCGACAGCAGCGGCAGAAAGCGCCCGCGTGACAGTGTTCAGCGCAGAGGATGCCGTAGTGGCTGCAGGCGAGAAGTTTCCGCTGCTGCCCTGCAGAACAGCCTTCTGCGGTGAAAAGTCCTTGTATTCAGTAATGGTCAGGTCAAAGTAAAAGTCGCCGGTCTCGCCGCCGCGCTCCTCTGTCTTGAAACTGGTAACAAGGCACTCAAAACCCATGCCGCCACCCAGAAACGGGGTGCCGTTCTCATAATAGCGCACCGGCGTATAGACGATGGGCCTTTTCTGATCCATTGCGCTCTTGAAAAACGTAATGTACACCGATGGCGGTAAAAACACGGCCGCGCTCATCCATGGGAGCCTGCGTCCGGGAAACAGACCGGAGATCGTTACCTTACGCAGCTTTGGCGTGCGCGGCTGCATGACAGGGCCAAGGCCAAGCACATTATACTCGCCATTGTCGGATTCTTTGGTCTCCGGAAGCTTTTCCGGGTTGATGGGCAGGGACAGCACGGTGCTGTCCCGTGAAAAATAAATGCGGTAAAGGCTCGGCATACATTCTCCTTAATTGACCGCAACGACACTGCCACTCTGCACGCGCTCCATAATGAGGTCGCCCAGAAGATCGGCAAGGCTCTGGCGGTCGGCTTCAGTGTTTCCGGTGTTCTGGCCTTGAACAGTAATGACCGGGGCCTGCGAGGTGAGGTTGATGTTGTTCACGAATTTACGTTCCGCAATATCAACCATCATCTTGAGCTGCTCATCTGAAAGATCAACCGTTTTTGCGATCTTACCGGTGTTGTTCTTAATTGCGCCAACATTATTCAGCAGGGAATTGACATCTGCTGCCTGCGGAACGCCCAGATCGCCAAGACCGCCCGGCCCGAACAGGTTGCCAAGGCTGAGGTTGGAACCCCAATCATATCCTCTGGTGTAGGCGCTGCCGAGATCCATGTTCTCCCACGGCTTCACATACTCGGTATAGCCGCTGTTCTGGATCTCATCGCTCCGTTTTTTGGCAAGATCGGTGATCCAGCCGCCCAGGCCGCTGGTCAGATCGACCGTCACGCCGGGGATCATGTTGATAAGCCCCTCAACAGCGGACGCAATATTCTGCATATACTGCAAAACGGTGATTGCCATATCATAGAACAGAACTTTCACAGCTGCGACCGGGTTCGTGAACACATTGCCCACAAAGTTTGCAAACATGGCAAATCCATTCTGCAGGGGAACCAGAACACTGTTGAACACGAATGCACCCATCACAGCAAATGCGCCCGTAATGATACCTGTAGCGGAAACGCTTGTGCCTGCAAAGTGGTTCATCACAGCAACACCTGCATACAGGGCAGCTACCAGCACCAGAACGGCGGCAGCGGCCAGTGCGGCCGGGTTTGCGGCCATGACGGCATTGAGAAATGCCTGTGCGGCAGCGGCTTTCTCAGAAGCAAATGCCAGAATGTTCGTCCAGTTGGCGGCGATCAGCAGCACACCAAAGGCGGTTCCCAGAGAAATTACAATGGGGACGACCGTCTGGATGTTGTTCGCTACCCAGTTGATGGCTGACAGCAGCGGGTCAAGGGCACGGATGGCAGCGTTGGAAGCCACCGTCCAAACCTGCGCCCAAGTCATTGGGGTTTTGGCAAATTCAGCGTTGGTCTCTGCTGCGGCTGCAAACATGGCGTTTTTTACAATGGCGGCGGTGATCTGCCCCTGTGCACCCATTTCGCGCAGCTTGCCCATATCCACCTGCAGATAGTCCGCAATGGATCTTGCAATGGCCGGTGCCTGTTCCATGACGCTGTTCAGTTCATCGCCGCGCAGCACGCCGGACGCAAGGCCCTGTTCCAGTTGAAGGATTGCAGCCTGCGCAGCTTGCCCGGATGCGCCGGAGAGCGCAAGCTGTTTGTTCAACTGTTCTGCAAACTGAACGATCTCCTTTGTGTTGCCAAATGCGCTGCCCGCCATAGTACCCAACTGTGAAACCAGCCCCATGGTGTCCATAAAATTGCCGCGGGAACGCTGCGCGGACTGATAGATCATGGTCTCAAGCTGCTGCGTGGTCTGCAGGCCATCGTTCATGCGGTCAAGCCGGGCACGGGTAGAAACCAAGCCGTCTGAAAGGTCTACGGCTTTTTTCAGTCCCTGAATACTGAGGTAAGAAGCAGCGAGCCGCTTCACAGCGCTTGCCAGAGCATCAGCGGAAGATATGGCGTTTTTCTGGTTGTCCGAAAGTTCTTTGGTGCTTTTGGATGCTTTTTCAGCAGCATCGGCCTGATCTTTAAATGCAGCGGCTTCTTTTTCCGCCGCAGCCTGCGCTTCGCGGGCCTTTCCGGTGAGGATACCGGTTTGCGTATCCAGTGCTTCCACTTTCAGACGCAGGCGTTCGTTCTGGGTCTCAAGCTGTTTGTACGCAGCGGTGCCCGCTTCACCGGCAGCGCGCATGGTATCCAGCTGCTGAGCACTGGCTTCAAAGGCCGCAGTTGCCTTAGCAGAAGCAAGCTCTGTGCTCCGCAGTGCGGATTCATAGCTTTTCAGCTGGCGCTGTGCAGCGGTGGTGGCAGAAGCCGCATTCTTCGCGACTGTGATATACCCGGCCAGCGGATTAGAAGCCTGATCGTCCAGAATGAACCTTGAATGGATATCAGCCACTGTGTCCAGCCTCCTGCATCTGTCGGGATTCTTTTAAGCGCTTTTCCATTGTACGCAAAGCAAATGCCCGGACCAGAGCCTTTTCACGCTCCGGCAGGGAATCGTATTGACCGGGGGACCAGCCGAGATTGTCAAAACAGTAGTAAGCTGTCAGAACATCAATATCCCAGAGGTCCCCGGCGATCAGTTTTTTGCTTCTTCGTCCGGGCCTTCATCCAAGCCGGACAGTTCGTTGATGGCGGTGATGAGTTTGAGGAACTCACCGGACAGCAGCATCTTGCCGGGGACCTGGACAGGATCTTTGGTGTTATAGTTTTCGCACAGCTCAGCGCTGTGAAAGTCGGGGAATACCGTTGCTGCCACGATCATGCGGCTGGAATATTCGTTGGCATCCATCTCGTCCTGCCACTGCTGGCCTACCTTTTTCTTGCGGGTGGATGCCTTGAGCAGGGAAGAATTTTCTTCCTGGGTCAGGGCGCGGATCTTAAACGGAACAGGTTTGCCATCTGCGCCGAGAAAGCGCTTGGAAATGACAAGCTCCTTTTCTTCCGTAGGAACAGCGGGATGCAGAAATGCGGAAAGTGCGCTCATAAAGAATACCTCCTATCAGTTGCCCAGATTGACCGGGTCGGAAAATGCTTTCAGACGGTTTACCTTGGTGTAGCTGAAATTGAAGTCATAGTTCAGCATTGCTTCGTCGTCGTTCAGGATGGACAGCGGGATCTCACCGGTCAGCATACAGCCATAATAGCCCATGACCTGATCGCCCACGCTGGCCGTGGGGTCGTTGTTGGTGATGGTGATATCAAAGGTTTCCATTACACCAGTGTTGATATACTGCAGCAGCATATCGGTGAACAGGTTGCTGCCGTTGGAACCAAAGTAGACATTGCCGGTGCCGGTCTGCGTGACACCATTGGCCTTTTTCTGCACCGTGCGGGTGCCGATGGTCTTCATGTCCGAGGTCTGAATGCCAGCCACCGTCTTGATGTTTTTCATGCCGCAGATCTCTGTGATGCGGCCATCACGAGTGACGGTGATTTTGCCTTCGGCACCGTTCAGGGTGTCCTGTGCAAGCAAATACATTAAAATCCCTCCTTACGCCACATCCAGCGTGATGTAGATCTTGTTGGTGCTGCCCACGGCTTCGATCGCCAGCGTGATAAGCACCGCGTCCTTGGCATCGCCCTTCTCAACGGTGACATCGGTTTCGCCATCAAAGTTCTGGATGCCACCGGATGCCTGCAGCTGGGTCAGGTACTTCACGACGGCGCTCTTGTACTCCATGCGGCCCGCATCTGTTGGATAGTTCTCGGAGGTGACTTTTCTGACGTTGTTACTCAATGGCATCCAATGGGCCGATAAAGCGGTAGAAAATCTGGATTTTCTGGACGTATTCGCCATCGACCTTTTCCGCTTTGGATACCAGAATCTTGTCAATCAGCTGATGCAGAATCTTATAGTTCAGTTCGGTGATGCCAGCGTACTTGCTGACTTCATCAATAAAATCCTGAATCTTGTCCAGCTGATCGTGTTCAGCACGGCCTTCCCGCTCGTACTGCTCAATCTTCTCGGTCAGTTCAGCCTGTTCTTTGTCGTAGCGATCTGCAAGCATTTGAAAACGTTTCTCCGGGAGAAGTCCCTTTGATACGTCCTCATAAAGTTTTGCATACAGGTCTTCGATTTCTGCGATTCGTGCTTTACACTGCTTCAAATCCCGTTTGTGCTGCGCCCGGTCAGAGGACACCCGGAGGTGCATCTGATTTGCAATCTTCTTCACAAGGGCTTCCCGATTGCTCACAGCGGCCTTTGCGTGTGCCTGAATGTCCGCAAAGACAGCTTCATGCAGAACACGGGCTTCCAAATTATGAGAGTCACAGGCTTTCGCACCATATTTCCGATAAGTGCTGCAACAATAAAAGGTCTGATCCAGAACACTGTTACGTTTGCGCCTGTGCTCGACCTTGACTAACATCGTTCTGCCGCAGTCTGCACAGCGGACGATGCCTTTGAAGATATTGTCGTAGTCGGTCTTATCGCACATAAAACTACTGGAACGGCTGTAAAGGATTCGCTGCACGTTCTCCCAACGGTCTTGTGGGATGATTGCTTCATGTGTATTCGGAACGATAGCGCGTTCTTCAAACGGAATATAACGCCGCTTTTTGGATTTCATGGACACGGTGGGCTTGGCTTCGTAGATGATGTGTCCGGCGTAGACTGGGCTGTGCAGAACCTGACTGATATAGGCACTGTCCCAATCATACATCTTTTCATCATCAATAAAGCGGCCAAACATCTCTTTCTTGTAGTAACACGGCTTCAAGACTTTTTCATCGTGGAGCCGCTTGGCGATGCGGTGAAGCCCCAGCCCTTCCTCTGCCATTGAATAGATATACTCAACAACGGGGGCGGTGTTCGGGTCGATCACAAGGTGATTGTGGTCGGCAGGGTCTTTCTGGTAGCCAAACGGTGCGCCGCTGGAGATATACTTTCCGCTTTTCTTGCGTGTCCGAAGGGCACTCTTGATTTTTCGGGAAGTGTCTTTGGCGTACATTTCATTGATGATGTTTCGGAACGGGGCAATATCCATCTGAGATTGCTCGTTGGAATCATAACCATCGTTGATTGCAATATAGCGGACACCGTGTT
>OGCX01000356.1_pt1 | contig 23409 bp, 19 predicted proteins | sample 1570261 | NCBI WGS metagenome assembly OGCX01 (sample SAMEA2582161, study PRJEB24529) | metagenome | biome: Human gut stool | place: China | collected 2011 | reverse complement strand
CTGGACATTTTATGGCGAGCTATGCTTACAGCATATCTCTCATCATTGCTAATATAGCGATTGCAGTTTCCGCAGTTGGCTATGGCTCAGAATTCTTTGGTGTTGATTTAAATGCAACGCAAACAAGTCAAGTAACGATTGTCTTGTTATGGTTTGCAGCGATTTTGAACTTTAGAGGAAATCGCTTTACAGGTCAGCTCAGCAATATTACTATTTGGGGCTGTATTGTGCCAGTATTACTGATTGGTACAATCGGTTGGTTTTGGTTTAGCCCCGATACGTATTTGGCGGCATGGAATCCAAACGACTTGCCGTTCTTTGAAGCAATTAAACAATCCATTGCTTTAACATTGTGGGGCTTCCTAGGATTTGAATCAGCGGCGGCAAATGCAGATGCCGTAGAAAATCCAAAGAAAAACGTGCCAATTGCAACATTTGCAGGTACATTAGCAGTGGCGGTGATTTACATCTTGTCCACAAACGTTATGGCTGGTATTGTGCCTAACGCTGAATTACTAAACTCCAATGCACCATTTGGTCTCACATTTGCATACATGTTTAATGACACAATTGCAAATGTTATCATGGCGCTCATGATTATCTCTTGCTGTGGTGCTTTACTTTGCTGGCAATTTACATTGTCTCGCGTATTCAAGAATGCAGCAGAGGCAGGTTATTTCCCTAAGGTGTTTGCTCGTGTAAACAGCAAAGACGCACCTGTGCGTGGCGTATTTATCTTATTAGCGATTGAAACAATTCTTACATTGTTCACAGCTAATGATTCCTTACGCGATCAATTCGAAACATTGGTAAACCTTGCAGTTGTAACTAATGTAGTGCCTTATATTCTCTGCATTATTGCAGTACCAACTATGATGCACATGTCTGGATTGGAAAAACGTCGCATTGAGCGTTTCTATTTTGTTGCTGCTGCAGGTGTTTTATACTGTTTATACGCAGTATATGCGTGTGGTGTTGATGCCATGTTCGGTAGTGCCGTTGCAGTAACTATTGGCATGGGTATTTATATGATACGCAAAGGTTGGTTAGCGTATCGCGCGCAACGATTTCAACAAAGTATTGATTAGTTGAATACTCTCTCGTCTTATAGAGGCTGTCACTTCAGTGACAGCCTCTTTTAGTTATATGCATAGTAAAATGTTTTATATGTAAATTTAATTAAAATATAGATGTAAATATATACGGTTATATACAGAAAAGAAAAGTAAATAAAGTGTTTATTTCAAGAAATTGGGCATAATATACGAAGTAATACATATAAATAATAATGAATATTATTTATATGTATAATTATGATTGATTGACATTGATACGCTAGGGGGTATGTGTATTGTTGAAGAATTATAAATATAGTATATTTATAATTAATAAAAGTGAATAAACTGAGTGTCGGTTCTACCGAGCGTAAAAGAGGAAAATAGGTGTAAATCCTATACTATGCAAATAGCTGTAATGAGGAGGAATATTTCGTATTAGGGTCACTGGGAAACTGGGAAGGCTGAAATATTGTGATGAATCAAAAGTCAGAAAGCCTGCTCAATCTTGTGGGACATCGTGCCACAGCATGGTGTTTTTCTTTAGATTAGTCAGGCTGACTAATCTTTTTTTATGGTCATTTCATAGATTTTATTTCACGGCATTATATTATATGCTTACTCTCTATAAGTATCTTTGTTTATTCACTATGATGTGTTTTTATTTGAAAAGGGTATAGGAGGTGCCTATGGGCAAACGCTTTGCCAAACACTTAGGACAATTTATTGTCACCTTGTTTGGCATCACATTTTTGACATTTTGTCTCACTTATTTAGCACCAGGTGATCCAGTAACGATGTTACTAGAAACGGCAGATACAATTGTATCTCAAGAGCTTATTGATGAGACGCGTGCGCAACTCGGCTTAGATAAACCGTTCTTAGTACAATATGCTAATTGGGTTGTAAATGCTGCACACGGTGATTTGGGCATGAGTTACTCTGCTAAAAAGCCTGTTGTAGATCGTATGTTAGAGGCTTTGCCAGGAACAGTTATGTTAGCGGGTACAGCATTAGTATTTACATTGCTCTATGCATTGCCGGCAGGGATTATAAGCGCCTTAAATCGAAACAAATGGATCGACTATCTGTTGCGCGCTGCTTCCTTTGTAGGCGTGTCTATGCCATCATTCTGGTTAGGCCTTGTATTAATCTATATTTTTGGTTTAAAACTCGGTTTAGTTCCGATTGCCTCGTCTCGTATAACGGCGACAGGTGTTATTTTACCGGCTGTTACATTAGCGGTTGTCGTTGGCTCTAAATACATGCGTCAAGTACGACTCGTTATCCTCGAAGAGATGCAAAAGGATTACGTTATCGGAGCCCGTGCGCGTGGCGTGAGCGAAATGAAGATTTTATTCGGTCATATTTTGCCTAATGCCGTATTGCCATTGATTACAATTTTAGGTGTACTTATTGGTTGGTTATTAGGTGGTGTAGCGGTAGTTGAAATGGTATTCTCCTGGCCTGGCCTCGGAAATATGGCCATTTATGCCATCACTATGCGTGACTATCCATTGATTGAAGGTTTTGTGTTATGGGTTGCTATTGCATATATGTGTATCAATGCTCTAGTTGATGCATCCTATGTTCTGTTGGACCCTAGATTGAAAAGGGAGAGAGCATAATGAAAGAATTTATTCAGAAACATAAATTGTTCTCTTTCTACACTGCATTGATGCTTGTTATCGTATTCATTGCTATCTTTGCACCATGGCTTGCGCCGGGCGATCCTTTCACATCGGATATGTCCAAGGCATTACAAGCACCTAGTGCTCAACATTGGTTTGGTACCGACAAATTGGGCCGTGACGTATTGTCTCGTATCATTTATGGTACTCAATTATCCTTGTTCATGGGTGTATCCATTGTAGTGATTATGGTGAGCATTGGTACAGTCATCGGTGCCGTAGCAGGTTACTTTGGTGGTAAAGTTGAAATGGTTCTTATGCGTTTGGCGGATATCATGTTATCCTTTCCAGGTGTAGTGCTCGCCATTGCAATCGCCGGTATTTTAGGGGGCAGTATTGTAAATACCATCTTAGCACTCTCTGTTGTGGGGTGGGCTAAATATGCCCGTCTTGTTCGTTCTATGACGCTGAAAGTACGCGGTGAAGAATATGTAACGGCAGCTGTTATGATGGGGGCTTCTACATGGACGATTTTACGACGTCATATCATCCCTAATATTTTACCGCTCGTTGTAACCACAGGGGCACTAGATATTGGGGCTATTATGATTGAGGTCGCAGGTTTATCCTTCCTTGGATTTGGTGCACAACCACCTACACCGGAATGGGGCCTCATGCTTAATGAAGGTCGTCAATATTTACAAACGAGCCCTTGGCTTATGGCTTTCCCTGGTATGTCTATTTTAATCGTAGTAGCTGTTTTCAATCTTTGGTCTGATTCCTTGCGTGACGTAGTGGATCCTAAGAACCAAGGATAGTTTCTCGTATTTTGGAATCTTTGTTATGTGGTTAACATAACGATGATATATAAGCTTTGTATATTGTGTTAACAAGGAGATTTTAAATGAAAAAATCTTGGAAAAAGGCTCTTTTAGCAGGTCTTAGTGTTGTGATGATGGGCTCCTTCATCGCAGGTTGTGGTTCCGATAATGGTGCTGCTAATAAGGACGTTTTAAAAGTTGGTGTAACAAACTTTGCATCTACATTAGAACCTACGGAAAACTTCTTTGCTTGGGTTGTTATGCGTTATGGCGTAGGTGAAACATTGGCTAAATTTGATGAACAAATGAAGCCACAACCATGGATTGCTTCTAAATGGGAAGTATCTCCAGACCATAAAACATGGACGTTTACTATCAACGATAAAGTAAAATTCTCCAACGGTAAAAAAGTAGATGCTGCAGCTGTTAAAGCATCTATCGAACGGGCTTTTGAAAAATCCAATCGTGCAAAAACGTTCTTTGAATATGATTCCATCGAAGCAAATGGTCAACAATTGGTAATTCATACGACGAAAGAATATCCTAACATGCCTGGTCTTTTGGCTGACCCATTATTCTTAATTGTTGATGTCCAAGCTGAAAAAGATGGCCGTAACTTTGCTAAAGAAGGTCCTATCGGTACAGGTCCATACGTAGTTAAATCTTTCACAAAAGAACGTGCTGAAATGGCGGCCAACGAAAACTACTGGGATGGTACAGTACCTTTCAAAACTGTAGAAATTCCTTCTATCGACGATCCTAATACGCGTGCTATGAGCTTGCAATCTGGTGATGTTGATATGGCGGTTAACATCGGTCCTGGTGAAATTGGTTTATTCCAAAATAACGATAAGTTTAAGGTTGATGAAATTGCATCTCTTCGCGTAGTATTGGCACGTATCAATGAAAAAGGCGTTCTTGGTGATGACAAAGTTCGTGCAGCCGTTATTTCCGCAACAGACCGTAAAAACTATGCAGATGTATTGTTAAAAGGTACATTCATTCCTGGTTCCGCTCCAATTCCACCATCCATGGACTATGGTTTCAAAGATTTGAAAGATCCTAATGCGTATAATCCTGAACGTTCTAAACAATTGTTAGCTGAAGATGGTTGGAAAGATACTGATGGTGATGGCATACTTGATAAAGATGGTAAACCATTAACATTCAACTTCGTAGTATATAATTCTCGTGCTGAATTGCCACTTTATGCAGAAGCCGTTCAAGCTGACCTCAAAAAAGTTGGTATCGACATGAAAATTAAAACAGTTGACTATAACTTGATTGATAAAATGGGCCAAGACGGCGACTATGACATGCTTATCTCCAATATCGTAACGGCTAATACAGGCGATCCAATCTGGTTCTTGGCTAACTACTGGCATACAAATGACAATGGTTCCAACCCTCAAAACGGTTCTGGTTATTCCAATCCAGAAGTTGACCAATTGTTAGATGCAGCTGAAACAGAATTCGACCCTGCTAAACGTCGTGAATATGCAATCCAAATTCAACAATTGTTGATGAATGATGGCGCTGCATTATTCTTAGGTTACCCTAAAACTAATATCGTAACTGGTTCTTACTTGAAAGGTGCAGTTATGTACCCAAGTGATTACTACTGGATTACAAATAAAATTACTAAATAATAAGGAGCTATAATGGCAGAAAACGTACTCACAGTAGAACATCTTAGTATCGCGTATCAAGGCGTGCCTGCTGTTATGGATGTAAATTTTACCTTGGAACGTGGCAAGGTATTGACCATCGTAGGGGAATCCGGATCCGGTAAGACTACCGTGATTCGCGCCCTTATGGGGTTATTACCAGTCGGTGGTGAGGTGACAGAAGGGACACTACTATTTAATGGAAAAGACCTTCGAAACCTTTCTAAAGCTGAATGGCGTTCCATACGTGGCAAAGATATGGCCATGATTTTCCAAGATAGCGGTAGTGCACTCGATCCGATTGTGCGCATTGGTAAACAATTTAGAGAACTATTTAAAGCTCATATTGAAATATCCAATGACGAATGTGATTGTCGTGCTATTGAACTATTAGAGTCTGTGGCATTACCTAATTGCGCAGATATCCTTCGCCGCTATCCACATGAGTTATCTGGCGGTCAACGCCAACGTGTTGGTATTGCCATGGCATTAGCCTTAGACCCAGCATTACTCATCGGTGATGAACCAACATCTGCTCTAGATGTGACAACACAATCTCAAGTTGTTATGCAAATGATGGAATTATCTAAAGTGCATAATTCCGCTATCGTTATGGTAACCCATAACCTGGGTGTAGCAGCGTATATGTCCGATTACATCATCGTTATGAAAAAGGGCCGTGTTGTAGATGCAGGTACGCCACAAGAAATCTTAGAAAACCCATCTAATGAATATACAAAACAGTTAAAAGATGCGGTGCCAACATTGGGAGGAGGTCGTTACATTGACTAACTACGCAGTAGAACTCAAAAATGTATATAAACGATTCCCACTTCCTACTGGTGGCGAACTTGAGGCTTGTAAAAATATCAATATCACCCTTGAAAAAGGGCAATCTCTTGGTATTGTAGGTGAATCTGGCTCTGGTAAAACAACATTGGTTCGTATGATTATGAAAATGTTGCCTATTACAGAAGGTGAAATCTATGTCGATGGTGTTGAAATTCAACATATGAATGCAGAACAAACAAAGGAATACCGTAAAAAAATTCAAATGGTATTCCAAGATCCATCTGCTGCATTTAACCCACGCATGAAGGTTAAGGATATTATCCTTGAACCACTCTATAACTTTGGCCTCTTGGAAAAGGGTAAGGAAGAGCAAATTGCTGGTGATTACCTTGAAATGGTAGATTTACCGCGCGAGTTCATGCATCGATTCCCTCATGAGATGTCTGGTGGTCAACGTCAACGTGTAGCCATTGCTCGTGCTATCGTATTAGAACCTGAAATTCTAGTATTAGATGAAGCAACAAGTGCTCTTGACGTATCCGTACAGGATTCCATAGCGTACCTATTGGCTCGCTTACAAAAAAAGAAAAATTTAACATACCTATTTATTGCTCATGATATTGCTTTCATTCGTACAATGTGCCACAAAGTGGTTGTTATGTATAAAGGTGCTATCGTTGAAGAATTAGATGCATTCCATTTAGCTGATGCGAAGCATCCTTATACAAAGGTTCTATTGAGTTCTATCTTTGAAATTGGTCAAGATCATAAACCACTTACATTAGAAGAAGCTACGTTAGAAGCATAATAGTATATGCATGAGGCTCACTTTAAAATAAATTAAAGTGTATAGGTTAAGTAAAATAGCAGTTAGTTGATGGGCTAACTGCTATTTTTTCAGGTTCTTAAAACAATATTGGGGCACAGGCGTTGAATATAATGGTTCTGGTTTCTCTAGTCCGCGCTTTGATGAATTGATAGATCTTGGTGAAAGCGGGGCTGATTCAGTTATACGATGTAATGCCGTTATTAATGCGCAACAACTTATGCTAGATGAATCTGTAGCATTGTTCCTTGGATATCCTGAAATTAATATCGTAGGCAATAAACACATCGATGGTATTAAGATGACACCATCCGAATACTATATGATTACGAAAGATTTAAAACGAAAATAATTGCATCTGTAACAAATTATTCAGCCCAGTTATAATTATATAAATAGTTCTCATTTGCTTGATTAAATACAATAGATTATAGTGTTTTTATATTGATATAATAATTCATTTATATCGATAATTATTGAAAAAGTTAAACGTATAGTAGGAGGTTAACATGGGGCTTAAAAAGTATTCATTGTTTGGTGCTTTCATATTATTAGTGGGAGCTTTAATCTTTTCAGGATGTGGAAAAGATACAAATAAAGATACATTAAAAGTAGGTGCTATGTCCTATGCAGAGTCTTTAGAGCCTACGGAGAATTACTTTAGTTGGGGGATTGTTCGTTATGGAATTGGAGAAAATCTCGTTAAATTTGATGATTCTATGAAACCACAACCATGGATTGCGTCTTCGTGGTCAGTCGGAGATGATCACAAGACTTGGACTTTTTCTATCAATGATAAGGTAAAATTCTCTAATGGTCGTAAGGTTACGGCACAAGCTGTTAAGGAATCCTTAGAGCGTACATTTGAAAAAAGTAAACGGGCAAAATCCTTTTTTGCCTATGACTCCATGGAAGCAAATGGGCAGACTTTAACCATTCACACCGATAAGGTGTATCCTAATCTACCCGGACTACTAGGTGATCCTTTATTTTTAATTGTAGATGTTCAATCAGAACGAGATGGCCGTGATTTTAGTAAAGAAGGCCCTATTGCTACGGGCCCTTATGTGCCTATATCTTTTACTAAAGAACGCATTGAGTTAGATAAGAACGAAAATTATTGGGATGGTGATGTGGGATTTAAACATGTAGTGGTAGATTCTATTAATGATGTAAATACTCGTGCTATGGCGTTGCAAGCAGGGGATATTGATATGGCTGTTAATATCGCCGCTGGTGAGTATGGATTATTTAAAGATAATAAGGATTATATTATTGAAGAAACCCCATCATTGCGTGTTGTTATGGTTCGAATGAATCATAATGGATATTTGAGCGATATTAATGTAAGACGTGCTTTAGTTGCTGGTGCAGATCGTGAAAATTATGCTACAAAACTTTTTAAGGATACCTTTGTAGCGGGACGAACTCCATTGCCACCATGCTTGAATTATGGATATAACGATATCAAAATTCCTGAAACGTATAACCCAGAACGTGCTAAAATGTTGTTGGCACAGTCTGGTTGGGTAGATAGCGATGGAGATGGTTATGTAGATAAGGATGGTAAAAAGCTACGTCTTAATTTTTATACTTATACAGCAAGACCTGAGGTAATCTTATATGCAGAAGCATTACAGGTTGATTACAAAAAAATTGGTGTTGATGTGAATGTAGAAATCGTTGATTCTAGTGTAGTGGATAAGGTGACACGTTCTGGTGATTATGATTTGGCAATAACCAGTGTTTCAACTGCTAGCACTGGTAGTCCTGTATGGTTCTTAAAACAATATTGGGGGACCAACATAGATGGCTCAAATCCGACCAATGTGTCCGGTTTTAGTAATCCTAAATATGATGAATTACTAGCTTTGGCTGAAACTACTGTTGATGATACACAACGATATAATGCCATTGTTGAGGCACAAAAGATTTTGTTAGACGATAGTGCATCCTTGTTCTTAGGTTATCCTAAGATTAATATGATTTGTAAAAGCTATATAAAAGGGCTTAAGATTTCACCTAGTGAATATTACATCATTACGAAAGACTTGAAAAAAGAATAAGGTTTACTATTTGTAATGCAATAAAAGGACTAGTCTTTAGACTAGTCCTTTGTGCTGTGTAAATATTATTTTTTACTATCTACCGCATCAAGATCATTCATATCCACCTCGTTGGCACGGCCAATCATGCGATTGTATTTTACATATAATTGTGTATATGCTTCGCCATAGGAGGAGTTGATGATGATGTAATTTCTTGCTTCTGCAATAAATTCTTTTACAGCATCTTGATATTGTTTAACCGCAGCTTGCGTTTCTGGTTTTGTACCAGGTTGCAAGTCATTCAAGCGTTTTGTAATTTCTTGTAGATTGGTTTCGACCTTTTGTGTATCTGTATTACCATCAGGATCGATAATATCGATGGTTTGAGATAATAGTATATTTAATTCGATGAAATTAATTGCATTGACTCTATTCTCATCAGCGAATTCTTTCATGCGTTCTGTATACAATTCATTATTACGATTTTCAAGTGCTAAATCGTATGCATTATAGGCCGCATTGAATTGATCCGCTAATGGTACATATTGGCTAGCTAAGTTATCACTGCCTACAAAATTATCTTTTTCAAAAGTTCTATCTGTGTAGTAGTTTTGAAGTTGATCAGCCACAGGAATTAATTGCGATAAGATGGTAAGTAATTCATCTGTCGCTTTATTTACATCCTCATATGGTGTGGAGCTTTCTTCTTTAGCCGCTTCAAGCTGAGTCTTTAATTTTTTATAGTCAGGTAATGTTACAGATGTATTATGTGTGTGATTGCGCAATTCTTCAAGGGTTGGTTGTATTTGATAGGTATAGGCAACACTATTTAAATTAAATGTATCCGCTGCCTCGATATAAGGTCGTAATGCATTAATCTTGTCCTCAATAGTAGAGCGATATAATATTGTAGTTGCTTTATTGGATAGGAAGTGATAAGCGCAATAAATCCCACCACCAATAACAGCAATCCCTAGAATTACGGCTAAGATTAATTTAATATAACCCTTTTTCAATTGCCAATACTCCTTATAAAACGTGTTTGTGAAAAAATATCTATACTTTATATTCTATACAGTTGATATCAGTATTATTATAGCATAGATTAAAGGGGCAAAAAAGATACATATAACTGATAATTATTAAATAAATATTAAATATTATAAAGTGTTAATGGCTATTTGAGTCAGTAATATATTTATTGATATGCAATGCAGTGTATGTTTATTTCATATTTATAAGTTGGTATAATTAAATTAACAAATGGGAGGTGATTGGAATGGATTTTGAACGTCGCTATGATTCTGTTGAGGAGGTTTTAGATGTAGCAAAGTCTGCAGAAGGTAAGCTTGTAAAGGAGTATGATGTATCTAATCGACTTGAGACGAAGAAAAATAAGGGAGGCATAGGTCAAATCATTGAAGAAGGCTTATTTCATATGGCTCCCAATAGTCGTGCAGAAGCTGATTTTGCTAACCTAGATCTTGAATTAAAGGTTACTGGCATAAAAACAAATGCAAAGCAGACATCCTTCTCAGCAAAGGAAAGATTGGTTCTCAATATTATTGATTATATGGAAGAGTATAAGCGTACTTTTGAAGAATCATCGTTGTGGCATAAGAATAAAAAAATCTTGCTTATGTTTTATAAATGGATTGATGGTGTGAATAAAGGTGAATTTCCTATTCTTAAATCCGTTATCCATCAATTTTCTGAATCGGATTTAGCTATTGTTAAGCAAGATTGGCAAATTATTATAGATAAAATCAAAGCGGGTAAGGCTCATGAAATTTCTGAGGGGGATACCATGTATCTTGCTGCTTGTACAAAAGGTGCTAATGCAAAGAGCATGCGAAAGCAACCCTTTTCTGATATCCCTGCAAAACAGAGAGCCTATTCGTTAAAGAACTCATATATGACTGCTTATGTAAGACGAATTCTTATGAATGAAGACGTAATCTCAGTTTTCAAACCAGAAGAATTAAAGTCTAAATCAGTTGATGAGTTATTACATGAAAGATTTGCACCTTATATTGGGCGTACATTATATGAATTAAAGCGTCATATTAACTTTGCAGAAAACAAGAATAAAGCGATGTATGCAAATCTGGTCAGTGATCTACTTGGTATAAAAGGCACTAGTCTTGATGATACTGAAGAATTTGCTAAGGCAAATATCAAATTTAAGACTATCCGTTTAGAACCAAATGGTGTTCCGCGTGAACATATGTCATTTGAACAAATTGACTTTGATAGATGGCTCAATGCATCTTGGGAAGAATCCCAAGTATATGAAACATTTGAAAATACAAAATTCTTATTTGTTGTATTTCAATTTACTGAGACTGAACGAGAGAACCCTAACAGAGTACCCTATTTGAAAGGCATTAATTTGTGGAATATGCCGGAGCAAATTATTGAGACCGAATTAAAAGATTTATGGCAAACGATGCATGACATATTAGCAGTTGGTGTTGAACTAACACAAACACCAAGAGGGGTAAAAAATAATTTACCAGGAGCTAAGTTTAATGGCGTTTGCCACATTAGACCAAAAGCTGCTAATGCTGCTGATAAAGTTCGATTACCAGATGGCCAAATGATTACAAAACAGACATATTGGTTAAATAGAGAGTATATTGCAGAAATAGTGAGAGAGTTATAATTTATGGATTATAGTGAGAGAACTAAATTTAATTTTGAAGATGACTTGTTGGGAGAGCAGGCCGTAAATAAGTTTTTGGTTGATTTTCTCTATGAAAGATTCAAAGAAAAAGGATATATTATTGATTTTGAAGTCTCTAGAGAGTTAAATAAACAGCATGCAGGCAGCGATACTGTTCTTACTCTTAAGAGTGGAAAGAAAATTGTTGTAGATGAAAAGGCCGCTATCCATTATGCAAAAACTAATTTAAAGGAAAAAGCTATGCCCACATTCGCCTTTGAAGTGTCTTATATGTATAATGGGCAATTAAAAGAGGGATGGCTGACTAATCTGAAATATAATGCAACACAGCGATATTTATTATGTTGGTTATGGGTACAGGTTGGGACCAATAAAAGCCGCTTAAAGTATGATGACATTGTACAAATAGAAGCTATGTTTTTTGAAAAGACCGACATTCAAGAATACATTATAAATATAGTCACTGCTGATACAGATATCGTAAAGTTTCATACTGTAGCTTCTGCTAAAAGAGAAAGTTTAGAAAAACAGATTCTTCATGGAGCTTTTGATAGCGTTAATGAGTCTATTGGATATAAAGAATATCCTAAGTGGTATTTAACTGGTAGGAATATATTATCTGAGCAACCTTTAAATATAATACTTTATAGGAATCAATTAGAAGATTTAGCTACATCGCATTGGTTGGTAACGAGAAAAGAACTTATAAATTTAGATAAGAAATAGAAATTCGATCTTGATCTCTTCTCTAGAATCTGATATAATATGTTCGAAGTATTTTATTGATAAGGGGTTATAATGAAGATATTTTCTATGTTTGATGGTGTAGGTGGGTTTATAGTAGGCCTTGAGAACTCAAGTAAAGAGGTCTTTCAAACACTATATTCTAATCAGTATGAACCATCGAGAAAGATACAAGATGCTTACGAAGTAGGTTTATATAGATTCCCTAATATGGAACATATCGGGACCGATGTTGCACTCATTCCAAATGAGAAGTTTGAAGAGATGAAGCAAAATGGCGTTGATATGATTGTAGGTGGATTCCCGTGCCAAGATTATTCTGTAGCGAGAAGTAAAAAGAATGAACTCGGTATTGAAGGTAAAAAAGGGGTCCTATTTTGGGAAATAATTCGTGCTACTGAAGTTATTAAGCCTAAATATTTAATCCTCGAAAATGTAGACCGATTACTAAAGGCTCCATCTAGTCAACGAGGAAGAGATTTTGCAGTTATGTTAGCCGCATTTGATGAACTAGGCTATTCTGTTGAATGGCGTGTTATTAATGCAGCTGATTATGGACGTGCTCAGCGACGACGTCGTGTGTTTTTCTTTGTATTTAGAAATGATACAAAATGGGGTGAACGCTTACATACAACATATGAAGCAAAATTTTCTAAAGATACAACTATAGAAGAACGATTAGCACAGTATCAAAACTATATTTTTAAAGATGGTTTGTTCGGCCGGCAGTTTCCAGTAGAAGGAACAGCTGTAAAAAAACGCGTACATGCGAATCAGTTGGTAGGCGATATTGCCGAGGTTTCCGAAACTTTCAATGATGGTAAATTTTGGAATTCTGGATTGATGACTAATAGATATTACTATACTATTGAAACCAATCCAATTGTTGAGCCACCGATTACAATGGGGAAAATCGTAGTTCCAGAAGAAACAGTTGATGCTAAGTATTATATTACTGGAGATAAACTTGAAAAGTTCAAATATCTCCGGGGGCCTAAAAAGTTAATACGTACCTCAGCAGATGGTCATGAGTATACCTATGCAGAGGGCGGAATGAGTGAATATGATTCCTTAGATTTGCCAGGTCGGACAATGCTTACATCGGAAGGTAGTGTCAATCGCTCAACCCATCTATTAAAAATTGATGGGAAATATCGTTTGATTACACCAATTGAAGCAGAGCGTTTACAAGATTTTCCGGATGATTGGACAAAATTCAAACTCAATGCAAAAGGTGAGGTTGAAGAAGTATCAGATCGTATGAGAATGTTCTTTATGGGGAACGCTTTAGTGACTGGTATTGTAAAACGTATTGGTGATGAGTTACAACAAATAGATAAGATATAATATTAAAATGGCTTTTATAGCTTTTTTGGCATAATAATCGTTGCTGATTGTATTCTATACTTCTCTCGTATATAATGGTATTAATAGATTTGTATTTTTCGATATAATCATATGAAAGGAGTTATTATGTCTAATTTCATCACTCCTAACGAATTATTACCTATCATGGATGAGGTTGTTATCCTAGATGCAAGAGGGTTTGAAGATTACAAACGAGGTCATATTAAGGGGTCGTTTCCCGTAGATATAGATAAGGATTTGACGGGACCTATCGGCGAACATGGTGGTCGTCATCCGTTGCCAGATATGGAACAATTGGCAAAGACTCTTGAAACCTTCGGAATCAATGAACACTCTAAGGTTGTTGTGTATGATTCTTGGATATTCTTAGCAGGTCGTCTCTGGTGGACGTTGCGCTATATGGGTCTTAAAGATGTACGCGTTTTATCGGGTGGTATTGAACGGTGGGTGAAAGAAGGTCATTTGTTGACTAAGGATCCTACACCTTTGCCTACTGAGCACACAACGTTTAACTATACACTGCAAACTGATATGACTATGAGTCGCAACGAGGTGTTGGAGGCTAGTAAGTCCGGTTCTCATGTTATCATTGATGCCCGTGCACCAGAACGTTATGATGGCTCTGTAGTAGATGTGATGGATGGCATGACAGGGCATATTCCTGGAGCTGTTAATCACTTTTATGAAAGCGGTTATACCTCGGAAGGACCACGTTCTGTTAAGGATTTAGAAAATGAGTTCTATAATGAAATTTATCAACAAAAACCGGTTGTTACCTATTGTGGTTCTGGTGTGACTGCATGTAATGCGCTACTTGTGATGAGTGAAGCAGGTCTTAATTCTGCGTTATACGTAGGCAGTTCCAGTGATTGGGTGACCTATGATGAATTCCCAATTCAAACGGGGGTTGAAACATTATGAGAATGTTAAATCATATTTTATCGGTCATTGCATTTGCTTATTTATGCTATCATTTGTATACTTATGGCCCTGGTCTATTCAATGTAACGGTTATGATTATCTTTTTGTTATCCGTTGTGGCGAATTACTTTAGATATCGTAAGGAAAACGAAATGAAAGCCAATGAAGCATCGCGACAAGCACGCGCTCAAGCTAAGTATGATCGAAAACATAAACATGCTCGTGAAAGCTAGCTTTCACAAATAATATTGTATATAAATGCCTTATAAGGAGTATCAATGAAATTAATATCTTGGAATGTAAATGGATTGCGTGCAGCCGTAACAAAAGGCTTTATCGATTCCTTTAACGAATTAGATGCAGATATTTTTTGCTTGCAAGAAACAAAATTACAACCCCATCAAATTGAATTAGAATTACCAGGTTATGAACAATTTTGGAATAGTGCAGTGAAAAAAGGCTATAGTGGAACCGCTGTATTTACACGTATTAAACCGATTGCGGTGACAAATGGTATCGGCATTGAAGAACATGACCAAGAAGGCCGTGTCATTACTGCTGAATACGATAATTTCTATCTCGTTTGCTGCTACACGCCGAATAGTCAACGTGAACTGGCCCGTTTAGATTATCGTATGACTTGGGAAGATGCGTTCCGTGCATACCTATTAGAATTGGATAAAAAGAAACCTGTTATTCTCTGTGGGGACCTCAATGTAGCTCACAATGAAATCGATTTGAAAAATCCTAAAACAAATCGTAAGAATGCCGGTTTCTCTGATGAAGAACGGGCTAAGATGACAGAATTGTTGGAATCTGGATTTACCGATACATTCCGTTACTTGTATCCTGATGCGGTTGATGAATATAGCTGGTGGTCCTATATGGGTAAGGCTCGCGACAGAAACGTGGGATGGAGAATCGACTACTTTATTACATCTAAACGCTTGGATGACAAAATTAAAGAGGCCAAAATCCATCAACAAATCTTTGGTAGTGATCACTGTCCAGTGGAACTCGATATTGAATTATAATATGTGATATGGTGAAAGCTTAGTTTCATATATCTATATTAATGAACAAAGCCTCATCTTCGGATGAGGCTTTCATAAGGAGGAACGATGGCACAAAAGCAAAAAGCCGTTGTATTATTCAGTGGCGGTGTAGACAGCACGACATGTTTGGCGCTCGCCATTGAGCGATTTGGGAAAGAAAATGTAGTACCCTTATCCATACAATACGGCCAAAAACATAGCAAAGAACTGGAAGCTGCGGCCAAAGTACTAGCATACTATGGCATAGAAGGAAAAACGATGGATGTAACAAAACTGTTTGCATTCAGCAACTCATCCTTATTAACACAGTCCACAGAGGCGGTTCCTACTGGTTCTTACAAGGAACAACAAGACGAACATGGGGAAGGACCTGTTAGTACCTATGTACCATTTAGAAATGGTCTATTCCTATCCGCTGCGGCATCCTTAGCCTTATCCCTTGATTGTGGCTATATTTACTATGGAGCCCATGCTGATGATGCAGCTGGTAATGCCTATCCAGACTGTACAGAAATATTCTATACATCCATGGGCGATGCTATCTTTGAAGGATCCGGCAAAGAATGTTCCCTCGAAGCGCCATTCATCAATAGCAACAAAGCCGACGTAGTCCGCGAAGGCTTACGCTTAGGCGTACCATACCAACTCACCTGGTCCTGCTACGAAGGTGGCGACCGCCCGTGCGGCCATTGCGGCACCTGCATCGACCGCCAAGAAGCCTTCCACGCAAACGGCATAGAAGACCCGTCATATTAATTGAGCGCCGTTTGGCGGGTGGATGTTAGGTTAGCGTAAAGAATGCAATTGAGCATATATCGTTATGCCGTAGAATTGATTGCTTTCGCAGAGCGCTTTAGTAGGTCGAGGCCTTCTCCCGAAGACTCGTCAAAATAGATGTTCGCCGTTTGGCGGACCAATGTTAGCATAACGTAAAGAATGCAATTGAGCATATACCGTTATGCTAAAGAATTGACTACTTCTACAGAGCGACTTTAGTAGGTCGAGGCCCTCGGCCGAAGACCGTTAAGCTAGCTGGAGCGGTTGTAGAAGTAGTCAATTCTGCTTACACTACAGTACCTAGCCGAAATTAAAGAATTATGATATGATAATCATACCGCCAAACGGCGAACAACTACATAAGACAGTTTGAAACCATCCTGTCTCTAAACAAAACTACGGAAAACATAAGCACATTTGAGCATGGTAGTTTTGCCATGCTCTTTTTTATTGATAAGGAGGTGAGTGCATGATTTCTACACGAAAATTGACGATTTCCGCTATGGTAGTAGCATTGTATATTGTTCTTATTTATCTAACCCAAGGAATTTCCTTCGGTGCGTACCAAATTCGTATAGCTACATCTTTATATGCACTTGCTTATGCCTTTCCGTTCTTAATCGTTCCTATGGGCATAGGTAACCTCATTTCTAATTTCTTGTTCGGTGGCCTTGGCATCCTTGATATGGTAGGTGGCTTTGGTGTTGGTATCTTGACGACTAGTATCATCGTATTGATGCGACGCGCTGGACTTAGCGCGTGGTGGGCAATGTTGCCAATCACTTTAGTACCTGCATTATGCGTGCCATTGTGGCTCAGTCCACTCGTAGGTGTTCCGTACTGGGCGTTGGTAATCAACTTATTGATTGGTCAAACAATTCCAGGCATCGTAGGTGCTACATTGGTGAAAGCTCTCGCATCTCGCCGTACTGTAGCCGCTCTGATGAATGCCATTAAATAACTACATAGTATAAAATATAAAATGACTGACTTTCACAATGGAAAGCCAGTCATTTTACTATATGGAATTGTTGGAGAATAACCTTAGCAATTGTAGCCACGAAGTGTTGCCTCGATGACAAGTCGTTCGAGGGCTACCATGTATGCAGCTAGGCGAGGTGCTACATTGTGTTTTTGTTGCATTTGCCATACTGCTTCAAAGCTGTTTTGCATATTTCTAGTGAGGCGCTCATTTACCTCTTCGAGGGACCAGTAGAAGCCAGCTTTGTTTTGTACCCATTCATAGTAGGATACAACTACACCGCCACCATTAGCAAGTACGTCAGGAATAATATCGATGCCTTTTTCAAAGAAGTATTTGTCCGCATCATTTGTAGTTGGACCATTAGCACCTTCTAAGATAATCTTAGCGCGTACATTTTCCATATTGTCCTTGTTAAGTTGATTTTCAAGGGCTGCTAGATAGAGGATATCTACATCTTGGGCTAACAATTCTTCACCGGTAATGGTAGTCATGCCTGGTTCGGAGTAACCAACCAAGGAACGACCATGAGAATTAGCATATTCATAAGCTTTTTCAACATCGAGGCCATTTGGATTGTATAGATTAACAGCTACGTCGCCGATAGCTACAACCTTAGCACCCGCTTCTGCAATGAGGCGAGCACCAACGGACCCTACATTACCAAAGCCTTGAACGGCGACAGTCATGTTTTTAATATCTAAGCCTTTTTTAGCTAAATAGCATTGCAATGCGATAAGGCAACCGCGGCCGGTAGCTTCATTACGGCCTAGGGAGCCACCTACTTCGATAGGTTTACCTGTAACGATACCTGGGCTCCATTCGCCTTTTAATGTGCTGTATTCGTCAACAATCCAGCTCATGATTTGTGCATTTGTATTTACATCTGGAGCAGGAACGTCGGTATTAACGCCGATGATAGGTGCAATGCGACGAACGAAGTTACGCGTTAACCGTTCTAATTCGCGAGGGTTCAATGTCTTAGGATCAACCTTGATGCCCCCTTTACCGCCACCATAAGGGATATTAGCGATAGCATTTTTTATAGTCATCCAAGCCGCTAATGCACGAACTTCGTTTTCATCAGAATCTGGGTGAAAACGAAGACCGCCCTTGGCACTGCCACGCAATGTGGAGTGTTGGCAACGATAGCCTTCATATACGCGGACTTCGCCATTATCTAGTTGGAGTGGAACGGATACCTTTAGTTCCCGTTCTGGATGGCGTAGTACTTCATAATCATTTCTTGTGTAGCCAAGCTTTTCGGCCGCTACATCAAGTGTGTTTAACATGTTTTCATAGGGATTATAGTTTTGCATATAAAAGTCCTCCTGATAATTCAGAATCAATGGATCGTTTAAATGTCTTGCTATTTATTGTATTCGACATGGACGAATGAATACCCTACATACAATGTTAACTATATTCTATAGTTGGATATGATTGTAAATAGTTAGAGCTTTCACAAAAAATAGGGTCCTTATTCCAAAGAATAAAGACCCTAAGAATCGGTATATATTATTTTTCGATTGTATCTTCTACAGGTGTAGCAGGTACAGAGGAATCTGTAGTTTGACCTTCGCCCCACCATACAACACCGAATGTATGATTAAGAACGGAACGGTTAAATACAGGCGTATCGATACCAGCTTTACGTTGTTTGATGTAATCATCAAGCGCAAGACCTGCGGTTCGTCCCATGCGAACGATGGAGCTAATGTTTGTTAACACTAAGAACGCCATGAATAAGTCGGCTAGGTTCCATACGAGATCAAGAGATGCGATAGAGCCGATGAATGTCATTAGGACTACGCCAATACGGAATAAATGGAGACAATATTTTTTGTCTGTTAAGTGGCTGATGTTGATTTCACCATAATAGTAGTTACCGATAAGGGAACTAAAGGAGAACATTACGATGAATACAGCAACAGCAGTAGGTGCCCAGGAACCGAGCTCTTGAGCTAGATTGTATTGAACAAGTGCTACACCAGTAAGACCTGTTGTACTATAGTCGCCAACCATGAGAACGATAAACGCGGATGCTGTACAGATAATGAATGTATCAAGGAATACACCGAATGCTTGAACAAGGCCTTGTTCTACAGGGTGATTAACAGCGGCTGTTGCAGCTGCGTTTGGTACAGAACCTTCACCGGCTTCGTTGGAGAATAGACCACGTTTAATACCATTCATTACAGTAGCACCTAATAGACCACCACCGGCTGCAGATGGTTCAAATGCAGATGTAACGATTGTATAGATTACATGAGGGAATTGGCTGATATTGGAGATGACTACGAATAAGGCAGTCACAATGTAAAGAACAGCCATGATTGGAACGATGATTTCAGATGCTTTGGCAACGCGGTTGATACCACCAAAGATGATAAGACCAACAAGTACGGCTACAACAACACCAGTATAGGCTACATCAAAGTTGAAAATTTGAAGGGATGCAGCCAATGTGTTGGCTTGTACAGAGTTGTAAATCCAACCATAGGTAATGCTGATTAAAATAGCGAATAAAACCGCTAGGAATTTGTTGTTAAGACCATAGCGGATATAGTAGGCAGGACCACCGTAGAAACCGCCTTTGGCAACAGGTTCCTTGTAAATTTGAGCGAGTGTACTTTCAATAAAGCCAGTAGCAGCACCGATAAGGGCGATAACCCACATCCAGAACACGGCACCAGGACCGCCAAGTACAACGGCGATAGCGATACCAGCGATGTTACCAACACCTACGCGAGATGCGGTACTAACGCAGAATGCTTGGAATGAGGATACATGGTTTTTTTCTGTTTTAGAACCAGCGCCAGAGGCGACAAGGCGAACCATTTCCTTAAACATGCGGATTTGGACGGCACCAGTGGTCATCGTAAAGAAGAGACCAGCACCGATGAGAATAAAGATGATTAAGTAGTTCCACAGGTAGGTATTGACCGTGGAGACTGCATCATTGAGTAGAGCTTCCATAAAACTCACCTTTCTTTAATAACACTATAAAATTTGTATCTATTGTACCAAAAAATGAAACATTCTTCTATAGAATATAACAAACACGCATACATAAATACAATTTATATTTATGTATGCGTGTAGTATGCAGTCATCTAGGAGGTTCTAGTATTATATATCCTCTGTATTAAAGGACTTGGCATCCTCCATGCCTTGTAATAAGGTTTGTTCAGAATGTTCCATGTGGATACGCGCTAGTTTACGAGCTTGTACCGCGTTATGGGATGCGATGGCTTCGACCAAGAGGCGATGCTCTTCCCACGTTTTGCGTAACCGGCCTGGTTGGTTCATGGAAAAGCTGCGGAATCGGTATGTTTGTTCGCGCAAGTTGTGGACGATGTCTGCTAAGCGTTCATTACGGGAAGCCTTGTAGAGGACCTCATGAAATGCTACGTCTGCGGCTACTACACTATCCATATCTTTGTTTTCCATGTGATCGCCGATTTCCACGAGCATGCGCTCTAGCGTTTCTATTTCATCGCTTGTAATGCGCTCTGCTGCAAGGCCAGCGGCTAATTCTTCAAGAGCGGAACGGATTTCGAATACTTGGGTAATATCCTTTAACGAAATATTTGCCACATAGGTACCGCGACGTGGAACCATTACGACGAATCCCTCAAGTTCGAGTTTGCGAATAGCTTCGCGGATAGGGGTCCTGCTCACACCGAGTTCTTCGGCGAGAGGAATTTCCATGAGGCGCTCGCCCGGTTTAAGGGTGCCGTCCTGAATGGCTGAGCGTAATGTTTCACTCACTACTTCGCTTAATGGTTTATAGGCATCTAGACGTATAGGTTGCAATCGTTTTGTCATTGTACCTCCTCCTGTGTGCAGGTTTTTGTAATTAGTGAAAGCCAGTTATGACCAGCTTTTTTGATTTCTTCTTGTAAGGACAATGCTTGAGCCGGTTTTTCTAACAACACAACTATGGTAGGGCCACTGCCGGTCATGATGGTTGGATAGTCACGGCTCGTAAAGAACTCTTTACACGTAATCAGTTCGTCGTGATCAGGGAATAATAATTCTTCAAATGTATTAGCGCTATTTGTGAAAGCCCCATACATATCATTTTGTTCTAAATGGTGTAATACATTAGTAATTGTATCTGATGTGGCGTTGGACTGGCCGTTATAACGACCATAGGCTACTGCAGTGGATACAGAAATTTCAGGTTTTACCAATAATAGCCAATGAGGTTCAGGTGATGGATGATAGACGAGTTTTTCTCCGCGACCTGTACCACGAGCCGTGCCACCTTTTAATAAGAATGGTACATCGGAGCCGAGTTTAGCACCTAATGTCATCAACTCATCCATGGTGAGGCGCAAATCCCAAAACTTATTGAGGCCTAGTAGCATCGCTGCTGCATCTGCGCTGCCACCGCCAAGACCTGCCGCCGCGGGTACGCGTTTCATGAGGTGAATAGCGGCGCCTGCCTTACATCCTGTATACTTTTGTACTTCGCGCAATGCTTTTAATGCTAAATTGCGTTCATCATAGGGGATGAGATCTTGAATGTATTGTGGTAACTCTGGTGCTACACCGGAGAATACAACGGAGTGATGTTTGGCAAAGTAGATGGAGTCCGCCAAACGAATAGACTGGAATATACTGTCGATATTGTGATATCCGTCATCGCGTTTACCAGTAATAGCAAGGCCAATATTGATTTTACTATGACCTAATTGTTCGATACTTTTTGACATAAAATCCTCGATGCGACATATGATTTGTACAAATTTCTATACCATTCGTACATGAGATTAAAAATGATTGAAAATAAACATTAAGTAGTTTATGATGAAACTGTATATGTATGTAAATATATAGTGATACTGCTATATATTCAATTAATTAATTATAGAATATTTATAGTGAAATGGCAATTTAGGGAGGCCTATATGTGGTCTAAATATAAAGATGATGTATACCAATGTATAATCGTTGCCATTGGCTGTGCTATTTTTGGCGCTGGCCTTGATGCGTTTGTGTTACCGCACAAATTGGTGAGCACAGGAATTAGTGGTGTTGGTCTTATACTCTATTACATCACAGGACTTTCCGTTGGTACATGGAATGTGATTTTAAACATTCCTATATTTTGGGCGGCTTGGCATTGGCTAGGCAAGCGCGTGGTGGTCAATACCTTGTATGGTACCGTCATGTTGTCCTGGATGGTAGATGCCTTTGATTTCTTGCAATACAATATGGTCATTTCTGATCCATTATTGAGTTCTATGATGGCTGGTGTTACAACGGGGATAGGCCTCGGTATGGTATATCGTGTTGGCGGTAATACGGGTGGACTTGATCCGATAGCATTGATTGTCCGAAAATACTATGGACTTCAAATGGGATCCATTAATAGTGTCATCAATGCTGCTATCTTAGCAGCTGCTGTATTTGTGGTTGGCTTAGAGGCCGTAGCGGTTACACTCGTATCTTTGTATGTATATACGATTATTACTAACAAGGTCGTTATTGGCTTTAATCAACGAAAGGTAGCTTTCATCATTACCTATCGAACTTATGAGGTCTGTGATGCGGTCATTAGTAAGGTTGGACGTGGAGCGACGATTATTAATGGTATCGGTGCGTATACGAGAACACCGAAACAGATTGTAATGGTAGCTGTTAATTTGCTACAAGTTAATAAATTAAAAGAAGTTATAGAAGAAGTAGATAATGAGGCTTTCATTCTCATTACAGATGCACAAGAGGTTATCGGTAAAGGATTTACCACACCTGTCGTGCCAACGCCGATAGAAAATCTCGTCAAAGAATGTAAGGACAATGCTCATTATATAGAACATAAAGATTAGAATTAGGAGGCTAGCATGGCTCATGCATTAGCAGGGAAACCTGTTCAAGAACAAGATATTATAGATGTACAGACCATTGTAGATGCGTATTTTGATAATGTTCCAGATATGACAAATCCTACACAATTGGTTTCATTCGGCACATCTGGCCATCGTGGTACCTCCGTAGATGGTACATTTACAGACCTTCATGTGG
>OGCX01000355.1_pt1 | contig 23427 bp, 7 predicted proteins | sample 1570261 | NCBI WGS metagenome assembly OGCX01 (sample SAMEA2582161, study PRJEB24529) | metagenome | biome: Human gut stool | place: China | collected 2011 | reverse complement strand
ATCCAAAACCAGTTACACCTGTGACTCCAGATCCAAAACCAGTTACTCCTGTAACTCCGAATCCAAAACCAGTTACACCTGTGACTCCAGATCCAAAACCAGTTACTCCTGTAACTCCAGATCCAAAACCAGTTACTCCTGTAACTCCAGATCCTAAACCAGTTACACCAGTGACTCCAGATCCAAAACCAGTTACACCAGTAACTCCAGACCCTAAACCGGTTACACCTGTAACACCAGCACCTAAACCAGTAAATCCTAATCCTGTTATTCGTGGTGCTTATGATACACCTCATATGCGTGGTATTCGTTCTGCTGTAGTAGGTAATATCAACGCATGGCGTACATTAGCTGACGATATGTATCGTCCTCGTGTATTGCAACAAGGTGAACCAACTGGTATTTGGGCTCGCATCGGTGGCGGTAAATACAGCTACTCTGGCAGTGGTATCGACACAGCTACAGATTATACACGCATTCAAGGCGGTTATGATGCTAAAATCAGCCGTGGTTGGACTGTAGGTGGTCAAGTATCCTATCTTCGTGGTTCTGAAGACTATGTATTTGATGGTTCCGGCAAGGTGAAATCCTTCTCCGTTGGTGCTTATGGTTTGAAAGACCTTGGCAAAGATCAATATGTACATGTAGAAACTCAAGTAGGTCGCGTATCTAATGACTTCACAGCTCGCAATGAAATCGGTGAAGCTATGTCTGGTGATACAAAATCCAATGCGTACAGCATCGGTGTTCGCTATGGTAAAACATTGAAATACGATAACGGTTTCTATGTAGAACCACAAGCACAATTGAACTTTACACACTTCGGTGGCCGTAACTTTAATGTAGGTAATGTATTTGTTAACCAATCTAGTGTAAACAGCACTTCTGGTAAAATCGGCCTTGAATTGGGTAAACAATTTAGCAATGGTAACCTTTATACACGTTTTGCAGCAGGTCATGCTTTCACAGGCAATGTAAAAACTACATTCGCTAGTGGCAGTGTTGTGAAATTAACAGAACAAGATCTCAAAGGCACTTGGACTGAACTTGCCTTCGGTGGCCGTTATGGTTTCAATAGCAACAATAGCGTATTTGCTGACGTTGCCACAGGTTTGTCTGGTGATCTCCAAGCAGACTGGGGCGTGAATGCAGGTTTTACACATAAGTTCTAAGTGTAGATTTATTAAATAATCTTTTGTACAATAGCTAACATATATAGCCTCCTAATAATAGAGTCATGACTTTATTATTAGGAGGCTTTTATTGTATGGAGCATAGAACTAACTATATAGCCACCTATGCATTTTTCTTCTAACCTTAAGGAAAAACTATATAGACGAAATACGATATATCGTGTATACTAATGAAAATGTAAGCTACTAGAATCATTATTGATTGAAGCACACTGTATTAATAAATTTACCATGCTTAGTATGGGGGTCTCTATGGGGATAAAAGTTCCTCAAGAGATAATATCTATTACATGATAAATGAAGTAGCTCTGGGGAGGGCACTTCGAGAGAGGAGAACTTATGAAATTAGTAAAATTATTACCTATTATGGCAATTGCTTCTATAGGTGTTGCTGGCCAAGTACATGCGGCACAAGATCCTTTGATGATGCCTGAACAACCTACGGCTCCTTTGACTGCAGAACAACAAGAAATCTCTCTTGCTGTTCCTAGTGAAGAGGTAAAAGCTGTAGTATCTGAATTTGCAGCATTCCAATTGGGGATGAGCAATGCTTTAATTAAAGACGACAATCGCGTAATGTCTGGTCAACAACGTTATACTAATAATGTGTTGTACTATATGAACGTTCGTCGTAGCTGGTACATCACAAGCCATCGCTATAAAAAAGATAGCTATGCTCGCGTAGCATTAGATCGCTTGTACTTAGATTACAAAGAATTCTTCACGAATAACACTACAGTGTCTGAAATGAATCAAGCTGAATATGAACGCCAAATCTTAGCTATTCTTGAAAAGAATACAGCTAACATGTCTAATGATGAATTGCGTTTCTACATGAACGAAATGGTAATCTACAGCTTGAAAGAAGCTATGCGTGACGGTAATAACCGCGTTAAACGCATCCGCTAATCGGTATATACAACTATATATCTATGAAAGAGGTAACGGCATAGGACGTTGCCTCTTTTGTTTTCAAAACAAATGCCCTCGTAGGAACAAATTCTACGGGGGTTTGTTTATTAATTAATTATATTATCTGATTTATTCTTTATGAATTATTATTTATGTTATTTACATATTTTTTCGATGGCAGTATAATCTACTTGTAGAATTATGAGGAAAGTATGAAGGAGAAGTGTTTTGTAGTGTAACAAGGGAGGCGTATGATTATGAATCACGCAAAGAAACTACAATTATTAGCAGTACTCGGAGTTTTGACCATATCTTCTGCTAGCTTGGTACAGGCTGCAGATATTCCTGTTGTTTCTAGTGGTGGTGCCACTTATAACATTGGTTTACAAGGCTGGTCATCTTTCACTAACTCAGATAATGTACATCTTGGCGGTCAAACTGGGGCGGCTAATAGCGATCCCTATGCCCATGTAGGGGATCCAAATGCAAAGGGTAATAATATTGCCATCGGTCGTCTTGCCTTGAATGGTTCTCAAGGTGGTGGTAACGTAGCGCTCAGTTCTAAGACATTTGTAGGCGGTAAAGGTGATTATAACTTCTTAGGTAACTTTGCAGCAGGTTATAATTCAACCATTTCTGATACGATTGCTATAGGCTACTTTACAGGTTCCTACTCTCAAGGTAATAAAAACGTATGGCTCGGCGCTTCTCAAGCTGCCGCTAGTAAGGGGAATAACACTGTATTAATCGGTTCTAACTCTACAGTAAATGGTAATTTTAACTATGGCATGGGTCATGGCGTTATCTTTAAAGGCGATAAGAACTCCGCTATTGGCGCATATAACAAAATTGAAGGTAACCAATCTGGTGCCTTTGGTGTAGGTACGTATAATGTGGATACTGTTAAGGGCGATAATTCCTACAGTGTTGGTAACAAGAACCAAGTGAGTGCTAATAATACATTCGTAGTGGGTAATAATGTGAAAACATCTCTAGACAATGCAGTTGTATTAGGTAATAATTCTACTGCTGAAAGTAGTGATGTAGTGAGCACTCCTAGTTATACCTACAATAATGGTGTTACTGAAAGCTTCGCCGGTACTGCTCCTGTGTCTACTGTATCTGTTGGTGCAGCAGGTCAAGAGCGCACTATCACTCATGTTGCAGCAGGTCGTATTACAGCGGATTCTACAGATGCGGTTAACGGCTCCCAGTTATATGGTACAAACCAACAAATTGATGTATTACACCGCGATGTACGCCACGTGGAAAAAGAATCCAACCGCGGTGATGCTCGTGCCGCAGCACTAGCTGCATTACATCCACTACAATTTGATCCTGACCACAAGGTTCAAGTTATGGGTGGCTATGGTCACTACAAGGGCGAAAATGCATTGGCTCTTGGCGTAGGTTACTATCCGAAAGAAAACCTACTCCTTACAGCAGGTACAACTGTAAGTGGTGATTTGATGACTAATGTAGGCGTATCCTATAAATTTGGTGAAAATAAAACATTGCCTAAGATCTCCCCTGCATCCTATAACGCATTGGAACAACGGGTAGATACATTAGAAGCACAAAACAAAAAACTACAAGAAACAGTAGATATGCTTGTGCAAAAACTTAATGAAAAATAGGGTTTAAAAGATATGAAAGAGGTAATAACATGGTTATTACCTCTTTTTTATATACATATATTAGTAAACTAATACGTTTCTAGTGACCTCTTATCTTGACATACATAAACATTATTCGATACACTAGTATATATTTCATTTATTGTTCATGAATTTTAAATGTAGAGAGTAATGAAACGTATTGTGTGTATCGCCTTGAGCGCCCTATTGTGTTGTGTGGGTACAGCTGAGGCAGAAAAACAACAATTACATAATGATAAGGGCGTAGTGTCTGCAAAAACTGATGCTCAAACAGAGCGCATGAAGGCCGCATCAGAGGGCTTTCACATTACGCCTGCTGCCACACCGGACCATGTGATTGGCCAAGGTGGGCCGCTCATCATGGATCGGCAAGATACTAAGACCGTGCAGTATAGCAATGTGGATGCAGTGAATCGTGCCATTAATGCGGTGGCTATGTCCAATGTATCTAATGTTATGTATGGTGCCAAAGGTAAGCCGTGGATGCGCCGCACTACGCTGAGCTTTCAGTTCCAAGAAGGATGGAAGCCGCTGTATTCTGCGGAGACTATTCAGCCTCTAGGTCATTACGATAATACCTCTCGTGATGTGTGGTTTACGCAGCAGCGTATTTCTCGTGCCTCTGATACGGGTACTACCCTTAATGTAGGTGTTGGGTACCGTCGTATTTCCAAGGACGACCGTCGTCTCTATGGGGCTCATTTATTCTATGATCATCGCTTCTTAAATCGTCACGATCGACTCAGTGCTGGTCTTGAATATATGTCTGGTGAAAGCGAGTTTCGTTTTAATTGGTATGGTTCTGCTTCCGATGAGCGTGTTTTGGATGCGAACCTGCATACCTTAGAGCGAGTATCTAATGGTTATACCTTAGAATATGGTAAAACCTTTAAAAATGCGCGCTGGGCTAGAGTCTATGTTGAAGGCTATCACTGGAACCAGGATAGACAAGCTGATAAGAATGGTTTGCGCATAGGCTCTGAGATGCAACTTACGCCGCGTGTATCTGTAGATATGGGATACAATAAACCGGAACATAGCTCTGGCGGTGCATATGGTAAAATTACGTTCCGTTTAGCGGGAGCTCCGATGGCTTGGTATGGTGGCAAGCATCGTTTAGAACAATCTGCAACGGTTCGCGATAAAATGCTCAACCTCGTAAGACGAACTAATACGGTTTTTGTTGAACAATAATTTTGATAACTGAATAGACAAATTGAATGGGCATGCCATTTCCTGCATTCATTTTATTTTAATGAAAATTAAATGAAAAATAATCTACTATTGTTCCTATATAAGTGATATACTCTAGGTAAGGGAAACGTTAGTGTTCATATCAATTGTTTTTAAGATAATGGCTTTTTATAAAAGCCATTATCTTATTATTTGATGCCGTGTGATCGCCCGTTCATCTTAGTTACTCTCCAACTATGTGATAATCTTTGTGTTGTGTTTACTTCAAAATCTCTCTCTTAATAACAAACCTATATCATACGGCACCGGTAAGAGGTTCGCCTTCCTCTTATCAAAAAAGGGTAGTTAATCCTCATCGATTAACTACTCTTTTTTATATTCTCTTAATAGATATATAAATTACTGTTTACAAAATTCGTATACGTGCTACAATATTCATATAAAACTCATGAATAAAAAGTGAATTTTAATGCAAAGAGAGATTGATAGGTTTTGTAGTTTGTAAATGGAGGTTCTAAACTATGAACAAACGGAAACGTTTATTAACTTTGTTAATCAACGGTGTATTATTATCTAGTTTATGTGTTGTAGCGAGTGCAGCCGATACGACAACGGGCGCTGGTACTGGCGTAGCGTACGGTACAGGTAGCAATGCTCCAAAGGCTGAAAACGTGGCGATTGGTAATAATGCTAAGATTGGTTATTCCAATGGTGCTAGTGCTGCTACAGGGGATATCGTAGTCGGTAAGGATGCTAATATTAATAACTATGCTAGCCAAGGCGGTAGTGTAGCGATTGGTAAAAATGCAAAAATTGAAAATATGGCCGGCGGTGTAGAGGCTAGCTTTGCATTAGGTCAAACAACATATAGTGGTAGTTGGTTCTCTTCTTCAAGAATTCCTGCAGATCCAACAAAGGTAGTAGGCAGTGTTGCCATTGGGGATAATACATTTGCTCGTACTGGTAGTACTATGATTGGTTCCCATAACTATAAAGGCGATCTTGGTGATATTACAGTAGATACATCAACTACTCGTAAATATGCATTGAATGCTTATGCGACTACAGTAGGTGCTAATAGCTTTAGTAATGGCGCTTTTACAACCAATACAGGTACCTATAATATTATCTCTAGTGAATATAATGGTGGCCGTATGGCAAATCCTGTTAAGAACTTGGGATCCACTATTAATGGTTCTTTAAACAGCATTGAGTCTCAAACAGCTAATAGCTACTACGCTGGCATTGCTAACAGCATTGTTGGTACAGCAAATAGAACGTTTAATTCTAATGGCTCTCTTATTATGGGTGCTGGCAACGAAATCACTAACTCTGTTAAATCTATTTCTGGAGCACCAGATGATGGCGGTAATTCCGCTAAAGAATTAGCTGAAAAATTGCGCACTGCTGTAAAAGATGCTAACGGCGGTGGCGCTACGATGGCCCTCGGTGGTGGCAACAAGGCTGACTACACATTGCGTACATCAATGATTGGTATTAACAATACTGTAACAGGTACGAATGGTGCTAAAAGCGCAGATAACTTTGTAGTAGGTGTAGGTAATACTGCATCTAATGTACAGCATTTAACTGCTATTGGTTCTAAGAACACTGTATCCGATGCTAATAATACAGTTATCGTTGGTGATAACCGTAAGGTAACAGGTGCTAATAACTCTGTTATTATTGGTTCTAGCGATGCAGAAACTACTACAACTGTAAATGATGCAGTGGCTATTGGTCATAACACTGAAGTATCTGCTGAAGGCGGTGTAGCTCTTGGTAGTAAATCTAAGGCAACTGTAGCAGCTGGTGCAGCTGGTTATGATATTAGCACAAAAGCGGCATCTACTGATACAAGCTCCACATGGAAAGCGACAGCATCTGCTGTATCCGTTGGCGATGTAGCTAATGATGTAACACGTCAAATTACATCTGTTGCAGCTGGTACAAATGATACTGATGCAGTAAACGTAGCACAACTTAAAAAGGTAGAAACTAAAATCTCTACTGTGGAGGCAGATGCTAAAAAGCATACTACTGTTGTAGCAGGGGATAATACAACTGTTACACCTGGTACAAATGCTAATGGCGGTGCTGAATACAAAGTAGCTGTTAATAAAGACTTAGTAGAAATGAGCTCTGCTAACTTTGGTAAAGCAACTGACGATGTTCGTGCTCGTATCGATAAAGACAGTGCTCGCTTCTTCAACGGCAGCGAAAATATCGGTATTACACCTACTGAAGGTATCAAAATCGAAAACACAGATACCTTAGAACAAGCAAAATTTGATAAAACCGGTATGTATGCTAGTGAAGGTAATACAACTGTTTACTACACTACAAATGCTATCAGTGCTGGTAATCAAATCATTAAAAATGTGAAAGCTGGTGTAGCAGATACTGATGCAGTCAATGTATCTCAACTTAAACGCGTACAAGATCAAATCGCAGCATCTACTAGTGTTACAACTGTAACAGCTGGTGACCACATTAAGGTAACACCAACTGTAAATGGTAATACTCACGACTATAAAGTATCTCTTGCAGATGATATTGCTGATCAAATTACAAATAACACAACAAATATCAATAAAAATACAAATGATATCAAAAATATCAAAGGTAATTTATCTAAGATTGACAAACGTGTTGATAAATCTGTAGCAGGTGCAGCGGCGTTGGCAGCATTGCATCCACTTGATTTCGATCCAGATGCTAAATGGGACTTTGCAGCAGGCTATGGTCATTACCGCAGTGGTAATGCTGCCGCATTAGGCGCTTTCTACCGTCCTAATGAAGACGTACAACTTAGCGTAGGTTCTACTGTAGGCAGTGATGAAACAGTATTTAATGCTGGTTTGTCTGTGAAAGTAGGCGCTCATAGTGGTGTATCTCGTTCTCGTGTAGCGATTGGTAAAGAAGTATTAGCTCTTAAGAAAACAGTAGCTGAACAAAATGCTCAAATTCAAAAATTGACTACATTGTTGAATGGTGTTGCGGGTACTAAGATGAAAGCTGACCACACAACATTGTTTCCAGATATCCCTACAAACCATTGGGCATATGAAGCTGTAAGCGATTTATCTCGCCGTGGTTTAGTAGAAGGCTATCCAGATGGCACATTCGGTGGCGACCGTATGTTAACACGTTATGAATTTGCTCAAATCGTATACCGTGCTATTCAAGACGGCGTAACAGTTAATGATCGCCTTGTAACAGAATTTAGCCCTGAAATGGCTTTGTTCCGTGTTGATACAGTAGCTAAAAATGCTAAGGGTGAACCAACAATCGAACGCGTTCGTGTTAACAAAAAATAAGGATACTATTAGTTTATAGTGTTCACACAACTTAATAAGTAGCTACTATGCCATACCTCAACTCCACCCCGAGGTCGCATAGTAGTGAATATAAAAAGGAGTAACTGATTATATCAGTTACTCCTTTTTGTTGTTATATTAGGCTCACTATTCTTTTTATTTGGCAAAATAACCTAGCGATTGAATGTGCGCGATGGACTCGTCTAAATATTGTTCAGAGGACACAATGTGTTTAGTGCCATCATCTTTTGTTCTTTCAACGGTCATGTTTTCGTTCATGGTATCAATCAATTCTTGACGAGATATTGGTTTTGCCATCAATTTCATGACGTAGGATAGACCTTCATCTACTGAAAAGTCTATTTGGTTATACATATTGCCGAGGCACATGTATTGATAACCACCTTTTTCAACAAGTGTGGATACATAGTTTATGAAATGCTCTGGAATATAGGTTTTGTTTTCCTCAAATGGTAATTGGTCATATTTTTTTGCATATGTATTGATATGACCGACGATAGCAAGATGGAATAAACGTCTATACATAGCATCAGTATCGATTTCAGAATCAGGATGATGTTCTTCAATATGTTTCATAATATCCGCTACATTGAATGGGCGTTTTGTATCCATTAATTCTTGGATGCTAATGTGCATAATATTTGTCCACTCTGGAGGAACGCCAGGCTCTTCATCTAATGCATTGTTGAAGTATAGTGTATCTAGTACTTTCTTCTCAACCCTTTCGTCATGGGAAATTTTATCTTCGTTGCTACACTTTGTTAATAGGGCCATGCGGAACTGAGTATCATACACATAATCGTAGTACTGCTCCTTATCAATGTAGCTATCTCTAGCCAATGTTCTAATATTATTTTCCACACTACTATCAAGCCATGTAATGAAGGAACGATTCAATGTTTCGTCACCGATGTAAGCGCAACCTTGCTCTTGTGCACGTTCAATAAATTCTGATACATATACAGGATCATTAATAGCTTCTAAGTATTCGTGCCCAACATAATAATCATTAGATTGTAATACACGATTGATATTTTTTATTTTATAATCAGAAATTTGTTGGGAACGTTCATCTAATTTCATTGTTTCTGCAATGAGTTTTAATACATTTTTTGTGTAGACCGTACGCTCTTGTAATGAGTCGTTAGGTGCATGTTTTTCAGAATATAACATAATATCCCGCAATTGCTCTAACCGTTTCCAACCAGGATATGTATTGTATGATACATATGCTACACCACGGTCGGATAGATTTCGGTTACAAATGCTGAGGATTTTATCTTTCACCACGTCAGGCACCCAAGACCAAATACCATGGACGATAATGTAATCGAAGGTACCAAATGAATCATCAATATCCATAATATCTTTTTCTAATAATGTAATATTTTTTAGCCCCATGGATTCAATTAATTCATTCCCATGTTTCACCTGTGTAGGGGATAGGTCGATACCTGTAAAGGTAGTCGTTGGATTATATAGGGCTTGGGGGATGATATTTCCACCGCAAGAAGAGCCCAACTCTAATACGCGCGCCTCTTCAACTGGTACTGGGTCTAAGCCATAAATAAGAGCTTTTGCCATTAAAGATGTAATACATGTATTGGAAAATGGTTTTGATACGTATAGAAAATCGTCGTAAGATTCCTTCAGGTCGTTAATTTTAGATTGATCTACACTAGTAATATGTTGTTTACTCATTAGAATATATCCCCTCTATAACTAATACTCGTAAAATGGTCCTCATAATGATTTAGTATATCATAATTTTTATCAAAATCGGTCAAAAAAAATTCATAGTTATTTCATTTATAAGTTAGTGTATGAAAAAAATGTGAAAGTACCTTTAAAAGGTTGTTGGATTATTATAATTATATTTTTCTATGATCCATATTTTATAGATAATATATAAATAGATACCAAAATCGAGAAAAATCAATGAGATTAAATCAATTAATCGTTTATTTATAACTATAGTTAATGTGGTTATCGATAAATACCGAACTGCATTGAAATAAATAGATTATATTTTATAAAATACGTATAAAACACAGAAAAAATGAGTAAAAAACCACCCATATATTAAAAATTGTTTAACAAAATAAAGGTTCCAACAATAAATTCTGTCGATTATGATAAAAACATGAAGAAAAGTATTTACAAGATTTTCGATATATGATATTCTGTTCATGACACAAAATGAAAGAAATATGAAAGATACTCAGAAAGGCGTAAAGGTATGGGAAATTTAGGCTTTTCCTTCTTTTGTATTTAAATGATTTAATTATAAGGATTGTAATTGTGTCTAGTTAAGAAAGGGGTTCATAGTAATATGAATAAAATCTTTAAAGTTGTTTGGAGCAAAACTAAAGAGTGCTACGTAGTAGTTTCCGAAGTTGCAAAAAACAATGGTGGTAAGAAAAAAGCTCTTGCTAGCGTATTAGCTGGTTTGGCTATGGTAGCTGCTACAGCAGGTACACCTGTACAAGCTGGTGTAGGTTTGGGTGGCAGCTCGGTTAATATCACACCGGATGGTACATTAAATGGCTCTAATACAGTGTCTAAAAACTCTGTTGTAGTTGGTTACCAAAATAATACAACTGGTGGTAGCGGTAATGGTCACATTGTATATGGTGCTAATAACGTAGCAAATCAAGATTCATCTATGGCTCTTGGTAACCAAAACGTAGCAACTGGTCCTGCTGCATCTGCAATTGGCGTAGGATCTCAGGCAACTGGTAGAAATACAATTGCAGTAGGTAATGTGGCAAAAGCTAGTAATACAGATAATATCGCTATTGGTACATATTCTGAAGCATTAACTAGTGGTCAAGATGCATATGCTCTTGCAGTGGGTTCTTATTCAAAAGCTAATGCTCATATGGCAGTTGGTATTGGTGCAATTGCTAAGGCAACAGGTAGTGAATCTACAGCAGTTGGTGCTGGTTCTACAGCAAGCGGTGCTAATTCTACTGCTCTTGGTGCTCGTAATACTGCATCTGGTCTTCGCTCTGTTGCTATTGGTAAAGGTAATAATGCTATTGCAGAAGATACTATTGCAATGGGTACTACCAACAATGCGAAGATTGGTGGTGCTATTGCCATTGGTCAAGATAACCTTGCAGATTCTACTGTAGGTGGTGGCCGTGCCGCAGGTAATACAATGATCGCTATTGGTCGTGACAATAAAGCGACAGCAGAAGATACTGTTGCAATCGGTCGTAAAACAACAGCATCTGCTAACGTTTCTGTTGCCCTTGGTGCTCGTTCTGAAGCGACAGGCTCTGGTGCTATTGCTATTGCTGGTAATGGTGAAGGCTATCAAACAACAGCTAGTAAAACAGGTTCTATTGCCATTGGTATGCAATCTAATTCTACAGGCGTTGCTTCCACTGCAGTAGGCGGTGTTGCGCAAGCAACAGAAAAAGGTGCCTCTGCCCTTGGCTTTAAAGCAAATGCTACTGCTGAAAGTGCGACTGCATTAGGTCAAGAATCTGTTGCATCTGTAAAAGATGGCGTTGCTCTTGGTTCTCAGTCTAAAGCAACTGTAGATAAAGGTGTTAAAGGCTTTAATCCAGCAGAAACTCGTACAAACAAATATGCAGGTCTTGCTGGTACTGCACAAACATCCACATTGGCAGCTGTTTCCGTAGGTGATGGTGCTACTGCAACTCGTCAAATTACAGGTCTTGCTGCAGGTACTAATGATACTGATGCTGTTAACGTAGCTCAATTAAGAAGCGTTAACTTGAAATACGCTGGTGACACTGGCAATGGCGATGTATTGTTAGATGATGGTACATTGAAAATTAAAGGTGATGATCCTACATTTATTTCTACATCTGCTGATAAAAATGGTGTTACAGTAAAAGCTAAAATAGGTGCTGATATTACTACTAATGCTGATGGTAAAGCAGTTGCTCCTACTACAAACGGCATTGCTACAACTGACAATGTTACTCAAGCAATCAACAACTCTGGTTGGAAAGTAACTTCCGCTAACAATGGTGGTACTACAAACGGTACATCTATTGAAAAAGTAAGCCCTGGCGATACTGTTACTTTCAAAGCTGGTAAAAACATTGTATTAGACCAAGCTGGTAAACAATTCACATATTCCTTGAATAAGGATGTTGATTTGACTAAAGATGGTTCTTTAACAATTGGTGATACTAAAGTTAATAACGATGGCTTAACAATCACAGGTGGTCCATCTGTTACTAAAACTGGTATTGACGCTGGTAATAAAAACATTACTAATGTAAAAGCTGGTGTAAACGATACTGATGCAGTTAATGTAAAACAATTAAAAGACGCTAAAACTAAACTTGTAGATGGTAAAAACACTAAAGTTACTGGTGAAGGTACTCAAGACGATCCATACAAAGTTAATGTAGAAGGCGACTTGAAAGGTATTACATCTATTTCTAATGCTGACAATGGTCCTAAAATGACAATTGGTGGCAACTCCATCAACATTACTGGCGGCCCACTTAACATGGGTGGTAGCAAAATTACTAATGTAGCTCCTGGTACAGACGATACTGATGCAGTTAACGTAAAACAATTGAAATCCGCTAAGACAGAAGTTAAAGCTGGTAATGGCGTAACTGTTGCTAAGACTCAAGATGCAACAGATGGTCATGATATTTACACAGTAAGCTCCACTGGTGCTACTGGTAACACAGATCCTTCTAAAGTTGAAGGTGGTAAAAATACTACTGTAACAGGTGATGGTACAGCAGCTACTCCGTACAAAGTAAATGTACAAGGTGACTTGAAAGACATCTCCTCCATTACAAATGATACTGGTTCTGGTAAAATCTCCTTCGCTGGTGATCAAGTTGTAAAAGTTGAAGGCGACAACCCTATTTCCTTAGATGGTAAAGGTGGCTATGTAACTGGCTTACAAAACAAAGATTGGGATATTACTAACCCAACTGTAGTTTCCGGTCGTGCAGCAACTGAAGACCAATTGAAAAAAGTAAGCGATGGCTTCAACAACACAATTAAATTAGCAGGTAACACTGGTAACACAGATACTCAAAAATTCAATAAAACTGGTGGTTTGAGCTTCGGTGTAGTTGGTGCTAACAACGGTCAATACATCAAAACAACTGCTTCTGGTACAGATGTAGTAGCTGATTTGTCCGATGATGCAAAAGCTAAATTGAACCATACCTTTGAAGTAGCTCCTGGTTCTAGCAATGTAACAGTATCTAAAGATACAACTGATCCTAATAAAACAGTTTATAAAGTAGCTGTTGCTAATACTCCAGCAGCTGGTGCTTCCTCTACTGAAAGTGTAGTTAAAAAAGCAGCTGCAACTGGCGATACTAACATTGCTGATGTTACTGTTGGTAATGGTAAAAACCCTGGCGATCCAGATGCTCAATACGAAGTTAATGTTTCCCGTAATGCAGTTAAAGATGCAGCTCGTGAAGCCGTAACAGTTAACAACGGTGGTACAACTACTGGTGGTAACTACACAGCTGATGCAGATAACCCTATCACTGTTAACCCTGTGAAAGATGATGCAAACCATAACACTACATACGAAGTGAAATTCGATGGTGATAAAGCAGCTAAACAAATTCCTTTGACTTATAAAGCTAATGGTGCTGGTGACCAAAAAGTTAAGTTGGATAAAGGTCTAAACTTCACAAACGGTTCCAATACAACAGCTTCCGTAGCAGCTGATGGCGTAGTTAAATATGACTTGAACAAAAATGTTGATTTGACTAAAGATGGTTCCTTAACAATTGGTGACACTAAAGTTAACAACGATGGCGTAACTATCACTGGTGGTCCATCTGTTACTAAAACTGGTATTGATGCTGGTAGTAAGAAAATTACTAATGTAGCTCCTGGTACTGATGGCACAGATGCTGTTAACTACGATCAATTGAAAGCAGCTCGTACAGTTGTTACTTCCAACGACAACTCTGTAACAATTAATAAAACAACAAATGGCGATCAAGTAACATATGACTTACATGTAAATGCAGCTGCTGGCACAGCATCTACTTGGAACTTGAAATCTGGTGCAGTTTCTGCTACAGAAGGTACACATGCTGGTGACACAGCTCAAAACATTGCAGACGGTAAATCCGTTACAATGCAAGCTGGTAAAAACTTAACTGTTACTCAAACTAACGACAAAGCAGGTAATACAGAGGTTGCATACGCTCTTGATAAAGACCTTAAAGATCTTGATAGCGTAACAACTAAAGAAGTTAAACTTGGCGACAAAAATGACAACATCTCCATTAAGAAAGATGGCGACCGTATCACTTATAGCACTGATGGTGGCACAACTGTTAAGAAAGTAGCTAATCTTGATGATGAAAAACACATCAAACCTGGTAGCTATGCTGTACAAAACGACGGTAGTGTAACTATGACTTACGTTGATGGCAATGGTAAACCAGTTACTGGTGAAGAAGCTAAAATTACTGGCATCGCTAAAAACGATCTTTCCAACATCACTGATGACGGTAAGAAAGTGATCACTGGTCTTGGTTCTAAAGTTGAAGCTGGTGACAACGTAACTGTTACTGATACAACTGATGCAACTACAGGTCAAAAAACTTACACTGTAAATGCTAAATTAGCAAAAATTGAAAACGGTAAAAATACTACTAAGACTGGTACTGGTACAGACGCTGATCCATACAAAATCAACGTTGAAGGTGACTTAACAGATATCAACTCCATCACAAATGGCGCTGGTTCTGGTAAACTCACATTCGGTCCTAACGAAACAGTAACAGTTGGTGGTACTAACCCTATCACATTGAATGCTAAAACTGGTAATATCGGTGGTTTGACTAACAAAACATTCGATCCTAACAATATCGTATCCGGTCAAGCAGCTACAGAAGATCAATTGAAATCTGCACATGATTCCTTGAAAGCTTCTGAATTGCACATCGCTCCTACAGCAGTTAAAGCTGGTAGCACTGAAGCTAAAGGCGGTGTAGTTAACGGTACTGAAAACGTATACAAATATGATGCAGGTACTAAGAAAGTTACATTGACTTATAACGATGGCAATGGTAAAGCTGTAACTGATACTAAAGCAGTTATTGACTTCTCCGACTTGAACATTCCTGCAGCTGGTAATAATTACAGCTTCAAAACTAATGCAACTGGTAACCTTGAAGACGGTTCCAATGCAACTGAAACTGAAGTAGCAAGTGGCAAAACTGTAAACTTCGGTGCAGGTAAAAACTTGACTGTAAAACAAGAAATCGGTAAAGATGGTAACCAAACTTACACTTATGCATTAAACAAAGACTTAACTAACTTGGATAAAGTAGTTGTTAATGGTAAAGATGGTAAGGACGGCGAAGATGGCGTATCCATTACTGGTCCTACTGGCGCAGCTGGTACAGATGGTAACAATGGTAAAGTTGGTATCACTGGTAAAGATGGTAAAGATGCAGTATCTATCTCCGGTAAAGATGGTGTAGGTCACATTGGTTTGACTGGCCCTGCTGGTAAAGATGGTAAAAATGCAACTGCTGATATTACTGTTAAAGAAGGTAAAGCTGGTGTAGACGGTAAAGACGGTGTTGATGGTATCACTCGTATCTTCTACAACGATAAAGATGGCAACGAACATCAAGTAGCAACTCATGATGATGGTATGAAGTTTGCTGGTGACGATGGTCAAGCAAACCAAGATACAAATGCACAAGTTATTAAGAAACATCTTAACAACGTTGTCGATATCATCGGTGGTGCAGATAAAACTAAGTTGACTTCTACTGATAACATCGGTGTTAACAATGTTAATGGCAAATTAAAAGTTCAATTGGCTAAAAACGTTGACTTGGATGCTGATGGCTCCTTGACTACTGGCGCTACAAAAGTTGACAACAACGGTGTTACAATCACTGCTCCTGCAGGTGGTACTACTACTGATGTTAAATTGACTAAAGATGGCTTAGATAATGGCGGTAACAAAATTGTTAATGTTAAAGCTGGTGAAAACGATACAGATGCTGTAAACGTTAAACAATTGAAAGACAAAGTTACAACTGTTAAATCTTCTGATGGTACTATTTCTGTAACTGATAACAATGATCCTGCATCTGCAACTTATGATGCGACTAAAGGTCATCAATATGACATCAAGATCAATAACCAAGGTGTTGTAAACAACGCTCAACTTCCAGTGGTATACACTAAACAAGATGGCACTAAAGTTTACAAACAACCAGATGGTACTTTCAACACAGCTAAAGATGGTTCTGGCACTGTTGTAAATGCTGGTGATGTAATCGCTTCCATGAATAGTGCAGGTGACTCCACTACAGCTCCTACTAAGTTGAACAACGTTGGTTCCTCCATCGCGGATAAAGCTGGTAATACATTCTTAGATAAGATTGATGCAGCTGCTGGTGACAACAATACTAAGAACGGTGCGGTAAACGTAACTGACCTTAAAAATACAGCTGACGCATTGATTGATAAAGGCTTGAAATTCGACGCTAACTCTGGCGGTGTGAAAACTAATAAACTTGGTTCCACTGTGAAAGTTCAAGGCGAAGGCGCTAAAGCTGATACTGAGTACAGCGGTGAAAACGTTAAAACTATCATCAGTCAAGATGCAGATGGTAACACAACTATCGACGTTAAACTTGATAAAAACCTTAAAGCTGACAGCGTAGTTGTTGGTAAAGATGGTAAAGACGGCGTTGATGGTAAGATCGGTGTTAACGGTAAAGACGGCGCATCTGTTGTACTCAACGGTAAAGATGGCTCTATCGGCTTGACTGGTCCTAAGGGTGCTGACGGTAAAGATGGCGCAAGTGCTAAGATTTCCGTTAAAGACGGCGTTCCTGGTGTTGATGGCCAACCTGGTGATAAATTGACTCGTATCGTATACGAAGACAAAGATGGCAACACACATGAAGTTGCAACTCACGATGATGGCATGAAGTTCGCTGGTGACGACGGTCAAACTGATCCAACTAAAGTTATTAAGAAACATCTTAACAACGTAGTAGATATCGTTGGTGGTGCTGATAAAGCTAAATTGACTGATAACAACATCGGTGTAAATAACGACAATGGCAAATTGAAAGTTCAATTGTCTAAAGACCTTGATCTTACTAAAGATGGTTCCGTGAAAATTGGCGATACTAAAGTTAACAACGATGGCTTGACTATCACTGGTGGCCCATCTGTAACTAAGACTGGTATTAACGCTGGTGATAAGAAAATCACAGGTGTTAAAGCTGGTGAAAACGATACAGATGCAGTAAACGTTAAACAATTGAAAGATAAAGTTACAACTGTTGAATCTTCTGATGGCACTATCTCCGTAACTGATAAAAATGATCCTACATCTGCAACTTATGATGCAGCTAAAGGTCACCAATATGACATCAAGATTAATAACCAAGGTGTTGTAAACAATGCTCAAATTCCAGTGGTATACACTAAACAAGATGGCACTAAAGTTTACAAACAACCAGATGGTACTTTCAACACAGCTAAAGATGGTTCTGGCACTGTTGTAAATGCTGGTGATGTAATCGCTTCCATGAATAGTGCAGGTGACTCCACTACAGCTCCTACTAAGTTGAACAACGTTGGTTCTTCCATCGCTGATAAAGCTGGTAATACATTCTTAGATAAGATTGATGCAGCAGCTGGTGACAACAATACTAAGAATGGTGCTGTAAACGTATCCGACCTTAAAAATGCTGCTGATGCAATCGGCAACAAAGGCTTGAACTTCGGTACACAATCTACTGGTGCTAATAGTGAAATCCATAAAAACTTGGGTGAAAAACTTGAAATCGTAGGCGAAGGTACTAAAGCTGATGATAACTACAGTGCATCCAACATCAAAACTATGACTAAAGATGGTAAAGTTGTAATCGGTCTTGATAAAGATCTTAACGGCTTGAACTCCATTGGCGTTCCTGGTAAAGATGGCGTAGCTGGTAAAGATGGTGTATCCATCTCCGGTAAAGACGGTGCTAACGGTATCGACGGTAAAGTTTCCATCGGTAAAGATGGTAAAGATGCTGTATCCATCGCTGGTAAAGATGGCGTAGGTCACATTGGCTTGACTGGTCCTCAAGGTCCTGCTGGTGCAGATGGTACTGGTGTAGATATCTCTACAGATCACGGTTCCAAAACTCTTGTTAAACCAGAAGCTAACAATGGCGACAAATCTGAACGTATCGTATACGTACCAAAAGATAAAGATGGCAACCCATTGAAAGATACTGATGGCAACCCAATCAAACGTGAAGTAGCAACTATGGATGATGGTTTGAAATTCACAGGTAACAACACTGGTACTGAAAACAAACATGCGTTGAATACGCTTGTTAAAGTTCAAGGTGAAGGTGTGACTGCAGCTCAATCCACTGCATTCCAATCCGCTGCTGGTAACATCAATGTAGTAGCTGATGGTAACGATACATTAACTGTTAAATTGAACAAAGACCTTAAAGGTATCAACTCCATCAAGAATAGCGACAATGGTCCTGCATTGAACTTCAACGCTGGTGACCTTTCCGTAACTGGTGGTAACCTCAACATGGGTGGTAACAAAATTACTAACCTTGGTAAAGGTACTAACGATACAGATGCGGTTAACTTGAAACAATTGAAAGATTCTCGTACAATCGTTAAATCTACTGATGGTTCCGTAGGTGTTCGTGAATCTGAAAGTGCTGATGGCGCTAAAGTATACGACTTGTCTACTGGTGCAAGCCCTCGTTTCGATGAGTTAACTGATGAAATCGGTCGTGTAGGTGCACAAGGCGCAGCTCTTGCAGCATTGAAACCTATCCAATACGATCCATTAGAACCAACTCAAATCATGGCTGGTTATGGTAACTACCGTGGTAACTCCGCTATTGCAATGGGCGTTGCTCATTACAAAAACGAGTCCACAATGATGCATGCAGGCTTAGCTTGGGCAGGTGGTTCCCGTCACATGATGGCAAATGCTGGTGTAACTTGGAAAGTTGGCAACCGTGATAGCGAAGCTGCTGTAGCAGATCGTTACCGCAAAGGCCCTATCAGCTCTGCTTATGCAATGCAACAAGAAATGGCTTCCGTTAAAGCACAAAACGCTGGATTAAAAACAGAAGTATCTGATTTGAAAGCTGAAAACGAACAAATGAAAGCTCAAATTGCTGCTATGATGGCAAAACTTGGTATGTAATCATTTGTGAGTGTAAGAACTGAATAAACAAAAAGGAAGGTATGCGCTACCTAGTGTAGCGCCTGCCTCTCCCTATTGTTTATAAAAGCAGTGCTTTTAAATATGAACGTGTAAACGCGTGAGAGATACTTTCACCATAATCTAACGATAGAAAAGAGGAATATAGAATGAAAAAATCTACATTACTTGCTTGTGCAGCGGCTCTTGTTATTTCTACAGGCGTTGTAGGTGCACAATCCGCTCCAACATATGACGACAATTTGATCTTACCTAATCCTGTATCTGCTCCAGCATTGGGCAATGTAGTATTGGTACCTGTGGCTAGCCCACAAACAGTGTCTGCTGTTCATGACTATGTAAAAGCTTGGCAAAATGCAGAAATCAATATCGCAAAAGCTAAAGTAAAATACGAAAACCATGAACGTATGACTAAAGCTGAAAAAATCTGGTTACATTCCTATGATAAACATAACTACGCTGACTACTTCCGTACACACTCTATCGGCCGTGTACATGGTCAAGAAGTGTTCTTGAACTGGAATGGTGAAAACCGTAATAAAAACGAATACGAATATTTCGAAATGCCTAAATACAATGAAAAAGATGGCTTCACTAACAGCTATGGTTACAATGTATTGCGTGGCATGGTAGATCAAATCAACGAAATCGTTCAAAAACAAAAAGAAGTTGGCGGTCCTATGACTGACGACGAAGCTCAAGCATTGGAAGATGCTATTTTGGACGTAATGGCTAAAGAACAAGAACATGTATCTAACGAAGAACTTCGTCACTACATGAACGAAACAATTTGGTTCGCAGCTAAACAAACAGTTAAAAATAAAGCTAGTGAAGAACCTAAAATGGAAGATGAACACACTGTAAATCTTCGCGAAGCAATCAATCGTCCAGCTAACCAAGAAACTAAAAAAGTAGACTTGCGCGCTGCGATTCAATAATAAGGTTTGTAAATTTTAATATACATCATTAACACACTGAGAGCTCGGCATAAACGATATACAATGAATTAGGAAAATGATGTGTGACGCACAGTGTATATAATGAACAACTACATATGGCCCTCATACGGCGATTGTTTGAGGGCCTTGATGTACCCTGGCCCCCGACTAGGGCACACAATCCTTATGCAAAACGACGCCATCCGAAAGGATGGCGTTGTTTTTTTGCGTTTATGGATTGTTTTCTATACTTATATGCCCCAATAATTGTACAAATGTAAACAATTATAAAATAATAGACGGATTATATTAACTACCTTTTTCTACACATTTATGAAGAAACGCTTGTTTGCTGTATTTAAACTTCATCTAATTTAGAATGTTTATATATATAAGATGAAGATGATCTTGTATAAGATATTCAAATATAATGTAAATATAAACTGGAGTAACCCATTTTATACTCTTATATATATAATGTATTATATTATATATAATGCTATTATAAAGAAAACCCTTATTTTATGCGTATGTGGAGATAATTCCTCATATCTAGAAAATTCGGTTTATCTTGTTTAGAAATATAAAATTTATTTTAATTATTTCAGGAATTTCTATTTACAATTAGTTTATAAATTGTTATTATATTAATATCTTAATGAATAGTATGTGAACGTGTGTCATAAACCATTCATGAAACAAAAAATGTATGAATAAGGCATTTAGTGTTTTCTTTATAAGAGAGAAAGGGGTTCATAGTTTCTATGAATAAGGTTTTTAAAGTCGTTTATAGCAAATCTAAAGGCTGCTATGTAGTAGTACCTGAAACTGCTAAAAATAATAACGGCAAGAAAAAAGTATTAGCTAGCGTATTGGCTGGCTTGGCTGTAGCTGGTGCTATGGGTGGTATTGCGCCTTTAGAAGCACAAGCAGGTTATGATACTGGTAATAGTCATGTTAATATTTGGGCTGATACAAAACCAGGATTCAATGGTAGTAATTATAATGTAGGCCAAAACTCCATTGTTGTAGGTTACCAAAATACTACAGATAATGTAGCTGGTAATGATGGTAAAGTAGCTATCGGTGCTAAAAATACATCAACAAATAACGCAACTACTGCAGTAGGTAATAGAAATACGGCTACAGGCGGTGCTGCTACAGCTGTTGGTGCTGGTAATAACGCTTCTGGTGCGGCTTCCTTGGCCGTAGGTAACGTAAGTAATGCAAATGCTAAGTCTGCTGTTGCTGTTGGTTCTTATAACAACGTTAACTATACAAAAGGTTCCTGGGAAACAACACCAAAACAAGCTGGGGAATACTCTACAGTAATTGGTAACTATTCTAGCGCTACAGGTACAAGCGCATCCGCTATGGGTGTATATACGAATGCTACTGGTGCCGGTTCTTTTGCTGCTGGTTATAACAATAATGCAAATGGTCAAAACTCCGTTGCTATTGGTTCTGAAAATACATCCCATGTAGCAGACACAATCACATTAGGTCAATTTAATAATGCTAAAACAATGGGTGGTATCTCCATTGGTAAAAATAACTTGACTGACTCTGCAGATGGTAATCGCGGTGATGTACGTAGAAATCATGAAAACTCCCAAATTGCTATTGGCCGTGATAATAAAGCGACAGAGTTAGATACTATTGCAATCGGTCGTGAAACAACAGCATCTGGATCTGGTGCTACTGTAATCGGTGCTCGTGCAGAAGCTTCTGGTAACAATGCTATCGCTATCGGTCAAAGTGGTAAAGATTCTCCTAAAGTAATTGCTAAGGGTGTAAACTCCATTGCTATCGGTATGCAATCTCAAGCAACTGGTGAATCTGCTATCGCTGAAGGTCCTGGTGCGCGTGCAGCTGGCAAATATGGCGTTGCATTAGGTCGTACAACTAAAGCAAATGCTGAGGCTGCTACAGCTTTAGGTAATGATGCTGAAGCTAATATTGCTAATGGTGTAGCTCTTGGTTCTTCTTCTGTTACAACTACAGATAAAGGTGTTGTAGGTTACAACCCATCCGATCCTCATGAACGTAAATATAATCCTTTAACTGGTAATGTAAAAACCGCTACTACAGCTGCTGTATCTATCGGTAATGGTAGCACTTTGACTCGTCAATTGACTGGTCTTGCTGCAGGTACTGCAGACACTGACGCTGTTAACGTAGCTCAATTGAAAAACGTTGGCGTTGCTGTAACTGGTAACACTGGTAAGAGTGACTTCTTAACTGATGGCGGTAAATTGAACGTAATCGGTACAGGTCGTGTATCTACTGTAGCGGCTCATGACGGTGCGAAAGACTCCAAAATCACTGTAGGTTTTGATGACAAAGGCATGGTGAAAGCTGGTAAAAACGTTACTGTTGATGAAAAAACAGTTGATGGTCGTACTACATACACAATTAACGCTGCTGATACTGCTGCTAAATATGACTTCTTAACAAATGCTACAGCTAACGGTGGTAAACTTGACGGTGAAGCAACACCTACAAAAGTTCAAAGCGGCACTACAGTTAACTACGCAGCTGGTAAGAACTTAACAGTTAAGCAAGATATTGAAACATCTCTTGGCCAACAAACATATACATATTCCTTGAATAAGGATCTTAAAGAAATTACATCCATCACTAACAATGGTGGTCCTACAATGCACTTTGGTGGTAACAACATCAGCATCACTGGCGGTAACCTAGATCTTGGTGATAATAACATCACTAACCTAAAATCTGGTGGCGATGTAGTGAATAACGCTGCTAACATTGGCGACGTAACTCGTATTTCCAAGGCTAATGACTTGCATGTGGCTCCTACAGCAGGCACTAATAACAATGTGGCTGAATATACTGTAGATGCTAACAAAAAGGTTACATTGACTTACCAAGATGGTAATGGTAAAACTGTTAATGGCCCTAAAGCAGTTATCGACTTGAGCGGTTTGAAAACTGGCGACATGAGCTCTT
>OGCX01000343.1_pt1 | contig 23878 bp, 10 predicted proteins | sample 1570261 | NCBI WGS metagenome assembly OGCX01 (sample SAMEA2582161, study PRJEB24529) | metagenome | biome: Human gut stool | place: China | collected 2011 | reverse complement strand
CCCTTTATATGCTGGGACTTTCTTACTATCAAACAAAAGTTTATTCCAAAGCAGCAGAGACGTTAGGCAAAGTAACCACAGAAAACGATGCCCTTACACAGAACGCTTATCTGCACATGGGACTTTCCTACCTGCAATTGGCAGAAAAGAACAAAGCACGTATGGCTTTCGAACAGGCTGCTGCATCCAATGCCAATATGCAAATCAAAGAACAGGCAGCTTATAACTATGCGCTTTGCCTGCACGAAACTTCTTTTTCTGCCTTCGGCGAGTCTGTCACTGCTTTCGAGAAGTTCCTGAATGAATTTCCGACCTCTCCATACGCCGAAAAAGTAAGCAGTTACCTGGTAGAAGTTTATATGAATACCCGCAGCTACGATGCCGCATTAAAATCTATCGACCGGATTGCCAAACCGAGTGCCCAGATACTGGAAGCCAAACAAAAGATATTATTCCAGTTAGGTACACAATCTTTTGCCAACGCCGACTTCGAACAGGCTCTTAAATACCTGAACCAGTCTATCGCTATCGGACAATACAACCGCCAGACCAAAGCAGACGCTTACTACTGGTGTGGAGAGTCATATTATCGTCTCAACCGAATGGTAGAGGCAGCCCGCGATTTCAACGCCTACCTGCAACTGACCACCCAGCCCAATAACGAAATGTACGCGTTGGCTAATTACAACTTGGGCTATATCGCTTTCCATCGGAAAGACTATACACAGGCAAGCAACTATTTCCAAAAATATATCCAATTGGAAAAAGGAGAAAACACAACGGCGCTTGCCGACGCTTACAACCGTATTGGTGACTGCCACCTGCATGTACGTAACTTTGAAGAAGCCAAACATTACTATTCGCAAGCCGAGCAAATGAATACTCCTTCAGGAGATTATTCTTTCTATCAACTCGCTCTCGTATCCGGCTTACAGAAGGACTACACCGGTAAAATCACTTTATTGAACCGTCTGGTCGGCAAATATCCCGCTTCACCTTATGCTGTAAACGCCATTTATGAGAAAGGGCGTTCCTATGTGCTAATGGATAACAACAATCAGGCTATCACCTCCTTCAAGGAACTGCTGAACAAATATCCCGAAAGCCCGGTCAGCCGGAAAGCTGCCGCAGAAATCGGTTTGCTGTTTTATCAGAAAGGAGATTATAACCAAGCGATCGAAGCATATAAGCAAGTTATCGAGAAATATCCGGGCAGCGAAGAAGCACGCCTCGCCATGCGTGACTTGAAGTCTATTTATGTAGACTTGAACCGTATTGATGAGTTTGCCGCTTTAGCGAATGCCATGCCGGGACATATCCGTTTCGACGCCAACGAACAGGATTCGCTTACGTATACCGCTGCCGAAAAGATTTATATGAAAGGCAGAATGGAAGAAGCCAAAACAAGCCTCAACAAATACCTGCAGACTTTCCCCGAAGGAGCTTTCAGTCTGAATGCACATTACTATCTCTGTCTGATCGGCAGTGAACAGAAGAATTATGATATGATTCTCCTCCACTCCGGCAAGTTATTGGAATATCCGAATAATCCATTTGCGGAAGAAGCACTTATCCTGCGGGCGGAAGTACAGTTTAACCAACAAAATACGGCAGAGGCACTGGCAAGTTACAAAATGCTGAAAGAGAAAGCAACCAATGTAGAAAGACGCCAGCTTGCCGAAACAGGTATCCTGCGTTGTGCCTTCCTGTTGAGAGACGATGTGGAAACAATCCATGCCGCTACCGATTTACTGGTAGAGCCCAAGCTTAGTCCGGAACTAAGAAACGAAGCGCTCTATTACCGTGCCAAAGCTTATACTAACCAAAAAGCTGGCAAGAAAGCAATGGACGATTATCGCGAATTGGCTAAGGACACACGTAACCCTTACGGTGCCGAAGCGAAATATCAGGTTGCCCAAGGGCTTTACGATGCCAAAGAATATGCTGCTGCGGAAAAAGAACTTCTCAACTACATCGAACAGAGTACGCCACACGCTTATTGGCTGGCACGCAGCTTTGTCCTCCTGTCGGACGTATATGTCGCTATGGGTAAAGACCTCGACGCACGCCAGTATCTGCTGAGTCTGCAACAGAATTACCAGGGCAATGACGATATCGAGAGCATGATTGAAGACAGACTAAAGAAACTAAACAAGTAAAGATTGAAAAGTATGAAACGAACTCTTTATATAGCAGGAGGCTTTACACTGGCATTTCTGATGCCGTTCAACCTTCAGGCACAGAATACTCAGCCGAAAGATACGACCATGAACCGCACGGTCGTCGTAGAACAGGAATATAATCCCGACATTCTGGATGCTTCCAAAGTGAATGTGCTGCCCAAAGTGGAAGAACCTACCGTCAGCAAAAAGGAAGTGGAATATGCCACTACTTTCTTCCCGGCTACCTCTATTCCTGCCGACCTAATGCGTCCCTATGTAGGAACGGAAGTGCAGCCCGGCAGCAAGCCCGGATATATACGCGCCGGATATGGAAACTACGGTAATCTGGATCTCCTTGCCAATTACCTGTTCCGTCTGTCGGACAGGGACAAGTTGAACGTCCGCTTTCAGATGGACGGAATGGATGGCAAACTGACTATGCCGGAAGCAGACACGAAATGGAACGCTTATTATTACCGTACCCGTGCGAATATCGATTATATCCACCAGTTCAACAAGGTAGATTTCAACATCGCCGCTAATTTCGGACTCAGCAATTTCAACCTTTCTCCGGTTCAGCCCGGCAAGCAGAAGTTTACTTCAGGAGACTTCCATCTGGGAGTAAAATCGACAGATGAAAATTATCCCATACAGTTCGAAGCGGAAACCAATCTGATGATGTACAACCGTCAGAACAATAACACTTTCTTTTTCAATGACAAAGTCGGAGAAACACAAGTGCATACCAAAGGATTGATCAGCGGCGCTATCAGCGACGAACAGAGCATCAACATCGGATTGGACATGCGTAATCTCATCTACAATAAAGACCTGAAACTTGCTGACGACCTCCAGGTATATGAGAACCGTACCGCTCTGGCACTGAATCCGCATTATAAACTTAGCAGCGACAGCTGGAATCTGCGTGCAGGAGCCAATGTAGATCTCTCATTCGGCAGCGGTAAATCATTCCGCGTGTCTCCGGATGTAATAGCACAGTATATCTTCTCCGACAGCTACGTACTCTATGCGCAAGCTACCGGAGGCAAGCTGGTCAACGATTTCCGCAGACTGGAAACGATCTGTCCTTATGCCTTGCCGGCAGCCCCTATTCTTGATACATACGAACAGCTGAATGCAGCGATAGGATTTAAAGCGAGTCCTTATCCCGGATTATGGATCAATCTGTATGGCGGTTATCAGGATTTGAAAGACGATTTCTTTGAGGTACAGGAAGAAACATTTGTCAACTATGATCCCTCACTTGCCGATGATGCTCAGGAAGGGAATTCCTCGTCTCCGGTCACAGCACATCAATATCTGAATCTGGAATTTAGCAATGCCAACAACTTCTACGCCGGTATGAAGATCAGCTATGAATACAAAGACCTCATTGCATTGTCCGCTACTGGAACTTACCGTAACTGGGATGCGAAAGAAAAATACAGCCTGTATATGAAACCCGCCTGCGAAATTAATTTCAGCGCAGACTTCCGCCCGATCACAGGACTGAATATCAATCTCGGTTACGATTATATCGGACGCACAAAGGTAGAAGGCATTAAAGCCGCAGCAGTCAGCGACCTACATGCCGGAGCCAGCTATAATGTGTTCAAAGGAGTATCCGTGTATGCCCGGATTAATAATATCCTCAATAAGAAATACCAGTATTATCTGGGCTATCCTACAGAAGGTCTTAACTTCCTGGGAGGATTAAGCTTCAGCTTCTAGACAAGACATCTTCTCCAAAGAGAAGAACCAATCAGATGCCCATCCTGTTATTGCCTATGTGCAACATAACAGGATGGGCTTTTTTATTGTTCCTTACAAAGCCTCCTTTTCCATTCCGTCTATAATTTTGTATCAAGGTCTACCCATTTGTTACAGATAGTGTTTCTAGCTATTTGTGCACCTAATTTGGTGAATATTGCACGTCCATTTTTCACATCACCCCTAATTTTGCATCATCATTAAAAGATAAATGAAGTTAACCTTATTGCACATAAGCAAAGGATATATTTAGAAACTGAAGAGAGAATAAAGAGAATAAAAGTCACCCCCAACCCGGTTGACCTAACTATAAACTAAATATATTATTAACCTATCAAATTAAACAGTATGAGAAACGCGCTCAATTTAAGATTCTGCTTTCTTGTTACGTTTCTTTTATTCATACCGTTGATGTATGCCTTGCCCCCGGAAGGTATCACAATTAAGGGTAGAGTAACGGATGAAACACTCAAAGAAGGCGTTCCCGGAGCTAATGTGACTGTGAAAGGCACGAGCATTGGGACAATCACAGACTTTGACGGTAACTTTACGATCGTCGCCCCAAGCAAAAAATCCGTATTGAACATTTCCTTTATCGGGTATGTAACTCAGGAAATCGTGGTCGGAGACAAAACAATCATCAATGTTTCCTTAAAAGAAGATGCACAGAACCTCGGTGAAGTGGAAGTTGTAGCTATCGCATACGGTAATCAGGACAAGCGCATGCTTACCAGTGCCGTCTCCTCCATTGACAACAAAGAGCTGATCAAATCTCCGGCAACAAGTATCACGAACCTCCTCGCAGGAGCATTGCCGGGTGTATCTTCCGTACAGACTACCGGACAGCCTGGTAAAGATGCTGCTGCCATCTACGTACGTGGTGTCGGTTCATTAAATGATTCACAATCCAAGCCCCTGGTTTTAGTAGACGGAATAGAACGTGAGTTTTCACAAATCGACCCGAACGAAATCGAAAGTATTTCAGTATTGAAAGACGCCTCTTCCACCGCTGTATTCGGAGTAAGAGGTGCTAATGGCGTAGTACTGATCACCACCCGAAGAGGTAAAGCAGGCAAAACGCAGATTTCCGCCAGCACCAAACTGGGTCTGCAACAACCCATCTCACTGGTAGAGCAGACCGGAAGTTACGAGTTCGCACGCTTCTGGAATATGAAGCAGGAGATGGACCACGTTACGAATCCTAAGTTATACTTCACTCCAGAACAGGTAGAAGCCTATCGCACCGGCTCAGACCCCATCATGTATCCCAGTATGGACTGGAAGAAGTATATTTTTAATAATATCTATCTTCAAAGCCAGAACAACCTAAATATCTCCGGCGGTAGCGATAATGTACGATACTTCATCTCAGTAGGTTATACTTATCAGAACGGACTTCTGAAAGAACTTCCCGGACAAATGTACGACAATAACTATCGTTACAACCGCTATAACTACCGCGCCAATATCGATGCCAATCTGACCAAGACCACTTCGATGAAACTCGGTGTCGGTGGTGTTTTAGGTAAGATACAGGAACCGCGCAGCGTCGTTTCGGGTACAGGAGAAGACCAAAACCCCTGGGTAATCGCACAGATCTGGTCACATCCGTTTGCCGGACCGGGATTTATCAACGGAGTACGTACACTGATTCCTAAAGATATGGTTCCGCTGGGAGAAGTGATGCGTGACGGTATGTTCGTATTCTACGGACAAGGTTACAATCAAACGTATGACACGACATTGAATCTGGATTTGGACATCACACAGAAACTGGACTTTATCACTCCGGGACTGAGCGTTTCCGTGAAAGGTGCTTACGACAATAAATTCAAACTGGAAAAAGTACGTACGGGAGGCGCCATCGAAGCGCAGACTGTGTACTACAAATCATACTTTGACACCAACGGTACGATGTCACAGACCGATCCCGACTACGATAAATCACTTATCTATGTACCCAGCGGCAGCGGTACTCCGCTCACTTACTCGGAAAGCAGCGGACGCGGACAGAACTGGTATCTGGAAGGACGTATCAACTATGACCGTACATTCGGCGACCACAGAATATCCGGTCTGTTCCTTTACAATCAGTCGCGTAACTATTATCCGGACAGCTACACTTATCTGCCCCGTAACTACGTAGGATTGGTAGGACGTGCTACTTATGCCTATCAAAGTAAATATCTGCTCGACGTAAACGTCGGCTACAACGGTTCGGAGAACTTTGCTCCGGGCAGCACACGTTTCGGTGTATTCCCTTCCTTCTCTGCCGGATGGATCGCAACTGCCGAGAAGTTTATGGAAAACCAGAAAATCGTAGACTACCTAAAACTCAGAGCATCCTGGGGACGTGTAGGTAACGACAAGGGAGTAGACTCACGCTTTATGTACATGCCTGCCGTATGGGGATCATCGGGCAGTTACAGCTTCGGTGTGGACAATCCGATTTCCCAATCGGCAGCAGCCATCTCACGTATGGGTAACCCGGCAGTAACCTGGGAAACAGCCGACAAGCAGAACTACGGTATTGATCTTAAGTTCTTCAACAGCCGCCTGTCCGCTACCTTCGACTACTTTATCGAACACCGCACAGGTATTCTGATCTCTCCGGAATCGACCCCAAGCATCATCGCAACTGCACTGCCTAACCTGAACATTGGTAAGGTAGACAACCACGGTTACGAAGTTTCTCTCGGCTGGCGCGATAAGATCGGAAAGGATTTCACCTATAATGTGGATGCCAATGTCTCTTTCGCACGCAACAAAATCCTCTATATGGACGAAGTGCCCAAGCAATTCTCTTATATGAACCAGACCGGTGGCTCTACCGGACGCCAGACCGGAGTATACAACTACATCCGTCTCTATCAGTACAGCGACTTCATCACCGGAGCCGACGGCGAACTGACCTTAAAGCCGGAACTGCCTCAGCCTTATCAGAAGGTATATCCGGGTGACGCCATGTACGCCGACCTCAATGGAGACCACATCGTGGACGGTAATGACAAGAGCGTAGCAGGTTATGCTACCCGTCCGGAATACGTTTTCGGCATGAACATGGGATTCGACTGGAAAGGATTCAACTTCACCATGCAATGGGTGGGTTCCAAGAACGTTAACAGAATGTATGACATCGAATACCGTATCCCTTATACGAATGCCGGAAAGCGTGGTTTGCTGACTTACTTCTACGACGGTTGCTGGACTCCGGAAAACCAACTGGGAGCTGTTTATCCACGTCCGTCGGAAGAATCGGAAAGTTGGAACTCCGAACCCTCTACCCTCTGGTTGGTGGATGCTTCCTATCTCCGCTTGAAGAGCCTGAGCTTCGGTTATACCATCACCGGAAAGAAATTCCTGAAGAAACTGGGCCTCAGCTCACTCGGATTAAACTTCAGCGGCTACAACCTGCTGACCTTCTCACCGCTTAAATATCTTGATCCGGAAAGTGATCCTAACCGATTCGGAGATTATCCGCTGATCAAAGTATATAGCTTCGGTTTAAATCTTAACTTCTAAAAAACGACTGTATGAATAGAATAATAAAAGGACTCGGAATAGCATTAGGTTGCGTACTGATAGCCTCCTCCTGTTCTGAAATCAGCTTCGGGGATAAATTTCTGGGCGACCAGCCTGAGAGTTCCGGAGCGACTACCGAAGAAATGTTCTCTTCGAAAATAAATGCCGAAAAGGTGCTGACCAAAGCATATACCGGATTACCTTATGGGCTACCGACCGGCTCTGACTACAAATTGGGTGTGAACATACTTGAATCAATCACAGACTTATGTTACAGTTTCCGTGACAATATCAGTGATGGGCCTGTCAAGCTCTATTACAACGGAGCACTCAGTGCCAACAACGTCCCAAAGAATTCTGCTTACCGTTATGGAAGCAAGTCTGACTGGACTACGATCCGTTATGCCTGGTTGTACATTGAGAACGTAGAAAAAGTGCCCGACATGACAGCCAGCGAGAAAAGCGAGCGGATCGCGGAAGCCAAAGTTTTGATCTCCCTCTGCTATTTCGAAATGCTGAGATATGTAGGCGGTGTGACATGGCTGGACCACTATGTAGACGTAAACGAGACAATGAATTTCCCCCGTATCACTTTTGCCGAAACGGTAGAGAAGATCGTAGGATTGCTCAACGAAGCCATCAACTCCAATCTGGCCTGGAAAGCCGAGAAAGCAGATGACGGACGTATGACCCTGGCAGGAGCGATGGCATTAAAGTTCAAGGTATTGCAATGGGCAGCCAGTCCGACTTTCAACTCAAACACTAAATGGCATCCGGAAGCAGACGAATATACCTGTTACGGAAATTACAGCGACCAACGATGGAAAGATGCCGCCGAAGCAGGCGCAGCCTTTTTCACAGAATTACAAAAACGGCACGAATACGAACTGATTCAACCTACGGAAGAGACGCACCGGGCAAGACGTCTGGCCTATCGTCAGGCCTACTACAACCGCGGCGGAACAGAAATATTAATCTCTACCCGTCAAGGATATGGCTCCGATGTTCACAGCAGCTTTATCGGCCAACGTTATTACAGCGGCCCTACATTGAACTATGTAGATATGTTTCCGTGGGAAGACGGAACTGATTTTCCGGCAAATTTCGACTGGAAGTCACCCTCCAAGCAACCGTTCTTTACAAAAGGCGAAATGGTGCCCACCCGCGACCCACGTCTGTATGAAAATGTAGCTTGTCCCGGAGACACCTACTGCAACGGAACAACAGCTCCTGTTTATATCAACCATGCCGACTACAAAGACGGTAGCGGATTCCTGATCATGAAGTACATCTTACAGGAAAACAACGATCGCGAAGGTCCGGTACAATGGTCACACACCCGTCTGGCGGAAATCATGCTGGGATATGCGGAAGTACTCAACGAAGTCAACGGACGCCCTACCGACGAGGCTTACAAAATGGTAAACGATGTACGAAAGAGAGTAGGTCTGCCGGAACTTTCCAAGACAATGAATCACGATCAGTTCCTCGAAGCCGTACTGAGAGAAAGAGCACTCGAATTAGGATTTGAAGAAGTACGCTGGTTCGACCTCGTTCGCAGAGACCGTCAGAGCGACTTCAAGAAGAAGTTGTACGGACTCAGAAGCAGAGGTAACGACCTGAACAATCCGACTGAGTTCACCTTCGAGAAGATCGAACTGGGAGACCATTACTGGGCTACCAACTGGGATACCAAGTGGTATCTGGCTCCGATTCCTCAAGAGGAAATCAACAAGCAATATGGAATGACCCAAAACCCGGGCTGGTAAATGACACGTTAACTAATATCGTTTGAACAATGAATAAAATAAATTATATATTAATCACTCTGCTCCTGGGAAGTTCGGTATCCCTGAATGCACAGACATCGAAAGCTGCTTCGGAAATGCAGCTGGCAGATACACTGAGCATCGGCTACCAGATGAACGTATCTTCCCGGACCAGCAGTTACTCTATCAACGGAGTCAATGCTTCCGCATTCGAAAAATCCCCGTACATAGATATCAGCAAAGCTTTGTATGGAAAAGTGGCAGGTCTGAATGTATATCAGGGTACAGGCTCGTCAGCCGATAACGTATCCACCCTCTCTATACACGGAAATGCCCCGCTAGTATTAATTGATGGTTTCCCACGTGATATCAGTGACATCACTTCGATGGAAATCGAATCATGCTACGTTCTGAAAGATGCGGCAGCCGCTGCTCTCTACGGTATGCGTGGTGCGAATGGAGTAGTACTGATTACGACTAAACGCGGAATAAGCAATGGTCTGAAGGTAAATGTGGACTATAATTTCGGTGTCAATACCCAATTCCGTTCTCCGGACTTCGCAGATGCCTATACGTATGCGAACGCTCTTAACACCGCATTAAGCGGAGACGGTCTGCCTGCACGCTACAATGCACAGGAACTGGATGCTTTCCGGACAGGAATCTATCCGTATGACTATCCGAATGTAGACTGGTGGAATGAAACTCTGAACAACACAGGATTGACCCACAACCTGAAAATGTCTTTCAGCGGAGGTAGTGACAAGTTCCGTTTTTACACGGTAGTTGACTATTACCGGGATCGCTCCATGTTGAAGAAAAACACGGAAGATACACGTTTCGACACTACACCTACAGACACACGTCTGACCGTACGTACCAATCTGGACGTAAAAGTGACGGAAAGCACATTGCTGAAAGCCGGCATTGTAGGCAGACTGAAAGAATTCAGAGGTACCCGCTATGGACGCAGCGCTATTTTCAACAAAATCTATGGCATTCCATCCGCTGCATTCCCCATTCGTTATGAGAATGGCATTTATGGAGGTAGCTCTGTATACGGAACCGGTAATCCGGTAGCTCTGTTGAAAGACTACGGACACATCCGTAACGTCTACGGAACACTACTCGCCGACCTGAGCATCCGTCAGGATTTAAGTGCATTGACCAAAGGGCTGGCAGCCGAAGCATCCGTCTCTTTCGATAATATCGGAGGAATGAATGAAACCACCAATAAAGAGTATCGTTACATGAACAGCAATGCAAGTATCACCAGCGATGGTACACTGGTGACAACTCCTGCCATTTATGGTACAGACTCCGAAACACTGGGACATACACAGCCTTTCGAAAGGCTGATGCTACGCAGCGATTTCCAGGCAAAGGTGGATTATAACCGCACTTTTGGCAAACATCAGGTGGGAGGAGCATTGATTTATGATATGCAGTCTGTTGTCAAAAACGGCAGAAACAACTCTCAGAAGAATCAGTCTGTGCTGGTGAACGCCACATATACTTACGACAACCGTTACAGCCTCAATGCCGTATTCAACCGCTCGGGATCAGCTTACCTGCCCGACGGAGACAAATACTCGAACTATCCTGCCGTTTCTGCTGCATGGATCGTCTCCAACGAAGCATTTATGGAAAAGGTGACACCGATCAATCTCTTTAAGATTCGCGCCTCTTACGGTCTGTCCGGATGGGACGGCAATCTGAGCCACGAACTATGGCGTCAGTCTTATGGCAGCGGCGGTGCCGGTTATAACTTCGGAGTGAATGCCGGAGGACAGTCCGGTGGCAGTGAAGGCGATCTGCCGGTTATCGGCCTGGTAGCGGAAAAATCACAGAAAGCGACTTTCGGATTTGATCTCGCTGCTTTTGATAATCGTTTGAATGCAACAGTAGAAGGTTTCTACGAAAAACGTTCGGATATACTTGTGTCAGGTGCCAATTCTACTTCCGGTATTATCGGTATCACAGTAGGTCAGGTGAACGAAGGAATCTATAAATACAAAGGAGTGGATGCTTCTTTGAGTTGGAATGATAAGATCGGTGATTTCCATTATGGTATTGGTGCTAGCATGTCATATCTGAATACAGAGGTAGTCAATGTAAACCAGGCATATCAGGAATACGACTACTTGTATACCAAGGGCAACCGTATCGGACAGATGTACGGCCTGGAAGCTATCGGCTTCTTCAACAGCCAGCAGGAAATCAACAACAGTCCGCAACAAACCTTCTCGGACGTAGCTCCCGGTGACGTGAAATACAAAGATCAGAACGGTGACAACCGCATCGACGAGAAAGACGTTGTGAAAATGTTCGGTTCATCTGTTCCACGCTTCTATTTCGGATTCAATCTGAACTTCTCATACAAGAGACTGGAGCTTTCCGCTGATTTCCAGGGAATGACCGGAGTCACTGTTTCATTGCTCAACAGTCCGCTTTATAGTCCACTTGTAAGCAATGGCAACATTTCAAATACATTCCTGAATGAAGAAATAAGCTGGACACCGGAGAATAAGACCAATGCAACCATGCCGAGACTGACTACTCAAGAAAACTTGAATAACTATCGCGCCAGCTCACTGTGGTACCGTGACGGTTCATTCCTGAAACTGCGTAACCTATTGGTAGCTTATACTTTCCCGAAATCGCAGACTCGCTTTGCCGACCTGAAAGTATTCGTACAAGGCACCAATCTGTTCTCATTAGACAATATCCATTTTGCCGATCCGGAACAACTTGGCATCGCTTATCCGTCGACAAGAAGTTATTGGGCAGGTATCAAACTTAATTTTTAATGCAAAGTAACAAATGAACATTATGAGAACCAAATACATACTCTTAACCATTTTGTCTTCGTTGGTCTTTGCTTCGTGCAACTACCTTGACTTTGATGAAACGAACAACCTGAAGACAAAAGAAGACATGTACAAGTATTTCGGTACAAGCAAATCAATGCTTACCCACGTATACTCATACATGCCACAAGGCTACCAACTGTTTGCGACCTCCGGCGGAATTTTCACCGAAGACAGATATTCCATGCGCGACTGTGCCAGTGATGACGGCGAATTCGGAGCCTATGCAGATAATATCCAGAATACCAATAACGGTAACTGGTCGCCTATTAAAACTTATGACGATTCATGGACCCTGTATCGCGGTATACGTGCTGCCAACAGCTTTATAGCAGAGATTGCCCAAGTGGACTTCACACGCTACGAGCACGACGGACAATATACAAACTGGATGAAGCAGCTGAAATATTTCCCTTACGAAGCCAGAGTGCTGCGGGCACACTACTTCTTTGAACTGGCACGCCGCTACGGTGACATCGCCATGCCATTGGAAGTACTGACTGAAGAGGAAGCCAATACAATCGGCAAGACACCATTCAGCGAAGTTATCAGCTTCATTGTCAGTGAATGCGACGACGCTGCCAATAACTTGCCGGACAGCTATGTAAACGAACCGGGAGCAGAAATCGGCAGAGTGACCAAAGGCTTTGCAATGGCAGTAAAGTCAAAAGCACTGCTATATGCTGCCAGTAAGCTACATAATCCTTCTATGGATACCGAATTGTGGAAAAAGTCTGCCAAAGCAGCAATAGATATTATCAACACAGGGCTTTACTCTCTCGCCCCCCAGGAGAGTGCCAACAACCTCGACTCAAAAGAAGTTGTACTGATGAGGATCAATGGTGATGATTCGGACTTCGAAATGTTTAATCTCCCGCTTCGCATGACTGCGGGAACACGCACTTCCAGTCTTATCCCATACAGCAATTACCCATCACAAAACCTTGTGGACGCATTCGAGACAGTCAACGGTTACAAAGTAACCCTAGAAAACACAGGATGGGTTTGCGAAGACCCTGCATTTGACCCGCAATCACCTTATGAGAATCGTGACAAACGTTTCTACCGCGCTATTCTTGCCAACGGAATGTCGTTTAAAGACTACACCATTGAAACCTTCAAAGGTGGCGCCGACGACGGAATCGTATCACAAGGCGGTTCACCGACAGGATACTTCCTGCGCAAGTACATTCAGGAAGCTACCAGCTTTGAACCGGGTAAAGAAGCTGTCAGCAAGCATCATTGGGTGATTTACCGCTATGCGGAAACATTACTAACGTATGCGGAATCTATGGTCAACGCTTTCAATGATGTCAATTACACAGATGAGACTTATAAGTATTCTGCTCTGTGGGCCATCAATGAAGTGAGAAAGAATGCCGATATGCCGTTGATTCCTTCCATGGGAAAAGATGAATTCATGGAACGCCTGTACAATGAATGGCGTGTAGAGTTTGCTTTCGAAGATCATCGTTTCTGGGATGTACGGAGATGGAAGATTGCCGATACTACCCAGCGGGAACTATACGGAGTAAAGATCGAGAAGCAGGCGGACGGTACGTTCAACTTCTACAAGAACCTTTACGAAACCCGTAACTGGAGAGATTGCATGTATCTGTATCCGATCCCTCAAAGCGAACTATACAAGAATACAAACTTAAATCCTCAAAACACAGGATGGTAATTAATTGTCTAATCTAATATTTAAAAGATATATGAAAAAGTTATATAGCAACACGTTAATGCAACTGATTCTTGCACTGTGCACATTCAGTTTTGTAGCATGCCAGGAGTTCGACATCGACTCACAGCCGGAAGGTCCTCTCAATATCCAGATAGATGCTCTGGAGTCTTACACTGCTTTGGCAACTTCTCCAAGCAATGTAGTTTTCAACATCAGCTCCAACACTCCCTGGACGATCGAAAGCGACCAGCAGTGGTGTAAGCCGACTCCTTCGATGAGTGCAGCCAGTTCATTGGTGTCGGAGATTGTGGTGACAATGGAAAACAATACAGGAAAGAAAGCACGTACAGCCAAACTGACTATCAAGGCAGAAGGCGTTGAAGGCACTAAGGTAGTTACTATCGAGCAGGCTTCGAAAGAAGACCTGGTGGTGGTTCCTTACGATGAACTGGTACCGACAGAAGGCGGTAGCATCACCTTTACCATTGCTTCCAACAAAGCTTGGGAAATCATTCCTTCCACCGCTTTCCTTTCCAATATCGACAAAACATCCGGTACAGGTAATGAAGATGCCATAGCAGAAACCGTAACTGTGACGCTGCCTGCCAATGCAGGCGCCAAGAGAGCAGGCACGCTGACTGTAAAAACTGAGTTTGAAGAATACACCTTTACCATTACACAAAATGGAGTGATCATTGAACTGGAAGAAGATCCCGAAAGTACAACAATCAGCATGCCCGGAACAGGCAGTGGTATGGAAAAGACTGTACTGATTCGCGCAAACAAGGAATGGAAAGTTGAAGTTCCTAAAGAATATCAGAGTTGGCTGAAAGCTGAGGCACTGAGTGAAACAGAGTTGAAAGTAACGACAACAACGACCAATAATCTGATGGTAAACCGTGTCGGCCACATCATTATGAAGACCAAAGAAGTCATCGACGGATTTGACGGCATTACGTTCGACATCAGTCAGGGTACTGCTTTCTGGAAAGAAGGAGGAGCAGATAACTATGTTGTGGATGAGGAAACCGGTTACATGACACTCTATGGCAGTGGAATAGTCACCAACTATTTATTCAAAAAAGGACGTCTCGCATTCGATTTCGAATCTATCAATTTAACCGGAGAAGATTGGATTGAGTTTAATATGTGGCCCAACTCAGGAAATACAAACTTCCATTTGCATTTCTACGCAAATAAAGAAAGTAACTTCACTTGTGGAGGTTCAGGCTTAAACTGGACTCAGAAAACATTTACCTGGACATCGGAACAAACGAATGTAGTTAAGAAGATCGAATTCCTTGTTGTCAACAAAGAAGAAGGTTCGAACGCATTAGTTCTTAAACTGATTATTGATGGTGTTGAGGTTGCCGTATTAGATAATAACATAACTGATCCTTATGCAACCGAACCGGGAGCACCTGTATACTTCAGGATGCATACCACAAATAAAGCTTCCAATTTTACCGTGAAGTCTATCACATGGGAACCAGTAGAATAATAACCGAACCCTAAAATTCAAGAGTATGAGATTAAATATCAGAAAATCAATAATTACAGGCATTTCTCTTGCCACATTGCTACCTGCATTCTCTTTATTGCAGGGCTGCGATGACAGTGAAGCAGAGAAATGGGTAGACCTGCGCTATAGAGTAGAAGACTCCTATCTGGTTGAAGCGAAAAATCCGGAACCAGTCTCCTTCCAGGTCAAGTCAACTGACCCGTGGGAAGTATTCGGAAAATATGATTGGTACACCATCTCACCCAGTACGGGTGAGGCAGGTGAGACCTACACCGTAACTGTTACCTGCAAAGAAAACACTGAATTGGACGACCGTATAGACACTCTCAACATTAAAAGTGACTACTGGACCGGAAAAAGATTCGTTCTGACCCAGAAAGGTACTGCTTATCTGAATGTAGAAGGCGTAGATATGATCGACCAGGAAGGAAACAGCGAAACATTCAGCGTACTCAGCAATCAGAAATGGACTGCTAAAGTAACAGACGGTGATGTTTGGCTCTCCATCCAATCCGGAGCATCGGGCGAAATGAACGGAGAAATTACTGTCACCGCTTCACCGAATACAGGCGAACAACGTACCGGTATTGTAACCATCTATGACCGACACGGGAAAATAGCCAGAGAAGTACAATGTATACAAGACGGTGTATTGCTGACACCGGATACACCGGAAAACGGCAAGTGGTTTGCTATGTATGAACAGGCTCAGCAACTCACCATCCATGTAGAATCGAATGCAGAATGGGAAGTATCCAAAGAAAACGAAGCGGATGATACCTGGTATCACTTCGAAAAGACTTCATTCGACGGTTCTGCCGACATCGTGATTAACGTAGACGCGCACGAAGGCTCTTCTGTCCGTACCGGAATTATCGTATTGAGCACCAAAGCTGCCGAAGGCGCTACTCCGCTTATGAAGACAATCAAGATCAAACAAGCGAATCCACAAAGACCTGTGGTTACTGAAGTAAACAGATCCATCAGCGGTACCTTCTCCGGACCTGGTGGCTTAATGCCGGGTCATTACAGCTTCTATTGGGAACCGCTTGGCGACGCCAGTCTGACTACTTTCTTCTCTTGGAGCGGAAAAGCATTTGACGGAGGAGACGTAGAACTTCGCTTCCATATTCTGAGCAAACGGACTCAATTAAGTACAAGACCGTGGAACGGTGACGTATACAATGAGAACAGCGGCCGTGATGTAGATACCAGCAAGCCAAACGTATTATCATTCGAGATACGCGAAGCTATAGATGCCAATGATCCAACTCAATCATGGATTTACTCGGAATGGATTCTCAACGGTACAGTCATAGGAAAAGCAACCAGCGACGGTGTGATAGACGCTAACGGTACAAGTGATACTTACAAAGTACCATTCTCGGATACCAAAGATGGTGGTAATTTCTCGATGACAATTTCCGGCGGCAGTGCCACACTGACTAAATGGGAATACATCGCTCCACTAGTATGGGGAGACTAATTCTCTAAAGATAGTGATTGCCTGAACTCCCTCAATCAGGCAATCGCTTCTAACAAACTCAAAAATCAATAAAAAGAAAAGAGTATGATGAAAAGAAAAATATTACTTATACTGAATATGGCAATCATCGGATTTTCCACTGCTGCCTGTTCGGATGATGAGACCAATTACATCACTCCGGAAAAGAAATATCCGCTCACTGATTTTGCCGTAGCAGTAAATAATGTGTCAGCGAATACGACTTCCTATTATCATGGGAAAATAGACCAGACAACCCACAGAGTGGAAATCGGTACGATCGAGGATGCCAATACCATCACCGGCGTAGACTATACGCTAATGAGCGACGGAGCCACCATCTCACCGGACCCGGCAACATTTGTACACAACTGGAAAAAAGAACAGACAGTAACCGTCACCACCGAAGACAATCAAACAACGACCTATACTATCGTACTGACCAAGTTTGACGACACCATGAAGGACGTTCTCTTCATGGACGAGTTCGATGTGGACGGCAATCCGGACCCGACCAAATGGGTACTCTGCCAGAAAGCAGGTTCCGACTGGAACGACGAAATGTCCGAAAGCTATGACCAGGCTTACGTAAAAGACGGCAGACTGATACTCAAAGCCGAAAAAATAGGTGATGAATACAAAGCCGGCGGTATCGAAACGCAAGGTAAGTTTGACTTCACCTTCGGACGGGTGGAAGTAAAAGCCAAAATCACCAGTTACCCCAATGGCGCATTCCCCGCTATCTGGATGATGCCGAAGAAATATATCTATGACGGATGGCCGAATTGCGGAGAAATCGATATCATGGAACATGTGAAACAGGAATCCGCGATCCATCATACGATACATACTCACTACACGTATGATTTGAACATCAAAGATCCGTCCAACACCGCACAAGTAACTTGCAATTATCAGGATTGGAACATCTACGCTTTAGAATGGAGCGAAGACAAACTGACTTTCTTCGTCAATGGACAGGAGACTTTCTCTTACTCAAACCTGAAACTGGAGAATGAAGCAGAAATGAAGCAATGGCCGTTCACAAAAGATTCTTCATTCTATCTCATCCTGAACATGGGATTAGGAGGAGACAGACCGGGCTCATGGGCAGGTCCTATCGATGATGCCAACTTACCTGCCATCATGGAAATTGACTGGGTAAAAATAACCAAGTTAGATAAATAGGTTTTAAGGTAGGAGCCAAGGTTTTTAGGAACTTCTAAAGAAGGAGGAATGGAAGTATAGAGACTATTCAAAACTTTCATTCCTCTATTTGTTTTCGGGTATTAAATCTTTTTTACTTATTAAACATGAAACATGTATTATACGCATTATTAACGGCTGTAAGCATTTTATTCACTAGTTGCGGACCCTCTTCTAATACCAACAACCCACAGGTGCCCAATGTGCCTCAACCGCAGCCTCAGCCCCAACCGGAAGTCACCCAGAAAGAAGTTATCGGCTACCTTGCGCTTGACGACTGGGAGTTTGAAAATTTATTTCCTACAATAGAATGGAAGTATCTGACGCATATCAATGCCAGCTTTGCAAGAGTAAAAGCAGACGGCACACTCAACATCGAACCTGTCCGGAAGAGGATTGAAAGTGTACGTGAAACGGCTCACAAACATAATGTCAAGATTCTGATATCTTTAGCAAAGAACAGTCCGGGAGAATTCACTACCGCCATCAATGATCCGAAAGCCAGAAAAGAACTGATACAGCAGATTATTGCATTCACTAAAGAATATAAACTGGACGGCTTCGACATCGATTATGAGGAATATGACAACTGGGATAAGAATTTCCCCTCATTATTGGTTTTTGCCAGAGGTTTATACCTGGCAAAAGAGAAAAATATGCTGATGACCTGTGCCGTCAACAGCCGCTGGCTTAATTACGGAACCGAATGGGAGCAATACTTCGACTATATCAACCTGATGAGTTATGACCGGGGAGCGTTTACCGATAAACCGGTCCAGCATGCTTCATACGATGACTTTGTGAAAGACCTCAAATACTGGAATGAACAATGTCGGGCATCCAAAAGTAAAATAGTGGGAGGACTTCCTTTTTATGGATATTCCTGGGAGGAAAGTCTGCAAGGCGCAGTGGATGACGTTCGTGGAATCCGCTATAGCGGCATACTCAAACATCTTGGAAATGAAGCAGCGGACAAGGATAATATAGGCAAGACTTATTATAACGGCCGCCCTACTATAGCCAACAAATGTAAGTTCATCAAAGAAAACGACTATGCCGGCGTGATGATCTGGCAATTATTCCAAGATGCCCACAATGATAACTATGACTTAAAGCTCATAAACGTTGTAGGCAGAGAAATGATGGAATAGACGAGATATACCGCTTTCTCTTATGCAGAAGACCCTATCCTGTTGTGCTTTTCACCTATTGTTATCAGATTTTTAATAGGAGATCTTCATCGTTCCACTCGAGTGATCTGATCTCATCACTAGAGTGAACAGATTTCTCCACTCTAGTGGCAAGATCGTTTCACCCGGGTGGAACGATGAAGATGTCGGTAAGAAAACATAAGTATATAGGCTTGATATGGCAAAGATATAAGGTATCCGAGCTACAAAGTACCTATTATTTGAAACTGATATATGAGATATTAACCCTCAAAAGGCAGACAGTTTTACCTACTTACGCAAGGAAAGGGAATGAGAGATGAGCAAAAAAGGAGGAGAGATAAGCTAAATTGAAGGCATTTTGCGTAGAAAACAATGAGAGATACCTTATAGAAGAAGTATCTCTCATTGTATATCACACTGATTATATGCTATTTACCTCATATAGAATGAGAGTATGAGACTAATATTTATTTTTTTATTTCTAGTATATGTTCCTAAGTCCAAGTTATCAATGCGATTTACTTATCCTGCTTCCTATAAGCGGAAGGAATCTCTCCTTTAATAGACTTGAAAACCTTACTGAAATAACGCAAAGAAGAGAAGCCGACCACTTCGGAGATTTCAGTAATGTTCATGGTAGTAGTAGTAAGTAACACGATTGACTGCTCAATGCGCTGCTTATTCACATAGTCTACAATCCCCATACCCGTGATGGCCTTCACTTTATTGAATAATAACGAACGACTGATACACATATTAGTAGCTATAAACGCAACATCCAGATCCGGATTACTCATATTATCCGCAATCAATGTATTCAATTTCAGCAGGAAAGTCTCATCCGCATTACTAAAGCTCACTTCCTTATGCGTCAAGAGCTTATCATCTTTATATCTTGCCCGTATCTGTTCGCGCTGCCTCAACTGATTATGAATCAATGCCAGCAAACCGTCTATTTCGAAAGGTTTCGGCAAAAAGGCGTCCGCTCCAGTCTTATAACCGGTATACATATTCTGAGAATTATGATAGGCGGTCAATAAGACAAAAGGAATATGGCTGATATCCAGATTAGTCTTCACTTCCCGGCAAAGTTCAAACCCATTCATCCGGGGCATCATGACATCACTGATGATAATATCCGGCAATCGGTCTTTGATCTGTTCCAATCCCTCTTTCCCATCCTTGGCAACATATACACGGGCAAAATAATTACTCAGCGTTTCTTTCAGATAACTTCGCAGTTCGGGAGTATCTTCGACCACCATCACTGAATATTTTTTCAGGAAGGTATAATCGATTCTATCCGGTTCATTCACTTCCACGCCTGTAGCTGCTTCCACAGAAGCCGGTTCCAGCTGTCCGCAAGTATCCGTGAATAAGGGTAGTTCAAAATAAAAGATGGCCCCTTTTCCCGCTGCATTCGAAGCGCCCACTCTTCCTTTATGGTGTGTGATGAGACTCTTCGCATAGGATAATCCGATGCCGCTTCCTCCTTTTTCATGTCCCCCCTGATAGAAACTGGAGAAAAGAGAGTCTGTGTCTACCATATTCAGTCCCATCCCTTCATCCCTGACAGAGATCCGAACCCAGTCTTTCTCTTGTGACAAGGTGGTAATCAGTGTAGTAGTGGTGCCCGATTCGCTAAACTTCAACGCATTCATCAGGAAGTTAGAAAGAACGAACTCGCACTTATTCTGATCGAAAGGTACCTCTTTTATCTGTTCGTCCAACTCATATTCGAGTCTGATACCTTTCACATGAAACTCATTGATGAACTTATCTCCGACAGAGCGCACCCACTCATTCAAAGGATGCGGCAATATATGCAGCATATCTTTTCCTTCTTCCAGTTTCCTTACATCAAGTACCATATCAATAATATTCTTCATCTGATATGCCTGCTTATAGATCGGGACCAACAACTTTTCCACATCCTGCTTGTCCGACTCCTGATTGATAATACGCTTCAATGGTGCACAAATCAGTGTAAGAGGAGTGCGAAGTTCATGACTGATGTTCGTCAGGAAATTAATCTTTTCTTCATACATCTTATTTTTCAGACGCATAATCTCCCGCTTCTGTTTGGCTTTCTTCTTGCGATAGAAGTAGTAGACAATGCTATAAGCCACTGCTCCCAACAATATATATAATCCCACATAGAACCAACCGGTCTTCCACCAAGGCGGAGTAACCACAACATGCAGAATGGGTTGTTTCATACTCCACCCTCCGTCACGGGTATAATAAGAAGCGGTAATCGTATACTCCCCTATCGGCAGATAATTGATAACCAAAGAGTTTGAATTGGAACTCGCCAATTCCTGATCGAGCCCCTCTATATTGAAACGAAAGAAATTCTTGCGGAACACATCGCTTTCATTCAGCAGAACTTTCAGTTGCAGGGAAGAAAAGTTCCAGGGAATCTGAATTGTTTCAGCCGCTTCCTGCGGCTCTTCGGATAACGAGACAGGCAGACCGTTTAATAATACATCCAGCAGTTCGACCGTATAATCCTCATCTGTATCAAAATGAACGGCAGAGTTTATCACCGTCATGCCTGTAGTTCCACCGACAAAAACATCTCTGTTTTTGGCCAGAAGAGTAGCATGAAAGATGTATTCGTTAGGCAAAACTCCATCTACTTCCTCCAAGGTAGTAAAATTATGGGTACGGGAAGAATAAACAAATAAATGACGTCTCGTTCCTATCCAGATTCGATATTGATTATCGGCAACAACAGAAGCTACATCCTGAAACAGGCTTGTATTTATCAGTTCACTCTTCCCTGTCCGTGGATCATAACGTACCAAACCTTCGGTAGAAGCCAGCCAAAAAATACCATCCTGATCCATAGAGGCGTCATTGATAGTGTATTGTCCTTGATAAATCGTCCGGAAAGTCCCTTCCGAAGAATCATACTCACAAATATTCTTCAGATCGGAAAGGTATGTCTTTGCACCTTTCGTAGCTATTATCAGTGGAGAATGACGCTCGTACTCTTCTCCCATAGTAGCCACTATATCAAATTTACGGGTGACCATATCATATATAAAAATATGCTGGGCACTGAAAAGAATTTTAGTCTTCGTTATCCGCTGGATATTGACAGAAAAACCATTGATACAGGTCTGATCATTCATTTCCTTGTCAATCAGCACAAAGGGACGTATCTGCCCCGTTTTCTTATGAAAGATAAAGAGTCCTTTATTAAAGGAGAAGAACAACAGTTCGTCAGGAGTATATTCCACAATGGAGACAACTTTCTCATATTTGGTGGCAGGATAATGTTTGAAGGTACCCGATACCGGATCAAACCGGTTGATACCTCCCCCATCAGTTCCCACCCAGACTATTCCGTCACTATCCTGAAAGAAACTATTAATAGTCTGGTTGCTTAATCCGTACAGATTGCCAAAAGGAACGTTCTGATAAGAACAGGCATACACATTCTTTATACCAATCAACCCTCTTCTGATACTGCCTGCCCACATATTATTGGCCGGGTCCAGATAGAGGCGGTATATAGTATTGGCTGGAAAGGAATGAACATCATCCTGTTTTTGTTGAATATTAGTAAATGAGAAATCATCTAAAGAGATTATATTGATTCCACCACCATCAGTGGCTACCCAAAGCTGATTATCTCTCTCCATGATATCATGAATGACATCATACGTCAAAGGAGAATTTGACGCCGTAAAGTGTTTTATCAACTGGTCTCCCTGATAGCAATACAGTCCGTTACCATAAACACTTACCCACAGACGCTTGTAGGAGTCCAGATAGATACTGGTATAGTTATTTTCTGTAAACGACTCTATTTTCTTCACTTCATACGTCTTCATATTGAAGGAATATATGCCGTGCCAACGTGAATTGAGCAGGATATTCTCTTCATCATAACGTATCATCTGCCAAAAGGGATTGTAATAAACAGGGTCTTGCGCATAATACAAAGGTTCCAGCTTATTAGTGGCATAGACATATTTGTATATAGCTCCTGATCCTCCCAGTAAGATTCCTCCTTCAACCAATAAATAGGAAGCAACATAGATCGGTTTACCATTATTCGATAAAGTTCTGAAACTATCACTCCCTCTGTCGTAAAGGCAAATGCCGTTCATCGTAGCTACCCATAGATTGCATAAAGAGTCCTCGGCGATAAAAGTGATATTGTTGGAAGGCAGTGTTCTTTCATCTCCCGGCCGATGCAGATATTGCTTCAGATGGTCACGGTCATAACAATTCAAACCGGATTCCGTACCAATCCAAAGATACCCCCGATGATCATTCAGAACACATTGTACTTTCGACTGTGAGAGTCCTTCCTTTATTCCGAGTTGTTTGTAATAATAATAAGGAGACTGGCTCAATATAGGTTGTGCAATACCTACAAAGAAAAACAATAGATATATTTTAAATAGAATCTTTCTCATAAATAGCCACATAATACTGTACAAAGGTGTAAATATAGGAAATTCTATTTAAATAAAACTGTTTTATATTAATTTCCCCTTAATTATAGAACATTTCTTTAATAATACTTGCACATACAAAAGAAATGCAGATTTACTCAAAACCTATTTTTTTCCAAAAAAATATTAGTTTCTCCTTATATTATAAGGTAGGGCGAATCTTTTTTTTTACTTTTGCCCCGAAATATTATGGTACAAGCCATTATAAAAGAAAGAATTATG
>OGCX01000338.1_pt1 | contig 24130 bp, 26 predicted proteins | sample 1570261 | NCBI WGS metagenome assembly OGCX01 (sample SAMEA2582161, study PRJEB24529) | metagenome | biome: Human gut stool | place: China | collected 2011 | reverse complement strand
TCAGGGGAGAACCATCCATTGCTTTGTTGGAAAGATAAATATAGAAAATTGGGAGGATATTCATCCAAATGAAGAGGTGAAACGGTTGTTTACAATCTATGTTGACACGTTGTTGACAGAGAATCCGATTTATTATAAAGTGATTTCTACCTTGAGTGATGCAAAAGATTTCCCATTTTTCTTGGTAAAAAATAGAGAAAAATACAATTTTGGGTATAGTGAACGTCATATTCCTTTTTACAGAAACTTGACAGAAAATATATGGGGGATGACAGCTATGTTTACACACAGATTTACAGATATTCTGAAAGATTTAGAGTAAAAATAAAAGATCAACGGTAATATGTTGATCTTTTTACTATTAATTAAATTGTTTATTTGCTACAAAAGGAGTGAAATTTATTTCTGAGACAGGGGTCTAGAGTATTCCTAAAATGATTTTCAAAATTAATATGGAAGCTTTTAGCTAGGTGGTCAACTTCAGAGTAGACAAGATTTTTTTGTTTCATTTGTGTCATTCCTATACTAAAAGGGGAGTATTATGTAGATAGAGGCTGTTATGCTTTGGTGTTATTCTGCCTAAGATTGATGATTCTATTGATTTTTCTGAGGGAGTTACCTATGTTGAAGAGAAGGTAAAGCATATAACTATAAATTGTAAAGCTCCAAAAATCTGGGACAATACTGAGACTATAGACAAATAGGACCGTTGCACTAACAAAAATTAGACAGCTACATATTATTGAAAGTAGAGGATATCCTTTTGAGAATAATAGGCTTTCTACGATTAAGGCAAAAGCAGGTAGTAACAGAGTTAAGATGATAATAATAAAGATGAAGCGTTGTGTATCGTCTAGCATCAAGTTACCCAATGATTTACCTAGGTAAAAACGAGAATCACTCTCCCTGGGATAGACCAATCCTCTGGTCAAGGGACTAACTAGGATTAGGGTGTCAAATAGTGAGAAAGCCGCCCATCTCCAAATAGGGAAAGCCCATTCTTCCTCAGATAATTCTCTCTGAGTTCTTTCTTTAGTTAATTCTAATTTGATTGTCATCAATATGTACCTCTTTTGGAAAGTCGTTATTTTGATTTAAGATATACCATCCATCTGGTAGTTCAGAGTTTTTAAGTACCTGTTCTAATTGAGAATGTAAGTCAATTTCTTTAGTCGTGGAAGCAGAAGGAAAACTCAATTGGACAGTAAGTTGTTTGTTTCGTAGAGCATCTTTAAGTGAAAAATCATAATAGCCACCTAGCGCTTTAGAATGTCCCCTCTCATAAGTATAGAGCGTCGTGTATGGTACAGGTTCTATCTGAACAATAATATTTTTTAAATCTTTCTCGGTACTTAAAGCTTTAGAGATATCATTGATAAATTTTTGATTTCTAGGGTTGATTTTAATAGACTTTTTAATAAAGTCGTCCCCATATTCTCTTTCATCAGGTAAAATCTTATATTCACTATTTTGGCGATTAAAATCTGAGTCGCTTTCTGTTGGGCTGGCAATGTAAGGATAGAGTAAATCTTGAATATGGAGAGGAAGTTGAGTATTTACATGTTCTTTTTTGTTATTAATGGTCTCTTGATAATAATATGGAAAATCAGGTAATGTTTAACCTCATCTTCTTTATTCATACGATAAGTAATTTTATCTGCCCATCCGATACCAGTTATTTGCACCTTTCCTTGAAATCCACGAGTTTTATAAAACCCTTTAATATTTTCTTGAGCATTGTAATAGAAAAAGATAGCAATCATGGTCAATAATAAAATCAAGGGCATAGTAATTTTAAGGTATTTGAAGTTATTTTTTACCATATTAGTTATGACTCTCCTTAACTAGTAGGTTGTAATCTTTTTGACTTTTAACTTGCTCAGGGTGTCCAGTCGTTGTATCAGTACTTGTAAAATACCAATAGATATCCTCCTTATCTGGTGTTAACTCTTTTTGGAGTTTAATGGCATCATCCAAATTAAGTGAATCAGTTGTTACGATAATTAGGCTGAATCTTTTTTTGAGCGATTGGTCACTGTATTCGTTATCGTCTTGATCTTTGTAATCAGCAAAATTTCTTTCTTTGGTCCAGATAAGGGGCATGGAGTTGATAGTGAGGGGATCATCTTTATGACCTATAGAAAAATTATCCTTTGAAAGGAGATAGCGGTAAGGTTTAGCAAATCCGTAGTATTGACTGACTTTTGCTGGTTTGGTTTTAGTTGCCTTATGGGTGCGTAAATTGAGATAGAATACTTTTTCGTTGTCATAGGATGAAAATTTCATAAACTCATTCCTACCATCGGAGAACATGGTATTATCCATGGAACCGGGATCATCATATCCTAGTTTCTTAGCAAGATCTAGTACATTAATAGTGTATCCTTTTCCAGTATCTTTACCAAGCTGATAAAAGTGAATAATATCATAATTTTTAGGGTCCTTCTTGTGTTTAGATGCTTTATACCTAGATTCTTGGAAGGCTAGATAGGTGCGACCGACGACTAATTGACTTCTCTCCAGTGCTTTCTCATTTCCAAACTTAACACCTAAAACGTTAAAGTTTCCTATTTTGACGTTTTGAAAGGATGTTACAGTAACTTTTTTGTTAGTATAGTCGTAAAGTCTATCGTCTAAAGAATAATCGGCTTGAAGTCTATAACCATATCGAACGAATGTACCTGTAAGTAGAATGGTTATAAAAATAAGGAGATAAACATGCCACATACGCCATCTAAATGTTTCTATTTTTGTCATAGGAGATCCTCTTTGAGTAATAGAAAAACCATGAAAATCTTATTTTCATGGTTTTTAATTCAATTATTTTACTTCAGTAAGAATCAGAGAAGTTAGTACCGTCTGAAATTAAATATTATCTTGGTCAAAATTATGAGATTTTAGTTGAAATAGAAGAGGTTGATTACTTCGATACGGACTTTAGCAGAGCATCTCATCGACTTTCTTTGGCTGAAATAACTGAAATTGTTAAATATCAAAGTATGGGACAATGTTTGAAGCAACTACCAGAAGGCATAGGAAAAGGTGAAAGGGAATATTGGGAAAACAACTATAAAAGAGATAGATAATGGGCTATTTTGATTGTTCACGAGAACCAAAATCTGATATTGCTTTTGTGGATATGAGATCTTTCTATGCTAGTGTTGAGTGTGTGGAACGTGGATTGTATCTTTTAAGGACCTCGCTTTGTGTGATGAGTAGAGCAGATAATTCAAACGGACTTATCTTAGCTTCCTCTCCAATGTTCAAGAAAGTCTTTTGAGCACTACAAGAGGCGAAGTCACAAACTCCGCCTCCTTCTACATATTTTTTGTTATAATAGAATATTTTATTTGAAATATCAAGACTTATGCTTGATAAAGCTAGAAAACTTACCCTTTTCCAGCAAGAATATCTGATACTTTATACAATCCTGGGGAATATGTCCGACCAAATAGTTTTTTCGTCAAGGCATTAAACGTATAATGGTCATCTAAAATCAAGACTTCGTCATACGTTTTTAAGAGTGCAATAAAGTCATCGTCTGTTAAATTGGAACCATCTCTAGTATCGATATTTTCATTGCCGAGGTAATAACTTGTTGCGCTGTCGCTGTATGATGCCATTAAATCTAAAAATTCTTGGTCAGCCGTCACAAAATTTTCTCTGGCATCAACATTGACATCCCACAGATAATAACGACTAGCATATTGGACAAAATAATTATCTACATTCTCCTTATCTGCTGTTACAACCAAAATTCTATCCGTTGACGAATTACTCTGACTTCCAGTAAACTGATGAATTTCTTTTACGACCTCGTTTGTTTCCTGATTGTTATTGTAAACAATGCTATTATTTTCTGACAAGAACATTCCAATGGCATAAACTGTCAAAACAAGGCTCGCGTATTGGTACAAGTGTTTATTAAATAAGCTCTTGTAAGACCTAGCATTACGTTTACTAATGATTTTTTCATACAGACACTTGTCCATTACCCATGCTAAAGCCATGGTCAAACAACCAAAAGCAAAGATAACGATGCTCGAAGCATAGCGCTCAAATCCTGCTAATTCTAACGCTTCATCAGTCGGCATTGCTGTCAGATACATGAGTAAAATGCCAATATAGTAAGTCACAATCGAAATATCAACAAATCCCCAAGTCAACAAGACAAATTTCTTATATTTCAAACGAATGCCAATCACAATAAAGGCAATCAGCATAATCAGATTGATTATCAAAATTCCATTGCTTGCCAAACTGTCAAACGTAAACACCGATTTGACAAAAAGAGTGATAATTTTTTGTGGGACGCCTGACAGATTTCCAGTCAATACCTGACCAAGTTCTGACATGGACACCGCATGCTTGGCACTTGAGGCATTTGGGAAATTATCCGTCACATGCTTTTGCCAAATAACAAAAGGAAGACAGCTGACTAGCAAGGTCATTATGAGCAGCACTAGTGCTTTTAAACGTGCTCTTTTACGAACAAGTAAACGCACAATACAAACCACATAAACTACTAAAACGAGAGCGACAAAGAAAAGTCCACTTACTTTGACGATACTTAATAATCCAAGAATTACCGCCGTATTTAGCGACAAAAACCAGAAACGATTACGATAGACAAAACAACCTGCTATGGCTGCCAAGGCCAAGGCCGGAAGCAGAAAATCAACCAGCAAATTATTTAATCGAATAGCAACGTTGAACGTATTAAAAACAGCAAACGAAGCAAAAATCATGCTAACCATTAAGACACGTCGATCATCACGAAGTGCCGCAAACATGGCATAAAGACTGGAAGCAATCAAGAAGAATTGCCCGACCAACATACTACCTTCTGAAAAGCCTACGATAGTCGTGAAAAAATAAATGAAAAGTGAACTTCCAACAGGATAGGTATAATAGCTAATAATCGTATCCTGCTGTGTTGGCAATGCATTATTGATATGGAAAAATTTTACAATCGTTGCCCAATGCGTAAAATTATCATAATGTAAAAGCGGTGAATGCCAGAGCGTTATTCCAAACAAAAGCAAATAAGCCATCATTCCAAGCGCAATATAATCAAGTCTCCTAAAGCGATATTTCTTTTTCCATACCGCCCAAAGATAATAAAGACTCAAAAGACAGCCCAAAACAGAAATGGCATACACGGTCTGCAACATAAAGCCTAACAAACTACCAAGGTACAATACCAATGTAATGACTGAAAATGTAAACACCCATGTCAGACTGCGATTCATCTTCACAGTATTACGGAAAAAGGCATTGTACCCCATGGTAATCACAAAGAACAACAGTAATCTAGCAATACTAATCATACTCTCCCTCTCCATTCATTTGCTAAGGCTTTAAAAGCAGGTAAGCTATCCAAATCCGCTAAATTGGTAACTCGATAAAGCGATTCGTCTCTATCAATATCATAGGACACAAAAGTCAACTGAATTGGCAAATCTTTGTAGGTAAATGCGACATTCGGTTCTTTTTTAGGATTTGTCAATTTTCCAGAAAATGTCATGTAATAATAATCTGTCTTTCTAAGCTGGCATTTTTTTCCAGCAACCTGAACCTCTTCATTAACACGAACTTTCGGAAAAGCTACTTGGTCATAGGCTGAAACAGGACGTTCATTATTTTGGAAACGTTGACTAAAGTTCTCAAATAAATCATCCCATGTTGTCATCCAAGGGTCTTTTTCCTTCGGAAGATTGTGATTAATGCGGTCATAAATGTACTGATAAAATTCGCGCTTATCAGCTTCAGGAATTTCTGAAAATTGAACGCCGTAGCGCCAACCATTATCAATCGCAAAAACACGAACAACATGACCTTTTACCCTCGCATGGTAATCACGTGATTGCAAATTAAGCGTCAGTTCTTTTTCTTTCGGCAAATACAATGGTAAATCCGTATAGAATGAAATCCCCGTTTCTGAAATATCACAGACTCTCACTTGGTAAGAATCATCATCAACCTCAATAACCATAGCTTCATCAACAGTAAAACGCTCACTTGAGCGATAAATCGGACGACCAAGCGCACAGAAAATCGCAAAGGTCAAATTGATGATATGATAAGTCAACCAAAAACTGATAATACTTCCATAAAAAAGCTCTGAACCAAATTTTCCATAGTTAAAAGTCACCAAACCATAAACGGCTAATCCCCATAAAACAAGATAAGGAAGCGCATAAAGGTACAACGTCCACGACGTATCATTTCCCTTACGTGTCACCTTAAATTTTTTATCGCTAATGCCAAAGGACTCCAACATCATGGGAATAAACAAATACGGAGCAAAAATCGTTTCCACAATTTCTCCCCAAACCTGTGTTCGGTATTGTTTTGAGACTTCTCGCATTGACAAGTGTGTCAATGCGTAACTTGGCAACCAGAATAGGAACAGTAGCCAGATATTTGACACCACCACACGCACATGGAAAACCGTATATAAAATCGGTGCCAAGATATACAATAACCGTCTAAAGAAAGACCACCAATAAAGATAGCCATTAATATAAACAATTCTTTGCCCCTTTGTCAATTTGGGATTAAAGAAGATATTCATATTGTAGCTACTGCGAATAACGCCACGTCCCCAGCGCGTGCGCTGTTTGATGACACTCTTCAAATCTGTTGGCGTTAACCCGCTAGCCATTGGACTTTTCGTCGAATAATTTACATAACCAGCCGCATTCATCCGAACACCTAGCTCGAAATCCTCCGTAATGGTATCTGTCGGAAAACCACCAACATCTTCAATCGCCTTGCGGAAAATAAGCGTATTAGACCCCGTATAAACCGCTGCACCGTGCGAATTATTGCAAACATTAATTTCTTTGGAAAAGAAATCTTGTTCGTTTGGTAAGGTTGATTCTGAAAACAAGTTAAATTGGAAAATATCAGCATTGTAAAAACTTTGTGGCGTTTGAATCAAACCAACTTTTAACTTATCATAATCGTCACCATTTTCATAAGCCTCAACTTGTTCAACAAAATAAGGCACAGTTTCCAACAGGAATTCACGATAAGGAATCATATCCGCATCAAATGTCGCCACCAAAGGTGATGACGTCTGACGTAAAGCATTATTGTAGTTTCCTGATTTGGCATCTTTATTATCCGCTAAACCAAAATAACCAACACCAAGCTCATCAGCCAATTTGGCAACTTCTAGACGATTGGTATCATCACAGACGTAGATATGCACCTTAGACTTATCAGGATATTCCATAAAAGTGCAGGCATTAATCGTCTTATAAAGCAACTCTGGATCCTCATTATGCGTTGCAATCAAAACATCCACATCTGGGTAACGCTCCTTAGCAATCTCAGGCTTTTCAAGCTCAAAGTCCTTTTGCTTATTCCAAATGAGAATGTAGCCTGTAATGGCTGAAACTACCTCACTTCCCCACAATAAAATCCCAAAGATCAGCGCAAACCATGAATCATGCCACGGAATAGTCGCCACCAAACGCCAAGTTAAATAAAAGACAGTCGTTACAAATGCAACGAAATAGAGTATCCTCTTACTAGTCTTCATTCTCACCTCCACTAAAAATCAAATGTTTTTGCACAAAATAACTGACAAAGAAAAGTGTACCGTCAACTAAAATCTTCACCAATGAAATTGGCAGCGTCGTCAAGGCATTTCCTAGAACTGTTACCAATAAACTTGACAAAACAATCTGTACTACCACCAAAGTGAAGTATTTTATCGCACTATTTGATTGACCTCGTTTAAAGACCACCTTATGATTCAAGGTGAAATTAACAACAGATGATATCGCACGCGCTAAAATCGAAGCTAACGTCACCGCACTAAAACTCAATCCATTAAACAAAGAAATTAAAATCGTAAAAGCAACAATATCAACCAAGAAGGAAAACAATGCTGAAAAAATGTACTTGAAGAAAACCTTGTAAATTCTAATCGAGTCACGAATCGCATCAAAATGCGACGACTGATTTTCATCCAAATAAATCGTTGCAATGCCAACTTCACAAATCAGAATATTGTCCTCTTTTGCCTCAAGTAACATATTCATCTCAAATTCATACCGTTCACCCTCCACGGTTAAGAGTTTTGGCAACCATGACATAGGAATCACACGAAGCCCCGTTTGCGTATCAGAAACGTTCATACCTGTCATAGCCCCCAAGACGTCTCTTGTCAATAAATTTCCAAATTTACTACGTAAAGGAACAGATTTTTCAAATGTTCTAACACCCAGCACCAAACTATCAGGATGTTGCAAAAATTCAGCCAAACATTTCATCATGTCTTCGTAGGTATGTTGACCATCAGAATCAATCGTCACAATTCCTTTGGCATTAGGAAAATTGTCCAAAATATATGAAATAGCCGTTTTTAAAGCACGACCTTTTCCTTTATTATCAGCGTGTCTTTGCAAATGACAAGCATAGTTACTCTGCGCTATTGCAAATAACGGTGCAAAATCAGCTCCACTACCGTCATCGACTAGAATAATGTCAAACATTTGATTTTCCTTATCCCGAATATTTTTCAAAAGTTCCAACAAACGGTCATCAGGTTCATAGGCAGGAATGACAATAACAACATCTTGAAACATCATCGACGTTCTCCTTTCTGACTTTTATTTTCGTACATTTTCTTATCAGCTATTGCAAATAACGGTGCAAAATCAGCTCCACTACCGTCATCGACTAGAATAATGTCAAACATTTGATTTTCCTTTCTGACTTTTATTTTCGTACATTTTCTTATCAGCTATTGCAAAAAAATCAACGAAGTTTTTATGTGATTGATAAGAGTCCGTATAAGCACCTAAAGATGCTGTAATCCCCATATCTTTGAGAGTCATTTCTGCTTGAACAAGTTTTATTAAAAATTCAGCTTGATTTTCAGAAACTCCAGGGAGTAAAACCGCAAATTCATCTCCACCTAACCTTGCTATTACAGCACTTTCAGGCATTATCTTCGTTAAAATATCACCAAATTCAATTAGAATCTTATCTCCCGTAGCATGTCCAAAGGTATCATTTGCTTCCTTGAATTTATCCAAATCAGATATAATAACCGTAATTTGTTCTTCTTTACGTGTCAGACATTCCTCAAAAGCAAGCTCAATATATCGTCGATTATGAACCCGTGTTAAAACATCTTCGTATGCCATCCTCTGTATTTCAAGTTCATGAAGTCTCTGCTCTGTAACATCAAGAACAAAACAAAAAACACCAATCACTTTTTGGCGATTGTTATAAATGGGAGAATACATATTTTGCCAGTAAAGCGTTTTGTCGCCTGTCTTAATAGTATCCATAAATATAAATGTTTCACCCTTTTTCGCACGATCAACATTTGCTTTTAAACGCGCAGCATCTTCACTATTAAGATAATTCATTGGAAAGTCACCAATTTTGGGAGTGAAATAAAAGATTTCTTCCATGAGCCGAATATCATTCTTATTAACCGCAATAAAACGATAATCTAAGTCTACAGCATAGACGTTAATAAGTTTCGAACTCTGTAAGATAAAGTGGGATAGCATATGCTGTCTTCGATTAAGGTAAGATGCTAGGGTCCAAAGAACTAGTATTCCTATAAAGATTGCTAAAACGATGGGATTATCATGGTCAATCAAAACATCATCATACACTAAGCGCATTAATAACATTAACGCAGCAAAAATACTTAAGTATGTTAACAATCTTTGATGCTTGATTAAAAAATCACTTACTTTTCCTAATACCATTACAGTCTCACCATTCTAAGTAGTTTTAATACCTTCAGCATCCAAACTGTCTGTAACAAAACGTCCTGTAAAACCACCGATGAAGCCCGTAGCAGTATTGTCAATTCCTAAACGTTGTAGAATACGGCTGACATTAATACCCTTACCGCCAGCGAATTTATCATCACTCTCTATACGGTTAACTTTACCAATCTCTACCTTGTCGATACGAACAATGAAGTCGATTGATGGGTTTAGCGTCACAGTATAAATCATACTTCAATAACCCTCGTTTTCTCTTTTAATTATTTAAGGAGCCCTTCTTCCGAAGCATTTGTGATTATGGTTACTTTCTCAACCTCGGCTACCTTAGCATAGGTAATCTGACCAAGTTTAGAAGCATCAGCTAGAACATAGGCTTTTTGCGCATTAGCTATCACTGTTCGTTTAATGACCGCCTCTTCCATATCTGGCGTTGTGAAATAATTGGCATCAACTCCATTAGCACCAATGAAAGCACAATCAAAATTCAGTTGTCTGATTTGTTCCAGAGCTGTACTTCCAATAGAGGCATCTGTTGAATGTTTAACCTTACCACCAATAATCCTAGTACTAATACCGAGATCTACCAGCTTAACAGCATGATGGATAGAATTAGTCACAACCGTCACCTGACGATTCATTTCCTCTGGATATGGTGAATATTTGTCATAAGTTCTAAGCCCAGCCTCAACGTGACCAATACTTACTTTATTGTAAAATGCAACCAATCCAGCAGCAAAAGTTGTTGTAGTATCACCATGAACTAAAACCAAATCAGGTTGTTCTTTCTTAACAACTGGATCAAAATTAGCCAAAATTTTAGAAGTAATTTCCTGAAGTGATTGATTTTTTTCCCATGATATCCAAATCATAATCAGGAACTATTTCAAAAGTCTCTAAAACCTGGTCAAGCATTTGACGGTGTTGAGCTGTGACTACTGTAATAGTATTAATGGTTTCTTGATGTTTTTTTCAACTCAAGAATTAACGGCGCCATCTTAATTGCCTCTGGTCTTGTCCCAAAGACAACCATAATATTTAATTTTCCCATAAGATCCCCCCTATGACCTATACGAAATCAATATAATATTGACAAATAAGACTCTACATTATCACTTTATTATCCCCAATAAAAAGGAAAATGAGTTATCCTTTCTCCAAAAGCATTAAAGGGAATGCCCTCGCTATTGGTCTTGTTTTGCAAATGATGTAAAGTAGATAAAGAAAAAGGTCTCAATAAAAAGACTATCATTACGTATAAAATTCAAGAAGTAAGACAAGAAAACTAAGTCATATCATCCAAGGATATCAATTGTTTTGAGATTTTCTAGTCTTCTCCCCCGAATTTAAAAATACACTATTTAATAAATAAAAAAACTGCAGGAGAAAAAACGCTTTGCTAATAAAAGTGTTTTTGAATCCAGCAGTATTGCTAATTTACATATATTTCATAAAAACTTCTCCCCATTTTAAAGAGCGTCCCCTTTACTTACGCTCTATCCCTATCTTACAAATCAAAATATCGGTATGATAACCCTATCCCAATACCATATCATATAGTACCAAGCACCAACACGTAATCGTATAAAACTCTCCCCAAAAGAGTTGAAAGATTACAATCAAGTTGGCTTCAAGTTACTACTACCAATATTCCCTATTCATATAGACGCTATAATTATAACATGTTATTTTTATTTTTCAACCTTTTTTAATTTTTTATTATTTTAATGTATGTGACAACCATTATAATGAAGTCGTTTGAATTAAACACTCCTACTTAACAAATACTAATCAAATGATATTTATCTATATTTTAATAAATAATAATTAAACACCCTTTGGCTTTTAAATGGATTTGCATAAAAAAAATCAGAATTCCTATTAAAATTCTGATTCAGAATGAAGACAAACATCGTTTTTGATGTTTGTCTTTTTTTATATTCACACTTAATTCTCCCATAATCCAATAATATTGAGGTATTTGGATAAAATAACGGGTCTTCCCTACCATCATTTTTACCAATTTTTTGATATTTAGACATGCTAAAGTAAGCCCAACCTTATCTTCCATTTTGGACTTTCCTTTTTTCTAGTATAACGCAAGTTATGATATTCTTTAGCTGTTCCGAATAAACGTTCTATCATTTCTTTCCGGTGTTGGTACCGTTCCGTCATCCCACTTTGATGACGGATATCTTCACAGACTTCTAGGGCATCTTTCCAAATATGACGCACAACAACTTTTTGGTGCTGGCGACTTTCAGTACAAATCGCTAACAAGGGACAGGTTCTTACAAATTTTGGGATTACTTTTATATTCTCTATAACCTTCACGTGTCGTTGTACGGTAAGTTAATACCTGGTTCTCTGGACAAAGATAGCAGTCAAAATGCTCGTCATAGACAAAGTCTCTAGGACGTAGAAAGCCTCTCTTACCTCTTGGCCTAGTGTAAGGAAATACTGGCGTAATACCTTTTTCTAAAAGAAACTTGGCAATACTAGGTGTTTTGTAGCCTGAATCCGCAATAATGAATTCAGGTGAGAAGGGTTCTAACTTGGCAAACAGAGCAGGGAAGGCCTGACTATCATGGATGTTACCTGCTTCAACTGTATAAGCCAAGGCCCAACCATGTTTATCACAGGCTACCTGAGCATTATAAGCGAAGACTTCCTTGTGTTCTCCCTTGTGAAACCAACCACTATCTGGGTCTGTCGTTGATTGTTTCTTAGGTTTAGCCTCGCCTTTTTTGCATGTTTCTTCCTGTCTAAATTAATTTCAATGTCCAGTTGTTCACTCATGAATTTAGCTTTTTGATCAACAACAACATTTTTGTACTTATGATTATTAGCAGCTGCCTTGATATGTGTCCCATCGATGAAGATTTCTGAGGGATCAATGAGCCCCGCCTCCAAAACGTGATGAAGCACATGACTAAAAATGTGTGCTAACAATTCTTTATTTTGAAAGCGTCAGCTATAGTTCTTACCGTAAGTTGTAAAATGTGGTACCTTATCATCCAGAGATAAGCCAAGAAACCAACGATAAGCCGTATTCACCTCGATATCCTTGATGGTTTGGCGCATAGAACGAATGCCATAAAAACATTGAATCAAAGGAATCTTAACTAACAAAACAGGGTCTAGACTAGGGCGACCATTATCTGAAGAATAACTATCCTCAACAACATCATAAATAAAAGAAAAATCAATCGTTTCTTCAACTTTTCTTAGAAAATGGTCTTTAGGCACAAGTTCATCAAGTGTATAGAAACCTATTTGACGACGATTATATTCAGGATTATCTTTGTGAAACATAGGAGTACCTCATCAAATACCTTTTCTTTTATTATACTCCTTCGAAGCAAGAAAAGTCCCCAGAAGTATAACTTCTGAGGACTTTGTCTTCAATCTGAAAGAGGTATTTTTATACCTCTTTTTGTTCACTCTTCAATTATGCTGTCACTGTCCATTTACTGTCCTATATTGTGTAAAATATATAAAAGTTGTTAAGTTTACTAGTAGTTAAATCCCTTAAAATCAGTATTTATGATGATAACAAGCCTAAAAAATTCTTGGAACAAGTTTTGCATGTCTATTATAACAGCGAATAATAAACTTTCGGGAAAAGACATATTTTTCGGACAGTTACACTTTATTCTGACATTTTTTATCTTTCTAGTATTGTCTCGATTAATGGTTCTACCCCTTTGTTAATTAACCTTTCTATCTTATGTTGTGTATTGAAACGATTAATGTCATAAGCTACGTATTTTAATATATAAGCAGCCACTTCGTTAACATTATAAGAAAAATGTCCTTTTAAAATTTCATAAGCTAGGCTAGCAAAAGGGTCTGCATCTTCAAATCGTTTGATATATTGCACATAGTTAGAATCAATCTTCTGAATTATATAAGTTGCGTGAGAGTCATCCAAATTCATAAAGCTAAGTAAGCATTCGGTAAAGCGAGTTCCTTTATTGATACAAGATAGGCAGAGATTTTTTTCTGACATTTCATAAATATAGTTTTCTATGTCGTTATCAAAAATACCTTGATTAATTTTTTCCCAGATTTTTTCTTTAAAAGATTCATGACTTCTTATTCTTAACCATGAATTCAACCCGTTCAACATATCTGTTGCATTTTCATACCTATAATTAGGATCGATATTGGTAGCTTTTGTACTGATTGAACGCAGGGTATGCGAAAAATTATTAGGATCTCCAGTCATAACAAAATTGATAATTCTCCCGAGAGAGTATACATCACTACTTTTGTCAGCCTCTTTTAGAAGAGTTAGTTGTTCTGGTGCACAATAAAAAAGCTGTCCAAAAGATGCGGTATCTATAGTTTGATGCGAGGTTAAGATGTTAATATTTTTTCCTAAACCAAAATCCGTTACTTTTATTATTCCGTTTATGAAGAAAACATTAGTAGGGCTTAGATCCCTGTGCAAAATTCCTCGTTTATGCACTAGAGATATAGTGTGAAGTATTTGCCGTAAAATATTAAATTTTGATTCATCTGGTAATTCGCTTTCTTTAATATAATTAGCTAAAGTAAAATCCGCTTTTTCCATTGTGTAGGAATAATTATCGATATTAAAGTCATATACATTTATAATACTTTCAATATCTGAACATGATTTTGTAATTTCAAACTCTCTACGAAATCGACTTCTTAGCGATTCATGTCTAACCGAGTCTTCATTTAATTTTTTTAATACTAATCCTGTAGATTTTTGTAGAAAAATATCTGCAAATCCACCTTTTCCGATTTCTACTAAATCTTGATCGGTTTCTACTAAGAAGAATTCATTGCCTTTTTTTGACAAATACAATGAATAAATTGAGCAGACTTTATTTAATTCCGTTAAAACCTTTTGTTGGTATTCTAAAGAATCAACTTCACCTTTTTGACGTTCTGTTAAAAGATATTGTTTGCTCAATATAATGCTGAAAAAAAGATCAAGTTTACCAGTTTCAGAGAAACTTAGTAATTTATCATTTACATAAACCCATCTTGTTGGAAACCCTTGACGGTAAACATCACTAAAACCAAAATAGCTATTAAAAAAGTCTACTAACTATGGGCCAGTTTTATAGGTAAATAATTCTGTTTCATCCCCACAGAATATTTTTGCAAGTGTTTTGTAAAATTCTGGATTGATCAATAACGATACCTCTATCATAAATAAGCTAATAGATTCATTATAGCACTATAAATAAAGAAGACTATCTTTGTAATACACTTACTTAATTTTTTATATATCAACAATTTATTTGGTCAATTTAATTTGCTTAATTGACAGAAAAATGAAAGATCTCATTCAATCAGATCTATTTATTTTTTATGAATAAGTTGTACAACCTTGCTAAAGGTTGATATAAAGCTATTTATAAATCACTTGGACACAAACCGTGTCCAATCAGATTTTACGATAAAAAGGTAGAGAAAAAGGTAGAGTTTGAATTGAAATACAGTGCAATAAACTGCAATTGACAAAAAGAAAAAACGCTTGAAATCAGCGTTTTTCTTTTGTATTGATTCGTATTGAATCCTTATTTTACCTCAGTAAAGAATATGTTATTTTTAAGATATGTAATAACATTTAAAAAACTTATTTTGATAGGGTTTTATCTAATGGAAAATAAATGATAAGTAGAGAAATATGAATTTATAGAAGTTTAATCAGTTAGAAATCAGTTATAAAAAAATTAGTTTTTCTCTTGCTTTTCGGATAAGTACGTGATAGAATTATAGTGTAAGTTACGATAGAACAAAAGAGGGAGAAAATGAGTAGAGAATATAAAACAGTCAGAGTGGCCCATGAAACTAAGTACTGGTTAAATGAACTTATTTTTTTGAAGGAAGAACAACTAAAAAGTGAAAAAAATTCTTTAATAGATAAGTATGAGGCAAAATTGAAAGAATATGAAGATTTCTCTCAAGGATATTCTCCGACCTTGTCTATTATGGTCTCCAGCGGGAGTATTTTAGAGGCCGCTTATTATTTTGTAAAAGAGAAAGATGATAGACAAGAGATTGAGTGGTCTCAAGTGTTTGCAGAAATAGCAAGTCAAAAAGTGGATTACTCGCAAGAAGTGGGCACTATTACTCCGAGATTTTATCTTTTTAGTGATGTATTACAAGGTTTAGAAGATTATAGGTATAAATTGAAACCAGACTCTATGCAGAGAGTAATCAATTTAAATTATGTTATCAAAATTTTTATATACCTTTATTATCGTGCCAACATAAAAGATATTGAACTATTAAAATCAAAAAGAACTAATAAGTAATAAGGATGAGATTCATCTTTATTATTTGTTAATAAAGTTCTATAGTGTTATACACTTTATTTTTTAAAAGCATAGTTCTATAGAGTTTTACACAATGAAACAACAAAAGGGGGTAGAAAATGGAAGCTCGTGCTTCACCGAAAGTTGCTTAAAACTATAAAGTAGCAAAAAATTAAAGGAGAAAAAAACATGATAAGAACATTAACGGACATTTTTATCAGTGAGAAAATGGAAATGCCCAATATCCATGGACTTAAACGAGTACAACGTTTTAATTTCGATTTTTCAGTAAACTTCATTTTTGACGATGAATCCAGAGATTTTTTAAAGAAAAACTTACCAATTGAGGGTGTAATTTATGAGCCGACTTTGAAGAAGTTCGCAGAAAACATCATTATTCTTAATCGCCAAAAACATCGAATTTCTGGTGCGTCTAGAATAAGTCTAATGAATAAGCCAATCTATCAGGGTTACAAGGAGACCTCTTTTTACACCTCTTATAATTGAAGCTTAGTAATATAGGGGTGAAATCTTCCCCTTTTCAATAAAGGAGAAACACTATGAAACAATTTCAATATTTTTGGGCGAGTAGCACTTTTGTGTTGCTATCTATTATTTCAGTGTTAGCAGAGAGAAAAAGTAGTAAAATCTTGAGTAAGTAAGGGGTGTCTACATGGGGATATTTGGTCGGTTATTGTTGTGGAATAGAGAACGAGTAAGGAATTTTAAGCCTAGTCTCTATCTTCCATTCATATATAGTAAGGCTATTTCACTTTACTTTTACGGTGTTTTTATAGTTCTTTTGCTTAGTATCTTCGCCAATTTTCAAGCAAATTTAGCAAATACTATTGTTGTGGCCGTATTCTTAGGGGGTGTTGTATTTGGCTTTAGGTATTGGAAACGGAGACGATTAAAGTTCTTTAACAGTGTCAGCTATGCCTTAAATTATATGGTGATTTCTAATAAGTTTTATGAAAGTCAAGTGGTTAACGGTAAGGAAAAAATAATCAATTATATCCCGCTCCAGTACCAAGAAACTGAGCAAGATGTTCGAGTGGCATGCCTGAAATATGGGAGTAAGTACGATTCTAAAGCGAATCAACTCGGCTCTCTTCTCTCTAGTTCCTTATCTTTAGAGTTAGAAGAAATGATTGAATCCACTAATTCCGTGATGTATATCTTTCCTAAATCTGCTGAAAAGAGATTAACTTGGGAGGACACCCTACAAACTACAAAGATAACAATTTCTGAGAAAATTGGTTGGCAGTTTGGCTCTCCGCCACATATTCTTTTAGCAGGGTCGACTAAGTCTGGTAAGACCGTGATGATAGAGAATCTTGTGGCTCAATACTTAAATTTGGGTGCTGATATAAGATTACTTGACCCTAAAAAAGGGGAACTTTCTTGGCTTGTCGGTAAAAAGCTAGAGGATAGATTAGGCTATAAAGTTGTTTACAATAGCCCATTTCAAATTGCAGGTGCTTTGAGAGAGGCTGTCGAGGAGATGAATAGACGTTTTCAAGTCATGGCTGATAATCCAGATACCTATATTTTCAAAGGGAAAGTATTATCTTGGGCGGAGGTTAAAGGAAATTACCCCCTTGTGATTGTGTTAGATGAAGGGATCGCATTTAAGACGGAGGCAGAGACTACTAAAGATGGTAAAAAAGCCTATCAAGAAGCCATGTCTAATCTTGGGAGTCTTTTGGTAAAATCACGCCAAGCCTCGGTCGAAGTCATAGTAGGCCTCCAGAGAGCTTCAAGTAATTTCATTGATACATATATGCGTCAAAATTTTGGGGTAGCCATTTTAATGGGGTCAACTACCTCTGATTTAGACTCTTGTCGTATGGTGTTTTCAAGTCAAAGTATTGATTACAAAACTTGTGGTATTGGGACAGGATATATCCAGATAGACGGAGTTATTCCACAACCTCGATATGTGGAAGTTCCGTTTAAGTCTGAGGAACTAGACTTTGATGAGTATTTCGATAAGGCTTGTGACCGTTATAGGAGTGTTAGAAGTAACTGAGGTCTTTCTAACTAGCGAAATAGGGACGATTGCCCAGAGGGCAGAATCGAGCGGAGCGTTCTTCTTTTCGCTAGGGAGAAAGAGCATACCGACTGCTTTGCAGGAGGTCAGAAAAATACCCCCAGTACTAATAGGGGGTACACACCTACATGAAATTGCGTCAAACCCCTTGATACGTATGGTGTTACACCTTATTGGTTGTACTGACACCTTTAAATCCCTTGTGGGAAAGGGATTTAAGTCGCTTTTCGTGTAGGATACGATTATTAAATAGAAAATGGAGTAATTATTATGACTTACAATATGACAGATACAACTCTTAAGATTGGGCAACTTGATTTGGACATGAAACAGTTTGATGTTCCGAAAAAATTGCACATACTATCTGCTAAAGTGAATAACAAGTACAAAGAGGTTAACGGTGAAAAAGTGAAAACTGAAGAGATTACGAAAGTCTCTTGTGAAGCTCTTGATGTTGATAAAGTTAAGGTGCTAACTGAAATGGGAATTTCTACAGATGACTTAAAATCAATTAACTTAGATATTGTGGGGAACGTTGATAAGGTTGCAAAACTTACTCACAGTGAGGAGTTGTTGAATGTTCCTGTTGAATTGATTCAGCCTAAGGTACGACTAGCTTGGAACATGTCAAGAAGTAAATGGTTAGGTGTTAAACTGGTATGTGAGGACATTAAAATTCTAGAAGCATAGTCCTATGAATACAGTTAAAATTGATTATTTTGCAGTGACTGTTAAAAACATGGCTCCAGAAAGAGTTTTAACTGATATTCTTTTAGTTCCTTTAGAAGATTTCACATTAAATAACTGGGGAATAAATAAGTATCAGAGACATTATGCCTGTTCAGAGATAAAAGTATATTTCAATGAAGATAGGCTTTCTATGGGGGTATTTATCGAATTGAAAGGGCAAGGCTGTCGCCAGTATGAAGAATTTTTAGACGGTAATGAAAACAATTGGGTTGCTTTGATAAATCGTCTATATCATCATAATGCTAACTTTACTAGACTAGATATTGCTCATGATATTTTTGACAGTAGTCTGGATGTTCAACGGATATATGACTACTGCAAGAAAGGGTTATGTATCTCGAAAGCAAAGCGTTTTGAATATCATGAGAAAGCAGTCTTGGAAAATGGAGAGCGAGTAGGAGAGACAGTTGCCATAGGTGCTAGAGGTAATCAACAATGGTGTATTTATAATAAACGTATGGAACAACTTGGTAAGCAAGAGCTTGTGGAATATCCTTCTTGGATTCGTGCAGAACTTAGATGTTGGCAAGAAAAGGCGAATATTATTGCAAAGCAGTTGTTTATAAAACGTCCTCTATCGTCTATCTATTTTGAGGCTATCAATGGTCATTATCGTTTTGTCCAACCTAATGCGACGGATACTAACCGTTGGAGAAGAAAAAAAGTCAAGTGGTGGCTAGATTATCTAAAGACTGAAAATCAGACAGTTTTGAGCGTTGAAAGGACTAAACCTACACTACGACAGTCAGAGGCTTGGACAGAGAAACAAGTTGCAAAAACATTAGCAAAAGTCTATATAGCAAAGTATCAAGCTTATGATGTTCAAAAGGCAGAAGATTACATTCAGACCTTGCTAAAAGAGGGATTATCTCGTCTAACTGATAATGATGAAAAGGATATAGAGCAATATATTCGGGAGCAGAATAGTTCCTCATTATGGGGAGAAAAAAGGACGACTTGAAAAAAAGTCGTCTCTAAAATTAACTAACTAAATTATAACAGAAGAAAGGAAAGTACTCAATGATAGATATTAAGGCAAAATCGGATTATGATTTGACTAAAAATTGGTATCGGAAAAGAGAATTTATAGATGAACTTTGGAGAGGAATGAAATTACCAACCTTAGATCACTATATTCGTCAAATGAGAAACAGTCCTTATGAGTTTGGTGTTTGTGGAACTCATGGTAATGTCTTTGTTCATGCAGAAGTTTTTAAAGATTGGTTCGATTATAAGATTTTTCATGAAAATGAAACAGTCATCATTTAGTATAAGGGAGGGGAGATGAAAGTAGGTAGAACTACTCGAGTTTTAACGGTTTATAAATGGAAACCAGACCTATCTAAAAAAGGAAACGTGCTTGTTAAATTTGCTATGAGATATACTCATCCGCTAGTGATGAAAAGTCGATATAAGTACCTTACAGGTGGAGAAAATAGAGGCTGGTATACTACTAAGGCAACGCCGACTGGAAAAGATAGCAAAGGGCATGAAAAGCTACTAATTTCTGATATTAAGAATAGTCAGCTAATCACAAAAGTTTCAAAGTTATTGAATGAAATGATTGATGAAACGATATTAGATTTAACTGGAGAGAATCCAAAGGAAATAGAACCAAGTAAGACCTTGTTGTTGAAAGATATAGCTAGACCGTATGATGAAAATAACGAGCTATATGGGTTGGCTTTTAAATGGTGGGTTAATCGTGTTAAACCTGCAATGAATACTTTAAAGACCAGAGTTAGTGTGTATAATCAGCATATTTTCCCTTATTTTGATGAAAATATGAGCCTTAAACAGTTCTGTATGGAGCAAGAAAAAATGCAGACTATCATTGATAATGCTACTGAAGGAACTTCAAAGAATATTCATATTTATCTCAAGATGATATTTGACTGGGCAGTGGAGCATGGAGAGTTGACAGTTTCTCAACACCCTATTTTGAACAAGAAAGTCAGACGAAAAGTCCTTACAAGTGCAGAAGAGCAGGCAAAACTTAGGGAAGATATAGCAGAAAAATATCTTGAGGTTGATGAAGCTAACCAAGTATTTGACATTATTGAAAAATGGAAAAAACGGCATAATAATGAACTAGTGGCTGATGTTTTAAGAGTAATTTATCTGACTGGAATGAGACCGAGCGAGGCACTAGGCTTGAATGAGGATGTATTAGACTTTAGAAATAAATTGATAAAGGTACATTGGCAGAGAGCAAGTCATAACAAGACTGATAAAGAAATGGCAGAGGAAGGGGTGACTGATGAAAAGGAACGATATAGAGCTATTTTGAAAACAAAGGAAAGTGTAAGAACTATTCCAATGTCTCCTAAAGTAGAAGCTATTTTGATGAAATATATTCAGAGAAATAGATTTCAAGCAGAGTTCAATCCAACTTATAAAGATATGGGATATATATTTACTAGAATTTATATTAAAGGTAAGAATCAGCAAGGAAGTCCACTATATCATACAGAAATTTCAATGTTTTTGAGGGGTGGCTCTAGTCAATCAGCGAAGTATAATAAGAAAAGTGGAAAGCCATATAAAGATATTGATGATCTAGTAGATTTTGGTAGACCTATTCACATAGTTCCTCACATGTTCCGTCATAGTTTCGTTTCAGTTATGGCAGATAAGAATGTTAGTTTGAACGTTATTCGAGAATTTGTAGGACATTCAGAAGATAGTAAAGAGATTGAAAAAATCTATCTACATGTTATGCAAAAAGGAAAGGATAAGCTTGAAAAAGCTATGATAGATTTAGCTGAAATCATAAAATGAGTAATAGTTGTGGTTGTTGATTCAGTTTCATTCAAAAAATGATATGATAGTGATATAAAGTATCAATTAGGTGTAGGTATGATAAATAGACAAGCTAAGAAGTTTTTTGATTATTATTTAAAAATAGTTGCAACAGAAGAATATCAATCTGATTATCAAAGACATGAGCAGGAAGAATTAGAAGTTCATAAAGAGTACATTGAAGAAAAACATCCCGAATGGAGGACACGGACAGACTATTTTGATGAATTCTCAATTGGCGAGTTTATTATTTTAGATACACTTTCAAATGAGGGTGTTAATAAATTAACGAAGCGTTTATATTCGTTGCCAAAGTCGAAATTTAAAGTAAATAATTATTATAAAAAACCTACTATATTTAAAAAATACGACTATGTCCATTTAGAATATTTAAGGTATGGAGTCGGAATTTTTGCTGAAATTGAGATAATTGGAGATAAATTTTTCAGCAGTATTGAAATAAGTTGGGCGACGGTAAATAATTATTATGCTATTTTTCAATATAGATTTCATTTCAAACAAGTATTGACAGAGTCTAATCTTCAATTATTTATTTCTGATAATATCAAAAACTTGAGTAAAAAAGATTACATTAATTGGTATAATCTGGATGATGAGGACGATAAGCTTAATTATCTAGCTATTGATCAGATGACAAATGAACTTCCTTCTTTGATATGTCAACATTACATAACTACGTTTTTATATAGCGAAAATGGGAAAATGAACAAATTAATTAATCTAACAGTTGCTTTTCGAAAAGACAAAGTTGATATAGATAAAATATACTTCGGGGATATTAGTTATAGTCTATATAATAAAAAAGGCAATTACTATATTTCAAATAGTTTTAATGATAGTGATTATGTTCTATACTCAGGAAATAATTTCATTCCTAGATTTAGTATTTTAGGGTCTATATCGCAATATGGGAACGAGCTCTATTACTTATTATTTGGAGAGCGAGAGCTTCACATTTTTGAAAGAGATTTTTCGAAATATGTATCAGGAAGAAAGAACATAATGTTTAATAAGAATTTTTTAAACCTTTTGAAAAAGATACAAAGCCTATCGGAGTCAGAAAACAGAATAGATATTTCTAATTTTAAAAAAGCCTTTGAAGATTCTTGGACTATATTTGTATCAAATGACGAAGTTCAACTAGAAAATTTATTTCATAAAAATTTGTCATATTATCGAAATGTAATTAAAGAAAATTATTCCTATTTGAATATGCTTACAGAGATAAATTACACAAAGACAAATACCATAAGTTCTATCGTTGCTACGATAGTCTCCATCATTGCTACCATTATATCTGTTATTGCACTCCTAAAGTGATATAATCAGTTAAAATTCAGTTATTTTGCTAAAATTAAAAGAAAAAAGCCTTTGAAATGCTGATTTCATAGGCTTTTAATATATCTAATTATTTAACCTCAGTAAAGATTACGTGTTTACGCAATTTTGGTGAGTATTTTTTCAATTGAAGACGGTCTGGAGTGTTACGTTTGTTTTTTGAAGTAAGGTACAAGCGTTCACCAGATTCTTTGTGTTCAAGTGTAATATTTACGCGCATGGTATCTCCCTTCTATTATTCAGCTGATGCAGCTTTAGCGATCTTACGTCCTTTGTAGTATCCTTTAAGTGATACACGGTGTGAACGTGAGTAATCTCCAGTTGTTTCGTCAAATTGTACTGATGGAGCAGTCAATTTGTAGTGTGTACGACGTTTGTTTTTCTTCGCTTTTGAAGTGTGACGTGCAGGTACTGCCATTTCTTTATTTCCTCCGAATTAATATTTATGTTCTTGATTTTAAATCAACTATAACAGAATAACATATCTTTTTTGTAAAGTAAAGTTACTTGACAAAAAAACTTCTCAAGAAAATATATAGTTAAAAACTATATAATGTGATAGTAAATACATATTTCACAGCTATAACAGCAAGTGCTAGAATAGGCTTATTATTACATTAAATGAAAGAATAAAAAGGAGTAAATAACTATGAGTAAAGGTCATTATCATTTTGATCATGTTGGTTCTTACCTTCGTCCACAAGCATTAAAAGAAGCACGTGAAAAATTTGCCAATGGTGAGATTTCGCAAGAGGAATTGTTGAAAGTACAAGATGAATTGGTTAAGGAATTGGTTCATCATGAGGTAGAAAATGGCCTTCAAGTCGTTTCTGATGGTGAATTTGGTCGTTCTTGGTGGCACCTTGACTTCCTATGGAACCTAACTGGTTTTGAAGCTTACCAACAAGAGGATTCATATAAATTCCATGGAGCTAAGACACGTACAACTAACGTTCGTATCAATGGTAAAATTGCTGAAAATCCTAATCATCCTTTCTATCGTGACTTTGAATATCTTAAATCAGTGACTCCTGAAGGAATTACTCCAAAAGTAACTATTCCAAGTCCATCACTCATCATTAACCGTGACCACCGTA
>OGCX01000313.1_pt1 | contig 25108 bp, 24 predicted proteins | sample 1570261 | NCBI WGS metagenome assembly OGCX01 (sample SAMEA2582161, study PRJEB24529) | metagenome | biome: Human gut stool | place: China | collected 2011 | reverse complement strand
TTCGGACTTAAGAATTTCATCAAGAATCTTGGCCATAATTGATTGCATGGCCTTAACCTCTAACTGCTGTTTAAGTAGCTCAATAAAAGCTGATTGTTCTTTGGCTTGAGCCTGTAAAAAATTATTAACCGTCAAACCGTACCAAGAAATTTTCGTGATCGATATTAGTAACCAAGCCCATATTTCCCGGCGGACTTTTTACCGGAATTTCAAAAGCAAAGACGATGTGATTAATCAGTATGTTATTTCCTTACTAAGGAAATACACTGATTGGATCTTGCAAGTTAACCCCCAAACCTATAAAGAAGTCATCGATGACTTCTTTACTTACTGGCCAGCTCACTCAGCTAAATTGGCTTTGTTAGTTAAAGCTGGTTTAAGCTATAAGATCTTGGATAATGCTAACCAAACGACGCCGGTTTTCTTTCGGCGTTTCCATCTCCGCCACCCCAGTGTTGCTTGACACGTCAATGTCACTAACGATACCAAAGTTGAATATATGACCCGCATTGCCGTCGGTATTTTCTGGAATACTTTTTGCTTATGGTTAGCCCAGCCGACGTCGATCACCATTCAAAATTTAGCAATCCTCGTCAAACATGATTCAAAGCAACTGGGCACTAGTGGCCGAGAAATGCTAAAATAGAGTTGAGTTAACAATTATGAAGGGAGGAGCGTCAATTGGATAGTGAAATTATTGCCCGACCATTGGTGACCATCACCAACGTCATTTGGAGTTTTAATACTGAATTACACCGACCACAATTACTATTGATTAAGCGGGCAGATGAACCTCTAAAGGGACATTGGGCCCTCCCCGAAACCCTCTTGCGGAGTAAAGAGAGTGCCGACGCGGCCTGCATTCGTCTAATTGACGATAAAATTGGCCTGAAAGTTCCGATGAATTCAACCGAACAACTGGCCACCTTTACAGATCCCAAGCGGGTTACGGGAACTCGGGCACTGGCACTCGCCTATATGACCTATTTACCATCAACCCCAAAATTGCATCCAGGGTATGGGGCCACAGATGCCCAATGGTTCGTGCTTGATAAAGATCAGGGCAACTATGTGATCACCCATGACCAACAGGAGATTATCCTAAGTCCCGCCGGTCACCTGGTCTTTGATCATATTCAAATCATTACTACCGCCATTAATCGGATTAAAAACAAGCTGGACTATCAACCCCAAATTCTTCAGATCTTAGGTAATACCTTTACCCTGCGCCAAGCGCGCGAAGTCTTTGCGGCTTTCTTAGGTACGACAATTGACAAGATTGATAATTCCAACTTTAAGAAAACTCACAACCACCTCTTCAAAGAAGTCGGGGCTGCCACTTTGAACCATTCTGGGCGGCCACCAAAGCTCTACCAACTTAACTAAAGGGCATCATTTGCATTTTGCTGCAAAGTATTTATACTAGACGTAAATAAAAGTTAACCATACTTTTATTTTTAGCCAAATTAAAGTAATTTTTACTTAAAAGGAAGCATTTAAGATGAATCTACAACTATTAACCGACTTATATGAATTTTCCATGGCCAATGGGTACTACGCTACCCTACCCCATGATCGACAAGCTCGCTTCGACGTCTTTTACCGCCGGGTTCCCGACAACGGTAGTTTTGTCATTGTCGCTGGTCTCCAGCAGGTGGTAGAACAAGTTCAAAATTGGCATTTCACTAAGGAGAATATTGAATACCTGACCTCCCTGAATGAATTTACTCCCGAGTTTTTGGATTACCTGAGCAAGATTAAAAATCACTGCTCGATTAAGGCTTTACCAGAAGGAACCCCTGTTTTCCCACGGGAACCAATTATTTCAATTAGTGGACCGTTGATTGAAGCCCAGCTGTTAGAAACCTTTATTCTAAACATCATTAACCATCAATCATTAATTGCGACGAAGTCTTGGCAAATCAACCATGCCGCTCAAGGCCGACCAATTATGGAATTTGGTGCACGGCGGGCGCAAGGCCCTGATGCCGCCACATATGGGGCGCGAGCCGCGGTGATCGGCGGTTGTACCAGCACGTCGAACTTACAAGCAGCCAGTCAATTTAATATTCCCGCGGCCGGCACAATGGCACATGCCTGGGTCGAAAGCTTCTCTGATGAATTAAGTGCCTTTCAAGCTTGGGCCAAGGTTTATCCTGACAAAGTTTCCTTGCTCGTTGATACTTATGATGTCTTGAAGTCAGGAGTGCCGAACGCGATTCGGGTCTTCAAGCAAGTTAGCGCTCAAGGGTACCAACCAGTCGGGATCCGGATCGATTCCGGTGACATTTCGCAATTAGCCATCAAAGCCCGGAAGATGCTCGATGATGCTGGCTTCCCCAAGGCAAAGATTACAGCTTCAAATGCCCTTGATGCGCATGTAGTTAAGTCGTTGTTGGATGAAGGAGCTCCAATTGATAACTTTGGGATTGGGGAACGTTTAATTACTAGTTCCTCTAGTCCGGTATTAAGTGGCGTTTATAAGCTCGCCGAAGAAAAGATTAATGATCAATGGATCCCAAAAATTAAGGTTAGTGATAGCAGAGAAAAGATCACTCTGCCTGGTAATAAGCAAGTTTACCGGATTTACCGGCAAGATAACCTTCACCAAGCGATTGCCGATGTGATTGCCCTGGCTGATGAGCACATCACGGCTCCATTGAAAGTGGTTAATGCTAATTTGGCAGCTACGCACGCCAGCCAAGTTCTGACTAACTTTAATGCTAAGCCATTGATGCAAGAATATCTGGGTTCCAATGCTTCCCCAATCGAAAATGATCTCTTTAAGATTCAGCAATTCTCAATGGATCAAGTGGCAGAATTACCAGAAGCCACAAAACGGTTAGTTAACCCCGATCGGTACCCAGTTTACTTAACAGCTACATTGGCTGAATTGCAAGAACAGTTAATTACTAAAGCTCAATTTACGGAGGAACATTAAGATGGCTAAAGCGCTCTTAATTATTGGCTATACAAACGACTTTGTGGCTGATAAGGGATCACTAACGGTTGGCAAGTCAGCGCAGACGCTGGCCCCAGAAATTATGCGGTTAGCCGATCAATTCTTAAGCCAGCATGATTATGTGATCTTTCCTACTGATGGTTACCGGCTTAATGACCCATTCAATCCAGAAACCAAACTATATCCGGCCCATAATATTATTGGGACGACCGGTCAGAAACTATACGGCCAAGTCGGCAGCTGGTTTGATCAACATCATGACGACTCCCATGTCTACAAACTCAATAAGAACCGTTACTCCTCCTTCCAAAATACCAATTTGGATAACTACCTGCGGGAACGGCGGATTGATGAAGTCTGGATTGCTGGTGTCTGCACTGATATTTGTGTCCTCCACACCGCAATCAGTGCTTACAACCTGGATTACCACATGGTGATTCCACAAGCAGCCGTGGCCACGTTCTCACTAGCTGGTGCTGAATGGACGATGAATCATTTTAAAAACGTATTAGGGGGCCACAATTCGATAATTCACTTTCGAATGATTATCAAAAAAACCACGAATTAATTACAAAAAATTCCCTTTGCTAAATGCGTACAATACCCCTTAGGGTTGACATTTTAAATAATAAAAGTGTCATCTCTAGGGGGTGTTTTGAATAGGAACATATTCAACGACGGAAAAATTAAGGTTACTCAGTAATTACCAAGATTCAGACTACTCACTCGGGGTATACGCGGATTATCACCAGGTGCGGACCTCTAGCCTTAACAGATGGATTAAACAATTTTTAACGGCTGGTTTGGCTGGATTAATTCGCCCTGAACACAATCACAGGTACACACTTCAAACCAAGCGATCAGCCGTTAAAGCTTACCTTTCAGGTACCCTGTCAGGCCAAGCAATTCTCAATAGATATCAAATTCGTAGTCTTTCCCAACTACATCAATGGATTGTCCGGTACAATAGTGGACAATTAAGTGTTGCTTACGCAACAAGAAAGCGAGCTAGGAAAGTGGGCCGAAAAGTTACTTTTGAGGAGAAACGGCAAATTACTCAATGGACAATTGATCACGAGTATAACTATCAAGCCGCGGCAGAAAAATTTAATGTCAGCTATCAACGAGTCTATTCATGGGTACGAAAGTACCAAAGAACTCACGATTGGGAATCCCTTCAGGATAACCGGGATCGCCATAAAAGCAAAACACCAACCAATGAAGTGGAAAGATTACGACAAGAAGTAAGGCAGCTGAAAGCTAAAGAACGGGAGGTACAGATTGCCTTCGCAAAAAAATTGGTCGAAATACACAATCGGGAGGTGGAACGGCCGGACGATATCAAGCGATTCAGGAAATGAGCTAAAGTGGGTATAAGGTATCTGATCTAGTTAAAGCAGCCGGGGTAAGTCGGCAGGCTTACTACAAGTGGCTTACCCATGAACCGACGGTTCATGATATTCAAGATCAAGAAATTCTAAAGCTCGTTAAACAGTTAGAAGCACAACATAAACACTGCGTTAGTTATGACAAGATGACCCGTTTGATAAAGCAGGAAAGATTATCATACACAGTTAACAAGAAGCGCGTCATGCACATTATGAAGGAATACAGTATTAAAGTGGACTATCGTCAGCCTAAGAGAAAACGTGTGCAGGAGCAGGAAACTTATGAGGCACAGAATACCCTGAACCGCCAGTTTGAACAAGCTGCCGCAAATCAGGTGTGGGTGACGGACACGACGGAAATTGCCTACAACATTCGTAAGTACAAAGTCCGTCTACATGTTGTCCTGGATCTATACGGTCAATACCCACTTAGCTGGATTATTACGCCTACAGAAACGAGTACTGGGGCTATTAAAGTATTTCAAATGGCCAAGCAGAAAGCCGGAGGTCTGGCACCGCTAATCCACACTGATCGCGGAGCAGCATATACTTCCAAAGCATTCAACCACTACTTGGCTAGTAATAACAGCCAACATAGTTACTCAGCCCCAGGAACACCAGCTGATAATGCGGTGATGGAACACTGGTAGGCTGATTTTAAATCTATCTGGTTAGCACACTCACCACAACCACAAACGTTTGAAGACTTAGAACAGCTGGTGACAGAAGGTATCGATTACTTTACGCATTCCTTTATTTCAGGCAAAAGAAATGACCTTACCGCAGCAGAATACCGCTTCGGCAAGGTCAACTAGTTTTTATTATTTAATGTGTCAACTTGACAGGGTACAGTACCCAGTCTGTTGCCAATAAATTTCCAATAATTATTTATATGTGATTATATCTGAATCAAAGGTGATTTTTACTGTCTCCGTATGACTAGCAACCTGTTCGTAAGTAGGGTTTTCTATGTGACCACCTGTATATCCAGATACAACATTTATAATACCTGGTTGTATTTCAAAGGGCTCTACCATGCACCAAAAACATCCTCCTACAAAAATAGCTGTTTGTTTCATAAATACTTTCACTCATCTAATTATTTGTTTTTAACACTAATGAAAATGTGCTTCCTACACCATATTCACTCTTTACCCGAATCTCACCATTCAATTGATGAGCTAGTTCTTGAGCTATATATAATCCTAATCCGTGGCCACCAGTATTCATATTTCTTGATCCTTCAACACGATATAATCTTCTGAAAATATTTTGTAATTCTTCAGTACTTATACCTAAACCACTATCAGTTACACTTATAGTGACCTCATTACTTTCAAATCTAGCGCTTACTTTCAATGGAGTTCCTTCCTGAGAATACTTAAGAGCATTATTAATCAGGTTGTATACAATTCTAGATAATTTATCCCTATCACTAACAATTTTTGCACCAGTCGGTGTAACGTCTATCGCTACCTTTCTTTTTTCACGTTCCAGAGTCAATTGAAACTCTGACATAGTTTCTATTAGTAATTGATCCAAAAAAATGGTCTCTTGTTCCGTCTCTACTTTGTTAACTTGATTTAAAGATAAATAACTCAGCTCTTCTACTAAATTATTAAGCCGATCAGTCTGCCTATCAATAGTACCTAAATAATCCGAAATTTCTTCAGGAGCTATTATCCCATCTAAAATACCTTCAACTGTCGCTTTTATGGAAGTTATTGGAGTTTTGATATCATGTGATAATTGGGCGATAATCTCATCTTTTTCATTTTCACTATCTTTCAAGGATTTAAAAGTCTCTTTTAATTTGGCAGACATTGCATTAAAGTCTTGAGATAACTCTTTAAATTCTGATGGAGCTACTATCTCATCCATCGTACTAAAATTATTCTTTGAAATATCTCTGGCCTGTTTTCTTAAACGCTCTAATGATTTTATAGTTGGTCGCATTAATATTAAGTTAACCATGATCCCTAAAAGACTGGCACATAATGTTATTAAAATAATCAAAAACCCACTACTTTGTGCAATCACCATCTTATTAACAGCCAAAAAAACAGCTGCAATAGTAATCAACACAGAGATTATATAACCTACAATTAACAAATATTTTAGCTTAATGATTTAACCCCCATTTTATATCCTAATCCCCATACCGTTTCGATAACTGGGGTTCTTTGATCCCCTGATTCCGCTAATTTTTGCCTAAGTTCATGTATATGAACGTTGACCGTATTCGCACTTAAAGTTTCAAAGTACTCTCTATTCCATACTTGTTGATATAACTCAGTTTTGGAGAAAACGCGTTTTGGGCTATTAATCAAAATACGTAGCAACTCAAATTCCTTAACGGTCATTTCAAGTTTAGATCCATTTACATAGGCCTCATGACTTTGTTCGTCTAATTCTAAGTTTCCAAGTTTAATTTTGCCCGATGATTTACCATGATTTATTCTTCGCAAAATATTATTAACCCTTAGAACCAATTCCCTAGGGCTAAAAGGTTTAGATATAAAATCATCTGCACCCAAGCTTAAAGAAAAAATTTTATCTTGATCTGATGTTTTCGCTGTTATAAATAAGAATGGTTGATCGGGTGCCAAAATTTGAATCTCATCAATTAAGTCATATCCACTCATTTTAGGCATCATAACATCAGTTATTACCAAGGAAAACCGGTCCCTTTTAAACATATTAAGTGCGTCTATTCCATCATGAGCTACTATAACCTCATATCCAGCATTCACCAAGTAACGCATATTTATATCAGTTATTCCAAACTCATCATCTACCAATAAAATTTTCTGTACCATAATTTTCTTCCTTCAAAAAAAGTATTATAAATAAAAACTAATCATCCTTTTTCTTACCTAATTTAAATACACTACCAACCAATGCTACCAGTCCTAATAAAGCTATTCCAATAACATTTAAAAAACTATTAGATTTTTCTCCCGTTTGTGGTAACATGCTTTCTTTTTGAATATCCATCTTATCTGAATGATTCTGTGAGACCTCGCTATTTAATATATGACTGTTATTTTGATCCGGCATCCTACGGTTATCGGCCTTCTTCACATTTGTATTGGTTATTATTAAGGAATTATTTGTTTTACCAGATCGTGTCTCTTTCATTTCGCTGATCGTTGAAATTTTGTTACTTTGTTTTTCTTTATTACTTTTCGATGTAAATTTTTGTACGTCAGTAATGTTATTCTTGCTCTCAGAAGTTGTAATATTATTTTTACCAACATTAATAGTAATTCTTAATCCAGTTTTAGTTGCTACAACCTTAGATGTATCAGCTTTGCCATCTGCACCAACTCCATAAATTTTTACCGTTGCATCATACGTTTTTGTACCATTAGAACGTAATTGATCCAATAATGCTTGGCCTTCTTTACCCTTTGCATTACCATCTAAATCTACTTCGTAGAAGTATTCTCCAGCTTTTAAGCCATTGATTGGTAAGATAGCAGCATTTTTTCCTGTCCCATTATCTGACCAGGCTGCCTTTTCAGAACCATTCAACAAAAGTCGTGTCAACATTCCATCGCCTCCGAAAGCTTCGAATGGAATTACTTGGTTTACTCCTGCAGTAAACGGACCCTTAGCTTTTGCATTAGCTAAATATTTGGCTGGCACCTCTATTGTATCCTTTACGTTAGATGTGAGCCCAGCTACGTTGATCTTTAATCCGGTTTTAGTTGCTACAACCTTAGATGTATCAGCTTTGCCATCTGCACCAACTCCATAAATTTTTACCGTTGCATCATACGTTTTTGTACCATTAGAACGTAATTGATCCAATAATGCTTGGCCTTCTTTACCCTTTGCATTACCATCTAAATCTACTTCGTAGAAGTATTCTCCAGCTTTTAAGCCATTGATTGGTAAGATAGCAGCATTTTTTCCTGTCCCATTATCTGACCAGGCTGCCTTTTCAGAACCATTCAACAAAAGTCGTGTCAACATTCCATCGCCTCCGAAAGCTTCGAATGGAATTACTTGGTTTACTCCTGCAGTAAACGGCCCTTTAGCTTTTGCATTAGCTAAATATTTGGCTGGCACCTCTGATATATTTTTAATGTTATTAGTTAATTTTTTCGAATCATTATTGTTTATTGCCACTTTAGTAGTTGCTCCACTATTACTATTTGAAAGCATGTTTTGCTTACTATTAGTTATTTTTTTGGATGCAACAAATGCATTATTTCTCTGTTTAGTCTGATCTATTCTAAAAGAGCCTACCTTAGCGGTTACATTATTAGGAGTATCTTGTTTACTAGTTGAATTTCTTCCTCTATTAAGAGAATCGCTCTTTAAATTAGCCTCATTTTTTAAAGAAGATGTTATTCGACCAGCTTTATCATCATTCGAAATATTTGTAGTATTAGCTGAATTTTTTTGTTCGTTAACAGAATTATTTTTTATATTACTTCTGTTACCTAGCTCAGAAGCTGTTTCATTGGTAGCCTTACTTGCCGTAGTAACTTCTTTATTCGAAGCATTTATACTTTGGTTCGTCGAACTTGCTGAGTTATTTTCTTTACTCGAGGCATTATCTTTAGTTTGTAGTGAAACTGTACTTTGTTGTTCAGTTTGCTTTGAACTACTAATTTGTTCGCTTTGTTGAATATTATCCTTAATAGTATCAGCATGAACATTAGTCGTTGTAAAACCGATGCCCGTAGCTATCATTCCAACTGCGATAGCACTGTATGTCCAATTTTTACCAGATTTATACATCTTATAACGTTCGTAGTTCCCCATATTATCTTGTGATTTTTTCATAATTAGTCCCTCCAAATACTTTGCTAATGAAGAGATTACTAAACAAACGTTAGCTAAATCGTATGTAATACTTAAATAATTCTTAAGCTTTTAAACAGAAATTCTTATTTTTACTTCTCCTCACGCGTACATTTTATGCCCCGTACTATATAACATTTGAAACATGAGATAGGTGGGAAAAGTTATTATGAAAAACATATGTGTAGATTCCATTAGGCAGATTGTAAAATTTAAGTTGAACATTTAAGTGGATAGAAAAACCCATCAAGGTCTTTAATGGTGTTACCACAACATTCCATTAGAAAGAAGGACCTTGATGAGCACCACTATTTTATCATTCCAGAACCGTGTTGTCATTGAAACGCTTCATAATGAAGGACGTTCCTTGCGATACATCGCTAACTACTTAGGCTTTAGTAAGGCCACCATCTTTAACGAACTTCACCGGCTAAATAGTGAGTACCGGGCTGAGCTAGCGCAAGCTGACTTTGAACGCAAGGTTAGTCAACGGGGGCGGAAGTCTTCGCTCACTAAAAACCTTAAACACTTAATCGAGGAAAAGATTCAAGTCCAGAAGTGGTCCCCTGAACAAGTTGCCCATGTAGTTGGGATTGCCTACAAGACGGTCTATAACTGGATTGATCAAGGCTGGCTTGATGTACAGTTACCCGATTTGCCTGATCATGGAATTCGTCGTCATCGTGCTAAAGAAAAGCGTGGTACGTTCAGTCACGGCCGCTCAATTGAGGAGCGTCCTCATAAAGTCGAAACTCGCCAGGAATTCGTCCACTTTGAAGCTGATACCGTACTTTCTGGCAAACGTAAAGGTCAAGCTGTGGCTACTTTTGTGGAGCGTAAGAGTCGCCTGACAATTGTTAAACGGCTCCATGGTCGCGATAGTCGGTCCATGACTCAAGCCGTACTTGAACTAGCTAGTCAACTTCAAGGCAAACTCAAGACGCTTACCGTAGACCATGGTAAAGAGTTCGCTAACTATCAGACAATTGAACAGCTAACAGGTACTCAGGTTTATTTTGCCCATGCTTATTCACCACATGAACGCGGTAGTAATGAAAACCGTAACCGAGTTTTGCGACGGTTTATTCCCAAGGGACAAGCCATTGAAGAACTAAGTGATTACCAACTGGTTCAAATCAATTGGTATCTGAATTCACGGCCACTTAAATGTCTTAATTGGCATACACCAATCGAGATCTTCTTGCTTAATTTACGTCATAAATTCGTTCAAGTTATTTCTTGCAATCTGCCATACTTCGATCGCTCCTTGTCCTTATCGCTGGCAAAATTACCAGAGCCACGGCCAAACTCCCCAGTCTCAGTAAATAGCTTAATCCATTTATGTAATGTACTAGCCCCAATACCTAGATTCTTACTTATTTCATTCATGGTCATGTGATCCTTGTTATCTAAGTAGTACTGAACGGCCTGTTCCTTAAATTCCTTGTCATAACTGTGCTTCATCATTATTTGATCCTCCAATTTACTTCCTTAATTATACTAAATCAGAGTCTCTATTTAACTTGTACACTTTTTATTCTAGGCCCAGTTATCGTTATTTTATTTGGTAAACAATTTTCAATTTGGAACGTTAAAATTGTACAAATGCGCTTAAACGATCAAACTAAAAGTCCTATTTCGTAACTTAATTTAGGTAAAAACCGATTGAACAATACTAGCAGGCTCTTTACAAAGTTCTACTTTTCGACTTTTGGTTAACTTACACAAATCGTCTTCCAATAAATAATTTAGAAGATCATTTCCTATTCTTCCTCCAAAGTGGAAATTTCGCTCCGAGAAATCTAAGCAACAGGGTACAGTGGTTTGGTTTACTTTACAAAACTTACTGAATATATTTTCCCCTTTTTCAGTAAAAGAATAGTTAACTTTGTCAGAAGTGAAGATTAGATGTTTAAGCTCAGCATACCTAAAAATAGTGACCCCTAGTTTCCCACCAAGATGATGTAAACAGGTTCTTGCAATTCCTAAATTACTAATGGTATTTCTACTATCCAACATGTTATTACTGGCATTACCTAATTTCGTTACATTGTAGCTCATTTTATTTTTGTAATACCACCTACCGTAAAAATGTAATGAAATAATAGTTTTATCACACTGAAGTTGACTTATTACTTCTTCTCTGCTTAAATGGCAGACTTTTGACAGTTCATTAACAGTCAACCATTTATTACAGGTAAGTGCACTATTTACAACTCTCATTTGTTATCATCTCTCATAAAATCTAAAAAATTAGGAACTAACTCAAATATTCTATTTGTTATTTGATAAAGAACGAACTTTTTTTGTTTTGTAGTTCTTAGTAAATTTGCTTCTTTTAATATTTGTAAATGCCTGGATACAGTCGAGGTACCTAGTGATAAAAGCTGTGACAGTCCTTGTGTAGTACAAGGTGACTTCGAAACGGTTTTCAAGATTTGAAGTCTGGTTGGTTCACTAAGAGCCTTAAAAGTTAATAATAGTTCTTTTGGTGTATAAATTAGATCTGCTCTTTTTTGTAGTCCGTAAGTAATGACCACTCCATTTTTAAATGTATCAACGAATAGATGAGGCCAAGTAAAAAAACTTGGTATGAGCATAATTGTGTCAGTATCTTTAAGATCAATTTCTCTCTCAAAAGGCTTATTAATAATTAAAGTATCATTTTTCCAGTGCATACGGGCTACTTGCAATTCATCTATAGTACTTCGAATACCATGAATATTAATTGAGTTCGCCCGTATCTTGATTTCCTGAAATAACCGTTTTTTAATATTATCTTTTTCCCAAACCGCAGAAAAAACATTGTCATTATACCTAACGATAAATTTAAAAAAACGGTTAATGACAGTTTGCGGGTTACCACTAAGGTCTTTTATAAGTAATGAATTCCGGTTAATAGAAAAATCCTGCCATTCAAGACCTTTAGCTAAATTTGGAATAAACGTGTTACTTCTATCGTGATTTAAGGTGGATAACTCATTAATTAGTCCATTTACATTACTTTGCCTACTAAGAAAAGCGCGAAGCATGGATAGTTCATCCTTTAGATTACTAGCATTGTATTGAAAATTACAAAGTATAGTGGGAGGAACACCTAATTCATATACAGGACTAAAGTAGTACAAATTATCAATATCCTCTTTATCTAATTGTTCCATTGTCTTTAAGGCCCAATCTACAACTAACCCATGATGCCTAGGATTCATCAAGACATGAAGACTTCTAAGAAGTTCATTCAGTGGTGAATAAACAAACTGAAATCTTTGAGTTAGTGTCTCGTCTGTTACAGTAGAGTATTTACTAAAGTTTATCCTAATAGTCATTTTGTCCTCTTTGATTCGATATTTCTTGAATCGATTGATTGTTAATTAGATTTATATTAGCATAATTAGCATAATCTAACAAGGAGGATTAATAGAATGATTCACGACAAAAAGCACTTAAAATACACAGCAATCCCAAACGAAGAGATGTATTGGGAAAGGGTAAATCGTAGTTTGGGTTGGCTCGGTGACACCAAACAGGAACAACATAATAAACAAGAAAAATTGAAAAATGTTGTAATTGGAATAGCAGGCACTGGTGGAATAGGAGGACAACTTGCACAACGGTTAGTTCGAATAGGTGTTCGAAATCTAAAATTGGCAGACCCAGATACATTTGATATTTCAAATATGAATAGACAAATGGGTGCTGATCTGCAACATATTGGAAAAAATAAGGCAGAAGTTGTTGCAGAAATGACTTACAGCTTGAATCATGATGTAAATACAGACTTTCATTTTTTCTGGAGAATACGCTATGAATATAAGAACTAAAGACAATTTAGTCGTTATAGTTGCTGGCATAGGAATGTTATTATCAACATTAGATACAGGGATTATCAATGTTGCATTACCATTTTTTAAATCTTACTTTGAAACTACAGCAGACATTGCTGCTATTGCAGTTACGGGTTATACTATTAGCCTTGCTGTTTTTATTCTTCCTTTTGGACTACTTAGTGATAAATTTGGTAAACTATCGTTCTCGTATATTGGACTGATAATTTTTGGGCTTAGCTCATTACTTTGCGGACTTTCAGCTAATGTTCAAATGTTAATTATGTTTCGAATTTTCCAAGGTATTGGTGCAGCTGCATTACAAGCAACATCAGCCTCTTTAATCACTACCTTAGTTTCTGCTGAAAAATCCAGTTCTGCTATCGGAGTTTTAGGAATTATGATTGGTGTCGGACCTGTACTTGGTCCTTCATTAGGTGGATTGCTACTATCATTAAATAGTTGGAGAGGAATATTTTGGTTAAACATTCCGTTCGTCCTTCTGGGACTCATTTGTAATCACAAATTAATTACAAATATCTCTGAGAATAAATACGCTAAACACATTGATTACCCTGGAAGTCTTACTAATGGACTATTTGTGATACTGCTTATTAGTGGATTGTCATTGCTAAGCTCACATAGTATTATTGGGACAGCATTAATAATTGCTAGTCTAATAGCTGTAATTATCTTGTTTAAAGTAGAAAGAAATAAAGAAACTCCTGTTGTCAATGTAATAAATCTTATTCAGAATAAATCGCTACTGGTATATCTATATGAAACGATTGCCTTTGGCTTTGCTTCAGCCATAATTTTTCTTATGCCACCTTATTTGTTTGAAACTGTCTTTAAATTAAATTCAGGATTGACGGGTATACTGGTACTAGGTGCACCTATAGGTCTAGTTTTATTTTCTAGAATATCTAGTGCACATAATAATGGTTTGAAAGATAATTCCTTTTCTAAAGTCGGATTATCTATTATTCTTTGTTCATTACTACTCTTGAGCCTATATCAAACATCTTTACCATATATTTTAGTTACAATTTGTTTGTTTATTTATGGTGTGGGTGGTGGCTATTTCCAACCGGCGAACATATCTGTAATTATGAAAACTACTGATATCACTTCACAGGGTAGTATTGGTTCACTCCAACGAATGGTTCAAAATGTTGCTATTGCTATGGGTACAGCAACAGGTTCAGTATTTTTAAACATGTGGTCTCATGAACTAGTAACAGCTATTAAACTTGGTTGGATTACTGCAGGATGCTTAATTATAATTGCAATAGCTCTAGATTTTGCCCTAAATAAAAATAGTTTCAAATAACTCTAAGACTAACAAAAACACCTGTCACACGCGACAGGCACTGATTTGTTTTGCTGAAATGTTAATGGACTTAATCAGTTTTTTTAGCTGCTTCTTAGAAAGTAGCAACAATACAAGAACGATGATGCTGATGTATAAATCAAGTCAGTCGATTACTTATCCGAACCGGTGGGACATCTGAAAAGATGCCCTTTTTATGTTCAAATTCTGATTGATCAAAATAACTATTAGGAGGAATTAAATGAAACGCTGCTTTCCGAAAAACGATGATGCTCCACTCCTTACGAAGTATCATGACCACGAATGGGGTAAGCTGAACCTCAACGAGAATTACTTATATGAGATGATGGTTCTAGAATCCTTTCAATCGGGACTTAGTTGGCAATTAGTCTTGGATAAGCGAGAAAATTTTCGACAAGCCTTTGCAGGCTTTAATGTGGAGCGGGTTGCAAAATTTACCAGTAATCAACGTAAGCAATTACTGAAAAACCGAGGAATTATTCGTAATCAGCGAAAAATTGATGCCGCCATTAATAATGCTCGTGTAATAACTAAAATGCACCGTGAAGGGCACCAATTGTGTACAGTACTAACAACCTTAATTCCACAGCCAATCGTTAACCACCCTCAACAGTTTACTGATATACCGACCCAGAATAGGCTATCTCGAAACCTAGCAAAAGAGTTTAAAGAAATAGGTTTTCAATTTATGGGGCCAGTAACAACCTACTCCTTTCTTGAAGCGGTAGGCCTAATTAACGATCATATCGAAGACTGTCCTTTTAAGTACACTACTACGTAATCTGCAAAAATTACACTCTATCCTTTACTAATAGGACTCTCTTTTAAGCTTCGGTTTCGTTAGTGGCCTCAGTTAAGCATTTACCAAAAAATAAAAGTGGGATTGGTTCGGGAATTGTTAACGCAGCACGTCAAATTGGCACCTGTTTAGGAATTGCAATTCTAGTAACGGTCCTTGATAATAATGTCAATACAGCTAAGCAGCATATACATCAAGATGCCATTCAAATTGTTGATCGACAGCAATTATCACCCAAAGTAAACAAAGTGGCTCATCAACAATTGAATAGCCTATTTTCCATTACTGGATCAGCCAAATTAACAACTAAAAACAAACAGACGAACCTAAGACGTGCCCTTAAACAAGCGGCCAAATCTCAAGTTGATTTACCACAGCCCCAAAAGGGAACCGATCTTTACCAGGTCTACCAAGCCCAGAAGAAGTTAGCACTAGCTACTGACAACTTAAAAGCGGGTAACCAGCAACTAGCACTTACCTTAACCAAGTTAGAAAATCAAAATACCACTATATCTAAACTGTCAGTAGCTTCTCAAAAAATTAATTTGGTTAATCAGAAAATAAGCCAGGGTCAGAAAAAATTGTTAGTAGGTCTCAAACAATTGGCACAAAAAGAAGCTTTAACGACAGCTTTGAGAAAAATTAAGCATACTAAGAATCAACAAATCAGCCAGGCCTTCAGTCATACCTACTTAGTAGGCGCGGTGATTGTATTGATTCTGTCGCCGATTGCTTTGTTGACAGATCGTAAGTCATTAAAAAGTTGAATTTAAAAAGGTACCTCGGGGATATGAGGTGCTTTTTTAGGTGTTTTCTTAGATCTTGTTTACTTTATCAGTATCATTTTAATATTGAACTTTTATCATTAAATTTATAGTGTATGTGAAAAACAAGTGTGTGCTAAAATTAGACCTAATTATAAAAAATATAATTTCCTTCAAATTTTATTTGAAAATATTAATGGGAGCTAAAACTGACCCACAATCTGATTAATATGGTGGTCGGTAAAAAAGTTAAGTTAGTTTAACTAGAAAGTTGATAGGTGCATGATATGTTTAAACTTACGTATAACCAAGTAAGACAATTTATAAAAAAATCGGTACTATATGATATGCGATCATATGTTGAATCTGGGCTAGGAGCAAGGATTACCAGCCTATTAGTAGCCACTTTCTTCATGATCCCTTTAGTTATGATAGTTGGAATTGGTACTACTATATCATTAGATAATTTATTTGGGATTAACATTCCGTTATTATCAAAGATTTTTGTACCTATATTTATTATTATAGGGTCTTTATCAGAATTAGGTTTTCTAATATCCGTGTTTATTCCAAGAAAGAATATTGCTGAATTTGGTCTTAGAAGTGATATCATCTGGTCTCCGCTTATATTTGGAATGATATTTCTTGTTGTACCATTAGGTGTTGGTTCATTGATATATAGTTATGGTTATACTGTGTTTTTGATACAAACAATCGTAATATTGCTATATTTAGTTTTTAAGATTAGTACGTTAGGAAATAAGCGTGAAACCAAAAAAACGGCTTATAGAAGGTTTATAAGCTGGTTTAATCTAGGTTATACAATGATTATCTTAATAGCCATGGATGCTACACTGATTATAATTAATCTATTTACAAATAAGGTACCACTTGGATTATCTTTAATCAGTATGATCTATAGTATCTTTATGCCTTTTATGATTTTATTCAATTTTTATATGTTTGGTAAGATTTATAAGGAAATTTACGTAGTTAAGTATGCTCGTCAATTTCAATATGATTGGAAAATTCCTGACGAAGAATGGTGGTTTACAGCTGAAGCAGCGGCGAAACATCCGCGGGTTTACCCACCGGCTAAGGATGATGCTCAGGGGTAGCCCCAAAGGGGGGATAATAATGAATGATTCAGACTTCTCATACAAGACCTACTTATGGGGAATTATCGGATGTATAATCTTTGCTTTGATTTATACACCACTAGTTTGGCCACCAACCATAAGAGTTCGGTCTCAAACTGGTGAAGGACTTAATAGCACTAGCTTTTGGATCATTAATTGTATTGGTGTCGCGCCCTTTATTGCTATTTACGGGCTCATAAAAGTAGTAATTAAGAAATAGTATAAAGAGCAATGAGGTAAGTATATGGATTCAAAAACACAAATCATTGAACAATACTAGAAGGCTCTTTACAAAGTTCTACTTTTCGACTTTCGACTAACTTACACAAATCGTCTTCCAATAAATAATTTAGAAGATCATTTCCTATTCTTCCTCCAAAGTGTAAATTTCGCTCCGAGAAACCTAAGCAACAGGGTACAGTGGTCTGATTTACTTTACAAAACTTGCTGAATATATTTTTCCCTTTTTCAGCAAAAGAATAGTTAACTTTATCAGAAGTGAGGATTAGATGTTTAACTGAAACTTGAAAGCGCAGAATGACGGGTTAAACTCGCTATTCTGCGCTTTCAAGTTTCAGTTGGCTTATATTATAAAGAGGCTCTTTATAAGGTTTAGTTATTATTTAGCTCCTTTCTGATATATCAAAAGTGAATATTAACCTTGCAGAAACCCTACCACTAGTTTGAATAATTAGCTAATCTAATTTTTATCCATTTTTTGCAGTTTTCTCATTTCATAGTTATATCCATTTATGAAATTTACGATTTCCTGCATCTTTCGTAAAAAAACAAAATTTAAAAATTCAAATAGTAATTTAGGATAGTGTTTGAACGCTTTTCCACTTTGATAATCAGTCTGAGCTTGAAACTTTCCTTTATTAAAGTCTGATAGGCTATTAGAATTATTAGACCTATAGCTGTAATCTTTGGAATACAAGCCATTTCCATAATTATGCTTGATTAAATCATGTAGTTTTAATAAAAACATAAAGGCCACCTCGACTTTTAATTTAAGTATATCATAAGAAATACTAAAAAAGCAGCTTACTCCCGGCTTTCTGACTGTATGGTTGTCTTTAATGTAAGAATCTTTGCTCGTTCTGTAAAGAGTTTAACCTAGTTAAATATGGTTGAATTTGTACACCAGATAACGTACAATATTGCTGAGGTGATGAGAATGGCAAGAATTGAAGCTCGAATTGACGGAACTATTAAAAGTAAAGCCAAAGACGTATTGGCTAACCATGGTCTAACAATTTCTGATTTTATGCGCATGACATTAACAACAGTTGCTCATGATGGTTTACCTAAATATTATTCAATCCCTAATCGGCAGTTAAAAAGTTCGATTCAAGAAGTTATTGATGATCTATCTGGAAAAGAAAAGCTACCCGAAGCCCGTAACCTTAAAGAATTAGATCAATTGCTTAGTTCCGATGACGCATTGGAGTCTTCAAAATAAATGGCGAGGGTAATTAAATATACCAAAGCTTTTAAAAAACAGTTCAAAAAGCGGCGCCAAGACCCCAAGTGGCGTTCAATATTTAAAAGTTCACTACCTCAAGAGCTTGATGATCAAAAGCGGAATCCTTGGAAATATATTATTCAGTGTTTAATTGAAAATAAAACCATTCCAGATTATTTTTATCCGCATACTTTAGAAGGTGTTACAATGGAAAAGCAAGAAACGACAAGAAAGAAAAAGAGGTTTGATATGAAAAGGTCTTTCAGGCGGATTTCCGCTGTCATAGCAACGATGGCTTTCACGATAGGTCTGGCCGCCTGCGGTTCCTCCCAGTCGACTGCCCCATCGGCGAACAAAGCCACTTCCTCCGTCACTGCCCCCCAGGGCTGGAAGAAGTTCACGTCCAAGGATCTGGGCTATTCCGTCTATTTCCCGGGCGTTCCGGAGAAGGACACCTATAAGGATCCCACCGGCGCTTATGCCCGCTATTCGACGGTCAATAACAAGGATCACATCAACTACGCTGTGTCCGTCACCAAATTCACCCGGAAGCAAGTCGAGGACTCCAAGGGGTTCAATGACGCGCAGAAACGTAAGGTCTTGACCAATGTCGCTCGTCTTCTGCAGATTGACAAGTATTCCTTCACCACCGTGGACGGGCATATGGCCATTTCCTACACCGGTCACGATAGCGAGGACTCCTCGGTGATCATGCGTCGAGAGGTCGTTTATTCGTCCGCTGGCCTCTATGGTCTCGAATCCTTTGGAACTTCCAGCTCGGAATACAAGCAGTTCGTCGATACCTTCCGACTTTCCGAAGATACGCAAGAATGAAAGGAGGGCCTCCATGATTTTCGCCACTGGCTCTACCTACTCCCAGGGGACGCCCACCAGATCATGATGATGAACGACTACATGCCCACGAAGGTCAACGACCTTTACAAGGCTTTGCTTTCCCTGGGATAGGCCCAATCCGGCCTTCCACTTTCACCCGCCGTCTTCGTCGCGCCGGGTGGATTTTTGTTTTTATTTCTAATCTCTGTTAGAAGGAGACGTAGTAAAAAGCGAGAGCGTGTATCGAAATCCTTGGATTTCAATACACGCTCTCTTTAGATTTAGGGGCCAAGAAAGCTCGTTGCAGTAGACCAGACATATAATTTATAATTGACGCATAGGTTATATTCGAGAGAAAGAAATTAACACCAAATGAAATAGCGTACAATAGCCTCATCTTTTTATATTAAACTTTTTGCGATATCTGATAAAGGTCGTCCGTTTAATCCCGGTATTACGAGCCACATCAATGTCACTCATGCCCGCCTGATAAAGTTTAAAAGCATGTTGCAAGTGGGGATCGTCTTGGGTGTATTGGGGTTTGCGTCCATGATATTTGCCCTGCTGCTTAGCTAAGGCAATCCCTTGCTGCTGGCGCTCAATGATTCGCTTACGTTCACTTTCGGCCTGATACTTATAGAGTTCAATAATCAAGTTGGTCATCAGTTGACGTAAATTTGGGTCAGCAATCCCCGTCATGGACGGCAAATTTAACACATCTAGGGTGGCCCCCTTATTTTGAATGGTGTTCATGATCTTAGTTAAGTCCTGGTTGTTTCGACCCAAGCGATCCAATTCAGTGACCAGGACAATATCACCTTCACGGATATAGGCCAGCATTTTTTGCAGTTCTGGCCGATTAGTGTTAGCTCCACTTAATTTATCCGTAAATAATTTATCAACGCCTTTTAAGGCCGCTAGCTGTCGATCTAAATGTTGCTCTTTGGAACTCACACGAGCATAACCAATTTTAGCCATTGTCAGCACTTCCTTTTGGACAGTTCTAATGAACATTTGTAATTCCTAGTATAGCACAGAATCAAAAAAGGCCAATAGGGTATACCCTATTGGCCATTAAAAATAAGCAAATTAAAATTCTAAACCTAATACATGTTCTAGAGATTCAAGCTCTTTTTCATTTAATGTACTTAGTTTTTGATAAATATGATCTGGTTTAAATTCATATAAATATTTTTCGCCGTCTTTAGAAATGCTTTTTATTTTAGGGATAATTTGAACTACTTTTTTTAAGTCTTGGCTGTCACCATTTAAATCGTTTAATTCAGGAATAGAAATTATTACAGGGTTATCTGCTAATGACACTTGATCTATTTTAAAGCCTGTTACACAAGGAGCACATGGCACTTTTACAGAAAGATGTTTAGTTGAGAAATCTAGTAAAGACCATGTTTTATTTTGACCCGGAATGTCAATTTAAATTAGAAATCGGCTATCTGTAATATACTTCATGAATACCTCTAAAGGTGTTTGGTAATTAAGTGACTTGCGTGGAATGTTATTACGGCGTGTCATAATTTGCTGGATTAATTCATCAGGTAGTGAACGAAAATCCATGCCCTTCTTTAGCCCATCACGTCGAATAATACCATTATTGTTTTCGTTTAACCCCCGCTGATTGGGAGCACCAACTTCTGCAAAGTAGGTACTAATATCATACTTATTAGCGATCTCACGCCATTCGGCAAACTCTTTACCATTATCAAATGTGATGGACTTGAAGAGGTGCCGTGGTATTTTGGCAAGCCATTGATCAAGGTGAGTGTTAACACATGCGGCAGTACGATGATGAATATTAAGAATGATTTCAACTTTGGAGAGTCGTTCAACCAGAGTCATGACTGCGCCGTGATGCTTACTTCCTTGAACAGTATCAGCTTCTAGGTGACCAAATTCATTGCGATAGTTAGGATAATCGTTGTATCGCTCATCAATATTACGACCTAATTGTCCAGTTCGTCCTCGGCCGCGTGTTTCAACGTAACCATTAGGGTGACGACGCCCTTTCATTGGCAGTTGACGGACATCAAACTCGCCACGCTTGAACATCCGATATAAGGTTCGCATACTACAGCTAATATGATACTCGTTACGACCAATGATGGTATCTGGTGTCCAGCCGGCGTTGACTTGCTTTTGAATATATTTTCGTTCATCTTTCGGTAGAGTAATTGATTTACGACCGCATTTAGTCTTTTGATGATGGTAATGTTCCTGATATTGAACGATAGTTTTTCCCTGATTCAGAAAACGGTAAACACGATAGATAGTTTCAGCACTCCGTCGTAAAGCACGTGCAGCAAGGTAAGCCTTGGTGCCTTGTTTCCAAAAATGATATATAAAGGTCAGTTCTTGTGTGTTAAGATGCTTATAGGTCATTTGTGATGTTCCTTTACTTTTGTTTATGGTTATTCAAAAGTCTATCACAAATGACTTTTTTAATTTTTCTAACTTAATTTTACAAACCGCGTGACAAAAAAATGTAACCACATGGAAGTCTCCGTTTTGATTGTTGTAAATATATTCCCCATGTTGGTTAGTTATTTTGTTAATAAACTTCATGCTACCAATAACAGGGAAGGCATATTGATCCTTCTTTAAATCGTATAACAGATCACAAGATAGACAACTCCATAGTTGACATACATCGTACTTTTGAATATTTGTTTTATTAAACGCTGATTCCAACTTTTGATTTATTTCCGTGTAGTCCATATTTTTCTTCCTTTTTTTGCAGAAAGTCAAAGCTCCTGTATAATTAAAGCTTGTAGAGAAGTTAAGGCGGTGGCTATTTCCGATCGGAGGTGGTGCTTATGGTGTTAAACCTTTAAAGCCCATAAATCCTAATGAAAGGAGTAGCCTAAGTGTCCGTTGCAGACGCTTTACAATTAATGCTGGCTTTCGGTACTTTTATCGTGGCCTTAATCGCATTAATTGTTGAGCTGATCAAAAGTCAGCAAAAAAAATAACCGCCTTAGCTTGGCAGAGCTAGCGGTTATTTAATCGTATTAAGTTATACCACCGTCTTTAACGGCTCTACATAGGAAGTCCTGTTCCAGTGGGGCTTCCTTTTTCTGTCTACATTATAGCATGACTATAACTGATTTTCGACTATTTTTAATCAGCTTTCTAGCAGCCTTTAGGGAACACATGTTTGCCTCCTGTGCTACCATACAGGTAAAAGCTAACGGAAATGATGAAAATGTTTTTTGATGATGAACCGCATGGCGTGTTTTTCTTAATTGATAACTACGCAAATACTAGTGATATCACTGTTGACGGTTGGTGAAGTTAGTGTGAAATTTCCTATAAGAATATGGTAATATAAGGGCATGTGATAATCTTTAGTATTGCGCATAGAAAACAAAGAAGGAGGCAACAGTATGAGTAATAAATCTAGGCATCGTCGACTTTTATTTATGATGGGACTAGTCTTATTTTCGTTATTAGGGTCAATATGGATATCATCTAATAGTGGTATGACCGTATATGCTGATAGCAAGACAAATATTACTCAGAACGGTACGGGGTCCGGGACTGTTATTAATCAACAGGAAGAATCGCAGATAAGTACCGTTAATAGTAATACCACAGATAATACTAGTTCTTCGGACGATCAGACGTCTCAGAAGCAAGTTACTAATACAGAAGCACAACCGAGAGCACCAACTAACAATAATCAACCAGTTCAGGAGGACCGTAATTATATAAGTAATAGTCAATACTCAACTTCTAATGGTGGGGCTAATACTAATCAGGGCCCATCAGTTAATAGTAAACAAGTCAGCTCGGATAATAATGAAAACACTCAAAAAGCCTCTAATGAGCTTGGAAACAATGAAGGTGTGAGAGGCCCATCTTCTAGTATTGATATTACTATTAGCAATCCCAAATTAACCACTAATAGTATTGAAGGAGGTTTTGCCACTGAATTTAAATTCGATTTCTCAGTTCCAGATTCAGCCAAATCTGGGGATACAACAACTATTTCATTACCGGATCAGTTAGATTTCCAACGATCTCAGAAGTTTAATATTTATGCACCTGATGGCAAAACTGTTGTAGCTACAGCAGTTATCGATAAGCCCAGCAAATCACTTGTTCTAACCTACACCGATTACGTTGATTCACATGACTCAATAAGTGGCCATATTGATATGCAAGTAACGGCCGCTACAAGTGAAATTAATAAAGAAGAGACCATACCAGCGGAAATCAAGATTAATGGGCACACCGTTACGATTGATAGCTCTGGTATAAAACACATACCTTCCAAGGGTGATACAGCAACAGACTTTTGGAAGTACGGATATGTTGATTATGACAAGAATGAAGTTGTCTATCACGTCAACATTAACGCTTCTATGCAAAGTGTCAGTAATGTAGTTATCTCTGATAGTTTGGCTTCAGATGGTTTTTCTTATGTGCCCGGAAGTTTTTCTATTTCTAAAGGGAATTGGGAAAGAAATTCTGAGAACTATTGGACATTGAGCAATCCACAAGATGTGACAAACCAATATAACATTGATATTAATTCAAGCAATAGTGCTTATACAGTGAAATTGGGCAATATATCTGAGGGTTATGCAATTGTCTACCGGGTTAAGTCAAACCATCCATTACTTAATGGCGAACTGGTCGAGAATGATGTTAGCTACAAATCCAATAAGAAGGTAATAAACAGTTCTATAAATAGAGTTCTTTACCAAGAGGCTAATGGCAAAGCTAATGGATATAATTATAGTTTAACTATAAATAAAGAGGATGAATCTGGAGCCCCACTTGCAAATGCTGTTTTTTCTGTTATTCGCAAGTCAACTAATGGAGTTGTTGGAACCATAACTACTGGTCCTGATGGTAAAGGAACAATTTATGGTCTTCTAAAAGATGATTATATTATACGTGAAACTTCGGCTCCATCGGGATATACATTGGCTAAAGATGTTACTGTTTCAGCTGATAGTTTTGACTCTAAGGGAGCAACAGCAACGATCACAGATAAGAAAGCTGTTACTACCGTTTCAGGTACAAAGACTTGGAAAGATAATGATGATCAAGACGGCAAGCGCCCTGATTCAATCAAGGTTAACTTATTAGCTAATGGTAAGGTTGTTCAAATTAAGACAGTGACGGCTTCAGACAACTGGAAGTACAGCTTCACTAACTTACCTGAATTTGAAAATGGTCAGAAGATTACCTACACAGTTACGGAAGATGCAGTTGCGGGGTACACCAGTACTATCGATGGTTACAACGTAACCAACAACCACACTCCTGCCACCGTCAAGGTATCTGGAACCAAGACTTGGAACGATAACAACAATCAAGATGGAATCCGCCCAAGTTCAATCACCGTGAACTTATTGGCCAATGGTCAACAAGTCGCAAGTAAGAAAGTTAGTGCCAGTGATAACTGGCAGTACAGTTTTGACAACCTAGCTGCTTACGCTAATGGTCAGAAGATTACCTACACGGTGACGGAAGATGCCGTTGCGGGGTACACCAGTACTGTTGATGGTTACAACGTAACTAACAACCACACTCCTGCCACTGTTAAGGTATCCGGAACAAAGACTTGGAAGGATAACAACAATCAAGATGGAATCCGCCCAAGTTCAATCACCGTGAACTTATTGGCCAATGGTCAACAAGTCGCAAGCAAGAAAGTTAGTGCTAGTGATAACTGGCAGTACAGTTTTGACAACTTAGCCGCTTATGCTAATGGTCAGAAGATTACCTACAC